>Ga0209119_1001768_pt1 | contig 20692 bp, 19 predicted proteins | sample COG_03_FD_184747 | JGI IMG/M metagenome (GOLD analysis project Ga0209119, IMG submission 184747) | Pelagic Microbial community sample from North Sea - COGITO 998_met_03 (SPAdes) (version 2) | ecosystem: Environmental > Aquatic > Marine > Neritic zone/Coastal water | place: Helgoland, sampling... | reverse complement strand
TATACATATATTTTACCCAGCACGTTTATAGATACTTTATCACTATTTATACATATATTTTACCCAGCACGTTTATAGATACTTTATCACTATTTATACATATATTTTACCCAGCACGTTTATAGATACTTTATCACTATTTATACATATATTTTACCCAGCACGTTTATAGATTTTTTATCAATATTTATTGATAAAAATAATTACATGCGTGTATGTTTATTTTGAGACTTCGTTACTTGTGGTCGTCTGGTTTGTCCTTCTGTAATTTCACGTTTCATAATTGTGATTCTTTTCTCTTGGTGCCATTCATTGCTACCAACTGGATTTTTTGGATATGCTCTTTGAGTAACAGCTCTTAATGGATTTTTTTTGCTGCTTGTAAATTTTCTTCCCATGATTAGTTTTAATATATAACGGTTTGTCTATAGATTAAATAACAACTTTACGGCGTAATTGTAAAAGCTACATCGGAGATACCTTCGGTTTTCCAGATAGCAGTAGATAAAGCTCCTGTACCATCATCTAACACACATGTAAGAGAAACACGGGAATTTATCGCTGGAGAAGGTAAAGTTAATGATGTAGCCGTATTAGAAAGAGCGTTCGAAGCCGAACCAAGAATCAAGTATGTCAAAGCAAGAATAGAACCGTTTACAGGTGAAGTAATTTGAAAATTAGTAGTCATAGTTTCTGTAATAAAAAATTCGTACGTAAGACCCACATTTTTTACGGATGCTGCTGGTAAAGTAACAACTTTTGTACCACTAGTACCCTTGACAAGAAAAATACTTCCGGATTCCGAGGGGAGTAGTGTTTTTGCAACATTTGTAAGGACATTTAATTCAGTACTGACAGCTTTTTTGCCTGTAATTGCGCCGGAAACTTCAACGTTTGAAGCCTGTACTGTTACGGCATTAAGTTTGGTCATTTGACCGGTAATATTTTCTATTCTAAGTAAAGAAGAGCTCATTTTTTATATAAAGAATATATAAAAATTATCTTTTTCTTTTACCAATCATAACAGGTGCTATAAAAATTTCATCCACCAATCCCATTTTCATACAGTCTTCAGCATCGTACTCATTCTCATGACATAAGATTTTTTTTAACTTGGTTTTTGTCAGCTTTGTATTATCCAGATACAAACCTATTAACTTAGCCTCCATTTTGTTAATATTATTCATTTCATCCTTCGCATCTTGATTCTTACCGTAGAAACCGCAACGAATCTGATGTATTAACATTGCAGAGTTCGGACGAATAAGTCTTCTATCACCAGCTATAGATAATAATGTTGCCGCACTAGCTGCTATACCCTCGACAATAGTAATAATTGGTGTCGGAGATGCCTGTATAGTGTCCACTGCTGCCAAAGCGTCATACATACCTCCTCCGTGAGAATTTATATGAATCCATATTTCTGGGTAACATTTTCCAGGTTCATTCAGAGAATTTATAGCTTGATTTAACTGTTTGATTGGTTTAGTATCCACATCACTGTAAAAGTAGATGTGATTTCTTACAACTGTAATATCGGAAGATTCATCTTCATCGCTCTCATCTTCATTATCAATATCATTCTTCTTTTTAATTTTAGAACGACGTTTCATTTTATTATCTATCTGTATCTTTCTTTAAACATAACAAGTCTCGAACAGACTTACGCAATTGTTACTTTTTTTATTTCTCTGATTAACGAGTATACTTTTACTGTTTATTAAGATCTCATCTGTGATATGAGATAGGTGAATATCACCCATAATAGCTATTGCAGTATTCTCTTCACTATCACATAATATTTTACTCATAATAAACCAGTCTGTGACTTTTAACCAGCAGATTCTAAGCTTATGGATGTAATTAGAAGAATATTTCTTTACATCCTCAAAAGATCTGTAAATTTCTTTGTACAGATCTTTTGTTAGAAACTTTAGCTGCTCTCTGTTGTAATTATATGAATGTTTTTTAAGTTCTGCTTTTGACAACAGTGACCATTTTTCATAGAATGGTTTTGTATATAATTCAATTATTTCATCTCGACTCTTATCAACTAAGAGATCAAGTTTAGAGTTGTATAAAGCATATCTACTCCCATTACCAAGAAAATCATTTCTGGGATCATAGTATTTCAGATGACGATGATACTCTTTATTTTCTAGAATAGCTCTGATCGGAACAGAATTTGGATATTCAGATTTGTCGTACTGATTTTTATCCATCTCCAACAGAACCATAGTTTTACTGTCACGTTTCAGATATTTTTTTACATACTCCTCTATTGTAATTGACGGTTTACTGCATGAAAATTCAAAGTTATGCCTCTCTCCTATTAAAGTTATTAAACGAAAACGAGGAGACTCAACAACTCTTGATATATTGACTATATATTGAACAAATGATGTCGCACTTTGTAACGAATTATTATTAAGCTCGAATAATACTTCCGACATTTATTTATAAATAAATTTAATTATAAATAATAATAATTATCAATTTTTTCTCAGTCCATTGGATTGATTTACCCTGTATTTTTTACCCTGTATTTTTTACCCTGTATTTTTTACCCTGTATTTTTTACCCTGTATTTTCCAATATATTTTTACCCAGAACTGATACCTGTATCGAAAAATCCTGTTCTACGACTTATAACTCTTCTTGCTCGTAATATGCGAGCAAGAAGAGTTATAAGTCGTCTAGAATTGACTATTTATCTAGCTCTTCTGCGACATTCTGATATTATTGTGATTCTTTTAAAGTTTAAAACGTTTCAGCTTTACTTCATAGACCATCTGTAATAAATGAAAATTTTAATATTATATCCCACGATAAAATAAAAATGGGGTCGTGCTTCAAAAAACATATCCAGCCAATAGAATGGAAAATAAATCCTGTCAACTTTTCAGATAATTTAGACGATATATGCTGTTTCTGTCACGAAGACTTTAACGATAAACTTTACTTTTCCAAGTGCTGTAAACATTTTTTTCATCATAAGTGCGTGGTTGAATATCATCAATATTGTAAGCTTACTGGTAAAAATGTGGAATGTCCAGTATGTCTAACGGCATCAAAATCTCTGATTTAATTTTATACTTTTTTGTATAAAATTAATTTTTAAAATTTAGTAGCTTTCTCCCTATTGACCTACTACCTTTTTCTTACGAACTACTTTGCGTCGAACCTTTTTTCCTATCCACTGTTTTCTCGTGTGATGTTTTCGCCTCGATAACTTCTTGTATTTTTTACCCTGTATTTTTTACCCTGTATTTTCCAATATATTTTCCAATATATTTTTTACCCTGTATTTTCCAATATATTTTCCAATATATTTTTTTCTTAGTATAGCTTCTCGTAAACTATATCGACGTCTTTTACAATATCTTATTTTTGTACTAGAATCTTCTAGATAGTTTGGATTTATAACATAAGATAATTCAGAATATAACATATTTAATTTTGTGTTTGTGACTGGCATGATTTTGCAGTTTAATCTAAGAATTCCACTAAAAAATCAACTTCGTTTAGTGACACGTATAAGAATCTCTTGAAACCTAAGTTCATACTCTGATAAAGAGGAAATAAATCTTCTGATAAAACACACTAGTATATAAACTGACCCTAATATTAGTCACCAAATTCTATTTTTTTGTATTCAAAACACCGAAAAAAATACTGCGATGATCTTTCTCGGTGTTTTGAATACAAAAATATGATCAGAATAAAAATATAATTATTTTATATTTTTATTTTCAAATAGAAATTTTATTTCTACAACAAGGACATGTTGGAGGGTTTACTGGACAAAATTCAATCCATTTTTCCAGGGCTTTTGTATAAAATGAGTGATCGCATTTTAATCTTGTAACATATGACTTTCCGTTCTTATTTTTTCCAGGTCTTAGACGTGTATGAGTAATTCCGCAAATTTTGTCTTTTCCCCACTTTTCAGCCCACCAACTTTTTTCCATTTTATATTATAATTCTTCATTTTTTATATTTGTATTAAATAAAAAAATGTTATTTTCTACAAGTCTGTTAAAAAATGCAATGCAATCGAAAAAACCCGATCCCAATTCAGATCTAGACTATGATAAAATATCACCTTTTTTCAAAGGATATTTTATATTCATTTATTCAGTATTATTTATAATTGAGGTTATAGTTCTGTATTACTCAGTTGTAATTGCTGTAAAAACAACAAAAAAAGGACCTGAACGAACAGTTAATTTAATTTTAGCCTGTCTGTTCTCGTTTCCGTATATGATGCTTAATCTTCTCTTGAATCCCGAAGCAAGAAAAGTATTGGGATCCTCAAGAAGTTAATACTTTTCTAAGTTAATTTATAGCCTAATAAGAGGCTATAAATGAAAAGATATAGACTAGAAACTCATAGTTTTAGTGAACTGAAAGAAATTGCAAAGGAAATGGGTTTAAAAAAGCGCCGAAGCAAGGAAAAAACTGTAGATGATATATTGGTAGCGATTAGAGAATATGAGAGTTACAAAAAAGATAAAATCGATCTTTATAAACGAATATCTCAGCTAGGAGAAAAGGGTAAAGAAGGTACTACATATCTTGTTAGAGACATATCAGGTGATGAGTATGCAATGAAGACATTTCGGAAGCATAAATCGTCTAAAAATCTGAGAAAGGAGGCCGACCTACAGAATATGGCCGCTAGCGAGGGTGTTAGTCCAAGGGTAATTGATATAGACACTGTATCCAAATATATTGTAATGGAAAAAATGGACAGGCATCTCTTTGACATAATGAGAAATAACGGAGCATTTATTTCTCACAATATACAAATGCAACTTATTACTCTTTTTCGCAAGTTAGATAAAGCAGGTGTATTTCACGGTGATGCCAACCTTATGAACTACATGTTTAAAGGTCGAAAATTATATATCATCGATTTCGGAATGTCCAAGGAAATAACGACCAGTCTTGTGAAAAAATTGGGGACAGTAACCCCAAATCTTGATATTATGACTTTGGGTCTTGTGTTAAAACTAAGGGAGATGGGGTCGCCCAGCAGCTCGTACAGTTATCTGGTTAAATTTTTAAAGGAAGAACAAAAAAGTCGTTTTTCACTTTAAATATAAATATTTATTTACATATAAAATATGAAAACGAAAGAAATTTTATCAATCGTCTCATTATGTCTGTGCTTACAAAACCAGTAAAAGAGGTAGAGCTATATATAAAACTCCACCACATCCATAAACATTGTGATTTTTTATTTTTTTATAAGAAGTATTCCTTATAAAAATAGACTAACTCAAATTATTAGAGTGGTAATGACAGCTTTGTGATCTGACAAAGGCTTACCCTTCGAGTTATAAAATTGTGTTACAGTGCAGTCACAGACGTGAGCATTACGAAAGAATGCGTAATCAAGAGCTCCTTCAGCATGAGTTTCTCCAGGACTAGTGTGAAATGGACCTAGAATTTTTTTTGCATACTGAAATAATTGCGAGTTCATTCTAATATTAAAATCACCAATAACAACTGTTGGCATATCACTTATATTCTCAGCAATCGCATCAACCTGCTTTTGGCGACACAGACCATCTTTATCCCATGTCTCATCCTGCATATGCGTCGCGATCACGTTTACATATTTCCCTTCAAAGTTTAAAATGACGCTCAAACATCCTTTGAAAGCTAGACAATCAATAAATTTACAGTTTTCAAAGGTTGTGTGCTCAGAGTGTTCAAAATTATACTTAGAGGCAACCATGAGACCGCCTGATATAGTAAAGAAACTGTTGGTAGAGTGACTGGCTACGCTGTTCCAATTGTTTTCTCGAAAAAAATTTGTAAAGAGATCTCGAGAAAAATCTGTAAATACTTCACACAACACAATAACATCGACACTTTTTATTAATTCCTTCAAATTTACACATATATTTTTATGCCTTTGTTTTATATTAAAGCTTCCAAATGGTACTCCAAATACATTATACTGTAAAATCTTCATTTATAATTAAACATATTTTTTCTTATTTTAATTATAAATGACATCAAAAGCTGATGCGTATTGTTCAAATATATGCCATGATAGTAGTTACTGTCAAATAAAACCTGGTTACTCTGTATGTCATGGATGTCAGAGTTCAGACGGTAAGCCAATATCATGTTGCATGGATGATTCTGACTGTCCGAATGGTAACAACTGTATTGGAAATACATGTAAATCAACACCCCCAGTTGCAACACTTTATAATTGTGTGAGTAATAAATGTGTAGAAAGCACAACTGGAACTGGAACTTCATTAACTGCATGTAAAAATACATGTAAATCAACACCCCCAGTTGCAACACTTTATAATTGTGTGAGTAATAAATGTGTAGAAAGCACAACTGGAACTGGAACTTCATTGGTTGAATGTAAAAATACATGTAAATCGCCTTCCGGGATTCCTTGTACCACTCACTGTACATCAAATGCCGATTGCCCTGGTAGCTATTGTCAGAATTCCAAACCCACAGGACCTTATTCTTGTCATGGTTGTACTCCCCCAGGACCAGGACCAGGACCAGGACCAGGACCAGGACCAGGACCAGGACCAGGACCAGGACCAAATAAACCCCCGGTTGGCGGTGATTGGTGTCAGAAAACGTGGGATAACATTAGTAAAGAGCACGCATCTACTAATTGTAACGATGTGGGTACATGTAAATCTCCTCATGGAATAGATTGTTGTACAAAGCCAACTACAAAATACCCAAACGCTGATTATCCATGTAAAGATAAAGAGCAAGCAAAATTTTGCGCACAATATGTTAATAATTCTTCAATGGATGCTATGAACGACACGAAATGTCCAGTTTCGTGGTTCTCATGTGATTACGACACTGGTAAATGCGGACCATGTGACCCAAGAACGGATCAACATTGCATGAAAATGCAGAAACCAACTGAATCTTCATGCTCTCCAGGATGTATAAAAATACCTAAATATAATTGTGTACAACAACCATTTACACCTTGGAAATTACCACTTAGTCTTGACGAAGATTGGTCATCGTCTCAAACAGGCAACGAAGGTAGTATAACAATGTGGGCTGAAGCGGCTGGTCCGCTTGGAGAAGGGAAATATGGGACAAGTCCAGGTCTTGTCCAGTACTTTAGAGGTATGGCTGAATTCTTTTGTAATCAGACCCTTCCATGTAATCGCTTACAACTGAGAGTTGAAAATCCATATATTGATGGTGCACCAGATTCTACAGGTGTTGTAACATCAGCTACATCTCAAAAAAATATGTATTACCCATCTGTTGATTCACCTATCTACACAGAATTATTGAAAAATCTAGATCCGAAAATTGTAGTTCAATTCATGCCATGGACACACGAACCTTGGCTAGCATTTAAAAATGAAGCAAAGTCATCATCTTCTTACAAGGGGGTTATAGTTGAAGGCAATTGTGCTACTTCCAATCTCCCTTGCTATTCAGATACAACTAATAGTTTATACGGAAAAATGCCAACATGTTCTGGTGATACCATTGTTCAAAAGGGTGATTGTTACACTATTTCAGACGGTAAATGCGTAGATAATCTTGGTAACAATACTTGTTCTTCTTCACAAACATGTGCTAAAAAAGTTGGTCAGAAATGGCCAAGCTGCGAAACATTGTGCTGTGACAAATCTACAACATCTAATCCAACGGTATGTGATGGGGGATCAATATGTTGTGGACAAGACGGTGACTGTCCTCGTGTTCCAGCTCTTGCTGTCATATTGGCCGACATGTGGAATACGTTTTTAGCAAAGCAGACAGGGTATAATGGCCCATTTATTACTGGGTTGGCATTTGATGCTGAAGGTTCCGGATATTCTGCATCAAATTTGGCAAAATATTCAAGAGAAGCAATACATTCAATCAATGGAGGAAAAGATTACTACAAACTGAAAATCAATGGAAAATCTCAGCATTTTATTGTTAGTGTTACACAAGGTTCATCTTTTGGCGGCCTCATAGCTAATACATTAGGTGTTGATCCTGGCGGCAACCCGCAAAAGGATAAAAATAATTTTTTAGCATTTTCCACACCTTTACCTGATGATTTAGCAAAGATAAAAACCAGGCTATTAGATGTATTGACAACTGGGGTTGAAGGCTCTGCTCCAGCAATATCTGACGAAGCATTACCCGAATACTACAACGTTATTGATAAATGCGATGGATCACCAACTTTAGTAGACTCATTACCTAACTGGAAATACCCCGATTTTATGGCAACTAAAGCATGTGGTCCGGGGTTTAACCCTTATGTGGGAGAACAACCTTATCTTTGGAGTAACGGAGATACTTTTGCATGTGGAGATCCAACAATTGTGGCGACTGGATGCTCTAAGGAGTCATTCACTGAGTCTTTCAATTGCTCTAATAGTCCACAAGGAGATTCAAAATTTCCTTGTTGCGGATGTGGATATTCACCAAGCTCCATTTATCTTAGTGCATGGAATGCTTCTGATAAAGGTACAGATGCTAGTTCAATTCTATGGGATGGTACTAAAAATGATAAAGTGTTCAAACAGGCTAATCTCCCACCAGGAGTTGGACCACTCAAACATTTTGTTACTGGTGGAATGAGCTCGACTAATCTTGCAGTTTCTCAATTTGGAGTCTTGCGAACATGTGCTCTGCTCTCAATTGAGACTTCACACGGTATGGGAAAGGCGGATTGCATGTACCCAATTTTTCCAGGTACAACTATGGAGTCCAACTGTGGTATACCAAACGCGTTCGGTACTTGGACAGGTCAGGAAGGAAAACTTGGTTTTATTGATATTTGCGGCAAAGTGCAGCAAGGACCTAAAGTAAAAATTAATGCCCCGTTTGGGTCCGTTGGTGTATTTTCATATCCTCTGTTACCAAATACTTGGTTAGGTAAAAGTAAGTATAAACCAAATAATAACGATTCAGATGAAAATGGAGATGTCGTGATACATAAGATGAAAAAATGGTGGAAAGTATTATTAATTATATTATTAGTTTTATTAATATTAGGTTTGGTATTCTTTTTTCGTAAAAGATACTATAGAATATAGAGTTTTTTTATAAAGACGGTATCTTTTTTAAGAACAAGAGTTTGATCTATCTCTACCAAAATTATTCAAGAAGTGAATGAATGAATTATAAAAAATATTATAGAGTTTTTATAATATTTTAAAACTGAAAAAAAACACAAGCGTGGTGTTCAAAAGACAAACATGACAACTTTTATTTCAAAAAATATATGTCCTATTACTCATATCCCTGTCGATGAAATCTACAAAACTTCGATTCCGGTCCTTGCACCTGATGGTTACACTTATGAAAAATTGGCCATTGAATATTGGATTTCTTCTCATGGTAATTCTCCAGTTACACGTCAACCAATGTCGATTGACCAGTTAATTATTAATCGAGCTCTTATTGGCGAGACAACAACGACAACAATCACTGAAAATAAACCAATCGGGTTTGTCTTGGTTGCAGGATTGGATAACTCAGGTTCAATGGATGAAGTTACGGAGATTGTTGACAGTTTAGGTGGACGGGAGAGTCATGGACTCACTCAGCTAGATCTTGCTAAACATTCTCTTGTAACTACAGTTGAATCCATGAACGAAACATGTATGTTCGGTCTAGTTGTGTGGAGCTCAACATCAACAATCACACTTCCATTAACTCGTTTGGACGAGAACGGTAAAAAAACAGCCATCGCCGCAATTAAAAAAGTCAAAACAGATGGAAGTACAAATCTTTGGGAAGGTATTAGACAATCACAAAGAGTCTGTGATACACCAATTGAGGGTTCATCACCTCGTCGCTGTGTGTGGATTCTTTCAGATGGCTGTCCAAACTACCATCCACCAAAAAGTTACACCGAAATGATGACAGATTATAATAACGAGTTTGGTTCTGATCGTGAGTTAAGAATGATTGGGTACGGTTATAATATCGACTCTGAATTATTATCACGAATTGCAAGTCACGCTAATGGTAGTTTTGCCTTTATTCCTGACCCCGGATTTCTTGGTACAGTTGTTGCACATTCTCTTGCAAATTCCATGGAAGAAACAGTGAGAGAAACTGGGGATGAAGATGGTCGTCTGCCTTTCGTGAATTGCTTAGAATCCATTCTCAGAATTCTCACTACAGCCAGAAGTCAGTACGGCAGTGTTTTAATTAAACAAGAGCAACTAATCGAGGCCAAAAAAGTGTATGATTATTACACAACTTTTAATTCTCTTACACCGTATGTCGAGGGTGAAATTTCAATTGCTTTGGACAGTGTCAAGAACTGGACTAAATGGGGCGGTCACTATGTCAGAGCTTTATTATCGTCACATACTAAGCAAGAGTGTAGCAACTTTAAAGATCCCAGTGTACAAGGTTACAAAGATCTTCGCAAAGAGAGATGGCGTATCATCAGAGATTTGGCGCATGATGTGTACAAGAATTTACCAGCACCGGAACCTAGTCGAGCCACACATAATTCTGCTCCACGACTGACAACATTAAACACGTACAGTCAAGCTAGTAATGGTTGCTTACATCAGGGAGCTCTGGTTGAGTTGAGTAATGGAAAGAGTATGTCTTGCTGTACAGTGAGAAAAGGTACTGTTGTAAATGTGTACAATTCAGTAAACGACTCGTATTACACTGATAAAATCGAATGCGTGGTGAGAACAGAGTGTGGTGAGTGTGAGTTTGCCTCAATTCCTTCAACCACCTTTGCCACACCTTTACATATTACTGGATGGCATCCGGTCTTTTTCGGAGGAGAGTGGATTTATCCAGGAGAGATTTTCAAACTCTCCAAGATGAAGTCAAAATACGTGTACAGTTTTGTGCTTGAAAATCGGAGTTCCGGTATGATGATAGCTGGTTATCCATGCATTAGTTTAGCATCATTTGGTCATGATTTCTGGGGAACTGAAAAAGTTGTCGAAGATTTGAAAAAGTTAGACTTTGATGGGTGGAATAATGGGTTAGTCACTTTAACATCAAACAATATTAAGAGAGACTCATCTGGAGAAGTAGTTCAAATTTCCAATTAAAAAAAAATAATCTTTGTAAATAACAAATGATTAATGACAAAATAAATGTGTTAATCTCCGCTCACCTCGTTGTTTCAATATTCATGTGCGTCACCTTTTTCGTTCCAGAAAGTCAAAAAATATATAACAAAAATGGTAAAAAATCTGTTGCAGCAGTTGCTTGGTTAGTTTCCGTAGTTGTTTGTATGTTAATTTTATATGTAAATAATAAAATATAGAAATTTGAATTCCATAAAAATTTTTTATTACAATAATAATAAAAATGTTAGGTAACTTAAAAAATAATTACGTCAATTACTTGAACACCACAGTTAGAAATAGTGGTACTGTTATATCACCAATTATCGAAGAGGAATTAACAAGACAATTAAAACTTGTTAAAAAAACAACAACTTTACAACAGTTGGCAACTGTCACCACAGTACCATCTTGGTTTACAGGTTCCGGCTTCTCCGGTATCCATCCTTTGGAAGGTGCACCAGAAACACATCTTAAGTTTGACTTTATGTCTTCCCAAACAGGTTGGGTAGGTCTTTACGGGCAAACTAAAAATTACAGATTGACATTTGGATTAGCCAGAAATACTCTAACTCCCGGTGGTACAAGTATAATGTCTTTTTTTGGAGGCATTGGTTGGAAAGATTCTACCGGTCATGAGAACTGGGCACCTTTTAAGATCTTATTTACAAATACACCCCCTTACTTTTCACAAACAGATAAAAGTATTACAACCACAATTGATGAAAATAATTGGTTTGAAATTAATTCGGATTTTTTATTTTCAGGTAAAGTAACCATACTTAACGGACCAACATGTACGTTTAAAGCTTCTCCAAATATAAACGCCGTATACAACGGGAAAAAAGGTTGTGTACCTATTTGTTTTGGTGGTGTCGGAACGAGCTACTGGAGCTTTACAGATTTAAAATTGGAAATAGACATTGTACAGCCACGTGGATATTCAATGTCTGAAACAGGTTTGGGTTGGTTTGACCATCAATGGATATCACCAGGAGTACCAAGAGGTTTAATCAATCAAATTTTGTTTGGTCTTGAAACAAACGGTAAGAGAAAAGTTGGATTAAAATGGATATGGTTGGCAATGCAAAAAACAAACGATCTGGTTACATCAACCGAGCAGTATCAGGGTACTATAGTTATAGATCATGTTGTTAAAAAAGGAGATGTTCTCAAAGCTTCTTTTATTCACTACGTTAATGGTAAAGTTGAAGACTATACAAAACAAGGAACTGTCACAATTACTGATTTTGTTGAAGGTTATCCTGTTATTCTACATCTTAAAATAGGAGATGATGAGTTTGACATGAGTCCTTTAGGAGATGCGGTAAATACTGTTCTCTTACTTAACGATACAAAAAATTGGGAAGGACCTGCTACAGTAATGAATGGCTCAGAAAAATGGGGTGTTGGGTTTCTGGAGGTAAATAATATGAAACCTGGAAACACCGGAATTGAAGATGTTCTCAAATCACAGAATCTTATATCTGAACCTCTTATTTTCCCCCAATATATTTCCTACTATATTTTGGTCTTGATAATATCAATTGTACTGATTATTTCTAGTGTAATAGCTGTGATTTTTGGTGTAAAGTATATTAAAAAACTTGGTAAACGTTAAACTTCTTTTTGACCCAGTCTTTTTGACCCAGTCTTTTTGACCCAGTCTTTTTGACCCAGTCTTTATGTTTACAATTAATAATTACCATAACCCGGTTTTTATTTGTGATTAGAAAAAAGAAGATAAAAATTAACTAATTATATTATAATAAAGAATGTCATCAGATCCGTTTGCCTCTCTCATAAATTCAGGAAAATGTAAACACACACCTGGAAAAACAACTTTGGATGTTTTAGGTGGAGCTGTTCATGGGTTTCTTAGTCTCTTTGGATTAGGATCTGTTGGTCCTGACCCTTTGGGTGATGCTCAATCAAGTGTGAATAATGCTCTTAAAAATATTAACAGTGTTACTGCCCAACAATCATTGGCTGCTGCAACTCTTCAGGAAAAAGATATGGAAACACTGTATCAAAATATACAGGATCATGCAAAATTGGAAAATATTATAATACAGGATCAGACGAACCAGTTATGGGAGGCGATAAAAGAAGAAAATCTTTTTTTACTGATTCTCAGTGTATTGATTTTTATGTTAATATTTTTCTTTCTAATACAGAAAAAATGTTGTTAGGAATAAAAAATGGAAAGTAACAAACCTTTAGAAGTCAAAGGAGGTTTACCGTCTGGAATGGGAGAAGGAATGATAGCTGGTAGTATAATTTCGTCAGGGTTTACAGCAGGACTTCAAGCATCGTGTATTAGAGAACAAGCTAAAACTCTTGAGGCTCTTAGTGAGAAATATAAAAATGGTTGGGCGAGTTTGGAGAAAGCTGCTGAAGCTTTAAAAGAAGGTGTGCAAAGTGATAATTACAAATTACTTGATAATATGAATCAACTCAGTGCACAAATGAGACTAAATAGAGAATCTTATAAACAAACGTATAAGCAGATCCAACTTGTTGGAATTATAACAATAATAATAGTATTTTTTTTACTATTCCTAAAGACATTTAATCTTCTTACACCTTTAGGGCTTATATTATCTTCACCTTTCAGATACGTATTCAGTAAAATATAAGTTCGTATTGTTATATATTCAATTGAATATATAAATTATATTTCTGTTATTCACTGGTTATTGTCTTTACCTCGACACTATGTTTTTTAGACAAAGACAACAACCAACGTAAAACTACGTAGATCACTACAATAATTGCGATAGCTACTGCAATATACAGTAAAGTTTTAATCCATGCAATAGCCGCTGAACCAGTATACCCAGCTGCTTGATCGAATAGACCGGGAACCACAGTCCATGGATTGTATTTAATATATGTATAAGAAATTGTACCATCACATGCAGGGCCCGGAGCACACCCACATGCTTTAGAAGTATATGCATCAGCACAAGCACCTGCCGGACATTTCTGACACATTTGTCTGGGACAATAAACTTGTCCTCCACAGTCTACATTACTACAACCACAAGTACCACTACCGGTCGCACCTCCAGTACCAGAATATTGCGCACCACATGAACAGGATTTCTCAACCCCATCTATACCATGACAACTATCCAATTGCTGACTTTTCATTCCGGTATATTTATAACATCCTGTCATTGAGTCTGCCAATAGTTTTAATCCTATACACGTTCCAAATATACCCCCAAGTATAGACATCCATTTTAATGCAAACCAAGCTTTTGAAGTTCTTGACGAGTCTTCGCCTGTAGCAGTTGCTTCATCAGCTGCTGTAGGATTTGATTTCATTTCTTTTTCATATGCCTCGTTCGATTCTACTTGAACTTTTCTGAACTTTTCTTTTTCTTCCGCAAATTTATTTTTTGCTTCTTGTGATTTATCAGAACTCTGATACTCATTTGCAGCGTCTAAGAATTCTTGACTACCAGCCCTTGACTTTGCATCCGCTGCTTTGAATTCATCACTAGCGTTGGCTGAAAATTTTTGAGCTGAATCAGCAGCACCCTGACAAATACCTTGTAATATCTTCATTCCACTTGTTGGTGTTTTATCAGGTACTAATATTGGATTCTCAATAAGATCTTCTAAATCTACTGCTTTATCTATCTCTTTTAACAATTCAGTAAGAGACTTTCTATCAGCGTCTGTAATCGTATCACCACTTAATACTTTATTTATACGGTCTTTCGAGAGATTTATTTGGTCATTCTTAATTTTGTCTAGAGCTTCTTCATCACCGTTTTCTCGTGCCTCCCTAATTTGGTCATTCAACTTATCCATTTGATTTTTATATTCTTCAGCTCCTTCTCCTCCGGACTCCGAAGATGCTTCTGCTGCTGCTTCTGCTTCTGACATGTTCTTTTATTCTCAATTGAGAATAAAAATAATATTTTTATTAAACCCAATTAGCTGAACATGCCAAAACTCCAGTAGTCTTATCAGGACCGGTAGTCTTGTTTGTAAGAGTTAATAAACCAGGATTAGGTGTATTATTCTCATCTGCACATACAAGACCTGATGTTATTTTTTTTCCTTCTACAGACAATTGATTAAAACATGAATATTTATCAGTATCATCGCAAAGTTTTGAAGGGGTATTACTAGGATCATACTCAGCCTCGCACAAACCGGATGTAGGTTCCCAAGTCACATTTACCAATTTAAGACTTGAATCATTGTCAACCTCAGAAAGTGCTAGAGAATAGCATGAACTACCAGTTTGTTTTGAATCTACTGCTGTCCAACTCTTTTTATTGTATGTATACCAATCACCATTTTGTAAAGCTTCTGTACCCAAACTTTTATTTAATATATTATATGATTTGGAATTACCTACATTACAATCTATTGTACCTCCGTCATCACCACATTCCCATGCGTGTAATCCAGTAATTCCACCATACACAGGTCCTTTGTATGGGCTATCTTTAGTATTGACATACCAAGGAAAAGAAAGACTCCTATAGGAGTCTTCTCCGCCACATGACGTCGAGTTGTTATTAAAGTTTGAAGGCGTACAATCAGCAGGTTTGCTCATTTTACTAGAGAGAATCTCAATGTCCGATTTGTTATCAGATTCTGGATAAGGATAAGGATTGTTTGAAAGAAAACTCATGCCGGATAAGTTAGAAGTTGTTGAAACTGGTGGACTTTCGTAATTAACACGACAAAAAAGATTCTGATTTAAATCAGTATCCGGGCTTGCCATGCAAAGCCCATTGATACACTGCAAACTTTTCTCTTTTCCATCAAGACCGTAGTATTTAATTGATGAACAACTTTCTCCACTAGAGCATTTCAGTTCACCTATAGGACAGTAGTCACCTTTCTTAACCTTATAAATCTGCCCCCAAACAGATTTATCATTAATCTTTAGAGGCCATTCTGTTGACTTATTAAAATTAGGTTTGTTTGTTTTGCAATATGAATTTCCATTTCCAGATGATTCTACACATGCAGTATCATCTGGACAGTACAATTGACCATCATCGCATTTTTTAAGACATTCTCCAGGTTTTCTTTTCACTGTATTAGGTTGACAACTACCATCGTTACCAGGTTCTGACCAATTGTTTAATTTGGAATTGTAACATTGCATTTTTCCAATGTTACTAGAACCTAAACATTGTGTGTCAGAAGAACAGTGTGAATTGTTCATTGAATATGTTACACCCATAATCTTTTCATCACTTTGACAAAGAGATTTCACACCATCATTAAAAGTGCTTTTTGTAAAATCAACAGTATTTACACACGCGTTAACACAGTTATCACTTGAACTCTTTTGACAACTATCTATAATAACTCCTATACATGCACCTTTTAATTTGTCATTAGTTGTTGTTTTAGGAAAAGTGTTTATATCAGATACACACAATGATGGTGAGCCGCAACCAACATCATTGTCGCCACTATCACAGCAACTTGAATTTCCGACTTTATCGATACATACAGGATTACCACAGCATTTTAAAGTGTTTCCCGCACTGCATTTTGGAATACCACTATCCCATATGACAGGGGTTGTTGTTCCTTTAGAGTCTGAACAATATATCTTACTCTTATCACAGCACGTTACAGTTTCTTTATTTTTAATAGGTATTTGTTCACCGGAACAGCAGTAAGTTTCCCCATCAACACCTGGTATGTTTTTACACTGTCCTTCAGCACAGCACAACCCGTTACAGCATACATCAGTTTTGTTCTGGCAACAAACATCATTGCAAAAATTTTGACTTTCGCAGCCTGTAACCTTACAAACTCCAGTCTGATCATCACAAATACAGCTAGCTAATTTCTTATTATAACAAACAGAACTTGATTCATCACCTTTCGTAAGTATACACAAATCATAACCATTAGTTTCGCAATAACATTTTTTAGTATCACAATTGAATATTTGTTTATTTTTTGTAAAAGGTCCTTTACCTCCTTTTCCTGAAGGATCAATTTTTGTATTTCGTTTTGTACAGTCTGGTCCACAACTATTCTCACCGGAATCTTTACATCCTGAGTGTCTTATATCTGCTATACCATTACAAGACACACATTTCTTTGTATTTGGATCATAGTCTGTTCCCGCATCACAAGTTGGTACACAATTGAATTTATCATCGTAATGTGATTTATCAGGGCACGCTGGTAGACACGTTTTTGACAAAGAGTTCCAAACTTTTGGAGAGTAACAACCTTCGGGTTCAAGAAACTTATTTACAATAAATATAATAAGAGCCACAAATCCTGCAAAAATAAGAAACATAACTGTAATAGTCAACCAAGACAATTTATTTTTATTTGTCGGAATTATTTGTTTTTCTAACATTTATTATACTTTATTAATTATTATAGTTTTTTTATTGTTATAATAAATGTTAAAAATATTATTAATAACATTGTTGTGTATTTTTTTAGGTACAATAATATTTTTTGTCCCAAAAAATTACTTAAAAAAGACACAACCAATCACATTAGAATCGAAATCTAATTTAGGTGACACCTTAAACGGTTGTACTAATAGCAATACAACTTTTTGTAGCAATTTCATTAAATCACAGAAATCCACTTATCCACTCTGTTCTCTAAATGAAGCTAACAGGAGAAAAGAATATAATTCTGCAAAGAACAAATTGGTTAGTGACACAGAAGGTGGATGTGTATGTGGTGGTAATGGACATTTAGATGAGAATATGAATTGTGTTTGTACAGGCGGCTTTTCGAAATCGTCTAATTGCACTCTTTGTGATAGTGGTTTCACCAGTACCGGTAAAATTAAAGTTAAAGCAGGAGATGGCGTCGAAATTGAAAACGATAAAAATTGTATACCAACTCCAATTACATGTCCAAATACTTCAACAAGCATTGTATGGGACAAGAAATATCATACTTTATCTAAATGCGACAAAGACAATTCCCCTACTTGTCTCGATCCTTCTGGGAAACCAACAACAGATCCAAATACTTGGTGGAAGAACTTAAGGGGGTACTGTCAAAATAACACTGCCATGTGTGGATTGATACAAAATATACCTGGAAATGAAAAATATGGCAAGATCAATCCAGATCTTAATAAATGCTCTCTGTGTATTCGTGATGGTAATATGATAACAAACGGTGTATCAAATTTTAACGAAAAAACATGTATAGCTGAAGGCATCGGTGGAACTTTTGGTTGTTGTTCTGGGAATTGTTACAAAGATAGTGATAATAACAATTGGTGTGGTGAAATATTACCGGATCAAACATCCGGTGATTGTTGGGCACCAGGTACGGCTTGTCTGTTTTGCGGCGGCTGCTGTACTGGAGCCGGAACTTTGCAATGTGCATATTATGGGGATACCTAAATTGTTTACTCTCTGAAGGCAGAATACTATAGTACAAACTTGTTGGTTTGATTTCCAGACTACGAACACCACAAATATAATTTTTTTATAAAAAATGAGTTCAGGACAAAAATTAATAAATTGGCTAAAAAGATAAGGGGATATATTTATATTTATTTTAGTTATAAATCTTCGTGCTCAGAGAAGTAACTATGAATCACAATCTAAATCTAAATCTAATTCTAAATCGTGTTCGTCTTGTAATTAAGTTTTATTCTCTGTAAGTTCCCATTATTCGATCAACGATGTAAAAACCAGTACCATAATTACAGTTAAGATATTTGTGATGATTGTGGTGGACACCGATATCACCCATAATTTTCTTTCCAGAATGACTAGAGCATGTACTAACTGTTGATACGACTACCCACGTATGATAAATGTATATATTAAAGATAAAACCAAAGTACTGAAATACCAGAAATCCTAATATGAAAGATCCTAAATTTGAAATAATATGCTCTATCATATCAGCGTCAAGACTTTTAGAGACGATAACTTTGTTGCGATGATGTGATTTGTGATAATGCCACAACAAAGCCGTGTGTAAGGGTCGATGAGTGCAGTAAAAGTAAATATCTGACATGATAATAATAAAAGGTAAAAATGCGATAGATAGTAGTAAATTTTCGTACTCAATCGGGTAATACATAAATAGTAAGATGGAAAGTGGAAGGGTAGTCGTTAATTGGTTTTTTAAACTAGCAGTGACCGACCTTAACATGATTATATCCTCGTACACAACTACCATACACCAGTAAGAGATAAAGTGAGTTAAGAATGAAAATATTCCGTGCATTATTGTGATCATTTTATAAATGATTAACGTTAATATGTAAAATGATCATTTTTGTTTTATAATTTAAAGACTTGTTTATTATCATAAAAAGCTCTGGTAGCTCAGTTGGTTAGAGCGTTCGACTGTTAATCGAAAGGTCACAGGTTCGATCCCTGTTCGGAGCGTTTTTTAATGCATACATTTTGTATGTATGCATTAATTCTTATAAAAATAATTTCACTCGTAACAGAAACTAATATTAGTTTCTGTTTTTATAGTACCACTGAAAGTTTAAATTCTACAAATATTTATTACAATAAAAAATTTTATATCCATACCAAAATTGATTTCAGTCAAAACAAAAAGTGTAAAATAGTACAAATGAATGAAATAACTCAAATGTTGTCAGACAAATTAAATATACTCAAAGTTACTAGCGATGATGACGACTATGACGAGACCAGCGATGATGACGACTATGACGAGACCAGCGATGATGAACTGGATTTTCAAATTGTCATTAAAAAAGGCTTATCTCATGCAGTATCAGAATTGTGGGAAACTTTATACCCACATCAACAAGAATGTGTATGCAGAAAAAGAAGTTTACCCAAATCGTTAATTAATATGTGGTGTGGTACTGGTAAAACTAGAGTATTTACGTATAGTATATTGGAGGATGGTGAAAATGTAAATGTTATCGTGTTTCCAACCCTTGGATTAATTAATCAGTTTAACAACGACTACGTTAATAACCCCGAATTTATAAAATTCTGGAAGAATTATAACGTGCTATCTTTCTGTTCGGAAACAGAGAAAAAAGATAAGAAGTGTAAAAATATTACATACACAACAAATCCAAAAACACTTCTAACTTATCTGAAGAAATCTGGAAAATCGTTAATAACTGTAACATACCAGTCGTTTGAGAAATTCTCAGAAACTGTCAAGGACTCTAAAATATCTATCGATAGAATATACTTTGATGAAGCGCATCACACTGTCGGTAGCCAAATTCAAGAAATAGTCTTCAAAGATACTGATTTTGATGCTTTGATTGGTAAGACAGAGTTCTACACAGCAACGCCTGTCAACAAAAATGGAATAGTAATGTATGATATAGAAGACCCAAAAAATAGTGATTGCGGACCAATTGCGTATGAGTATCTTTACTACCAAGCATTGGAGGACAATAGATGCCGAAAATATGATGTCTGCCTTAATCTTTGTTTAAAATCTCCAGAAACAAAGCAAAAATACGAATACGTCTTTGAAACAATAATTAGACACTGTTTATCGGGTGAATATGAGTACTGGAATGTATTAACATTTCACTCTGGTGTTAATGAGAGCGAGAAGCATAGCAACTCTGTAGTAAAAGAATTCTCAAATCCCAAAAACATAAC
>Ga0209119_1001764_pt1 | contig 20721 bp, 19 predicted proteins | sample COG_03_FD_184747 | JGI IMG/M metagenome (GOLD analysis project Ga0209119, IMG submission 184747) | Pelagic Microbial community sample from North Sea - COGITO 998_met_03 (SPAdes) (version 2) | ecosystem: Environmental > Aquatic > Marine > Neritic zone/Coastal water | place: Helgoland, sampling... | reverse complement strand
ATCGTGAGGTTCTTTTACTCTTTAGGAATAGTATAGGTGGCTGGGTATCATTTATGTCACATCTATATTTAGTAAACTCACTGTGCATTTCTGGGGAATCTTGTGTTCTGTTAGCATATCCGTCTAGGTAGTACCATATTAGTTGGGATATTAGCTTAGCGGTAAGATGTAGCGGATCGCTTTTTTCTTGGTATCCAAATATTCCGAAAATTCTTGAGGTGTCACTCACACCAGCATAGCGTGCAAGTTGGCAAGCCTCTTCACTTGTAAGACCATTTGGCTGCACTTCTATTTGGCCAGGTGCGTCAGAATGCCTTAGAGCATCCATGTTAAACAACGTAAGGTCCGCATCTCGCAGATATACTTCTGCTTCTTCAATATTGGCTTTAAGTGCACCAAGACGCATATAACCAAAATTTAAATTTTCAAGAGTGTCCATAGCTTTTGGTGGGATATAGTGACTCTGAAACCCAAGAACATTAAGATTTTTTAGATAGTTAGGTGTGTGAGCACATATTCTACTTAGCAATTGGTATTCAAGTATAGGAAGGTGCGAAGAAATAAGTGTGGCCTCCACACTTTTACCTAAGTTTTCTAAAGGGTGATATAGTGCCTCGCCTTGGTCTATGTTAGTTCCTAATACTAGTACTACTATATCTAGCTCTAGTAATTCCTGGGTTACGGTTTTTAGAGCTGCGTGTGTTTCCGCCGGAGTATCGCCTGCTAGTATATCTCCTAGGTCTACGAGAATAGTTTCTAGGCTAGTATGTGCTACAAGTGAGTATAGTTCTCTTCTAATAGTGTCATTTTCCGTAGCATTTGAGTTGCTTTTGACGCCCATGATGGCAATTTTTTTGCCATCTAAAGAGGGGAAATTATGCACATGACGTTCTATACCTGCACCTAGCTGGTATTGCATAAATTCTTGGACAATGTTTATTTTGGAGAAGTATTCTTCTAGCATTAAATATATTCGTAGTGGACAAAGATAAATCAAGTAATACGTGAATTTTGCCATAACAGGAGCCAATGGATTTTTAGGTGTACATATTATACATCACTTGCTCAATAGCGGACATTCTGTAAAGGCTATCATTAGACCCAATGCATGTTTAGACGAATTTGAGCTCATAAAGCAACGGTATGCACTATCTAAAGATATCTACACTAATTTAAGTTGGCATACGTGCGAATTATTTGACGTAGTTGGTTTAGAACAAGCTTTTTATGGAGCGGATTATATAGTTCATCTAGCAGGTAAAATTTCTTATCTTAAAAAAGACCTACCCTCTTTAATACAAATAAATCAGGGATACACAGCTAATATAGTAAACGTGGCTCTATCTCTGAAAGTTAAAAAACTCTTATTCTGTAGCAGCATAGCAGCAATTAGTAAAAATTCTAAAAACGAATCCATTACCGAGGAGACAGAGTGGGATGACGAGATAGCTCATAGTAACTATGGATTTACTAAGTATCTAGGCGAGTGTGAGGTGTGGAGGGGCAGAGAAGAAGGTTTGGCAACGGTAGCTATAAACCCGGGCATAATATTGGGGTATGGAGATTCTAAAAAAGGAAGCAATAAATTATTTGATAATGCTAAGAGTGGGTTCCCTTTTTATAGTCGCGGTATTACGGGTTGGGTTGGCGTGCGAGATGTAGCACGGATTGCGGAGCGGCTTTGCTTATCAGATATCACTGGAGAGAGATTTATTGTGGTGAGCGAAAACAAGAGTTTCAAGGATATAGCGGATATTATGACGAATGCCGTTGGGACTAAGAAACCAGTTATTGAGATAAAGGAACTTTTGTATAAAATGGCTTACGGCATAGTGGCAGTCAAAGAATTTTTAGGCCTTGGCGGTATGCTAAGTAAAGAGACTGTGCGTGCTAGTGTTTCGATCAATCATTTTGATAATTCGAAAGTGAAAAAAGCTTTAGCGTATGATTTTGAAACCATGAAAGAGGTGATTCAGGACTCTGTATAATGAAAAAAATCCCCTTCTGCATAGCAGAAAGAGATTCTAAATATTTCATTATAAAACAGAAGCCTATTCTGCAGCTGCTTCTTCAGTTTCTGCTTCAGCCTCTTCTTCGCCTGAATCAGCAGCACTTTTAGCAGCTCTAGTTACGATACAAGATACAATAGAGTTATTTGGGGAATCTAATAACGTGAGTTTGTCTACTGAGATTTCACCTACTTTAATGCTCTTACCTATTTCTAAAGTGTCTATACTCACTTCTATGAATTCTGGAAGATCTGAAATAAGACCAGAAACCATAAGTTTTTTAATTTTCACTTGTAGTTTACCACCACTTTTCATTACACCAGGGGAGTCACCTACTATTTTTACTGGTACTGGAATAGAAATTGGGCTTTCCGCACCTACTTCTAAAAAATCAGCATGTATTATGTCTTCTGACACTGGATGATACTGTATTTCTTGAACCTTTGCTAGAGTAACACTGTTTCCTATAGTTATCTTAGCAAGATATGTATTTGGAGTATATACCAAATGTGTGAAATCTGCTTGATATACAGTAAAATGTTGATTTTCACCTTTTCCGTATATAACACAAGGTACTTTACCTTCGTTTCTTACTTTTTTACTAGATGCTTTTCCTAAACCATCTCGTACTTCGCCTTTTAATGCAATTACTTTCATTATTAAAATTGATAAATTATTAAATTTCTTTTTAAATTAACTCTTGCTGATATGTATCAGATATATTGAATAGTGAACTTATAGAGCCAAATTCACTTACGTTTCTTATAGCGTTAGAGAATAGACGATCTACGCTCAACACTTTAATTTTTTTATAGTTTCCCGCTTTTATAGGAATGGTATCGCAAAGGATAATCTCTTCTAAAACTGAGTTTTCTAGGTTTTCGTATGCCTTGCCGCTTAGCACTGGGTGTGTACACACTGCACGTACGGATTTGGCTCCTTGGCTTTTTATCAAGGCAGCTGCCTTACAAAGCGTATTAGCAGTGTCGCATATGTCATCTATAAGCACTACATCTTTGCCTGTTACATCTCCTATCACGGTCATAGAAGCTATTTCATTAGCTCTTTTACGTGCTTTATCGCAGATTACCATTTCTACACCCAGGTACTTTGCAAACTCACGTACTCTTTTAGTGGCTCCTACATCTGGAGCTGCGAGTAATAAATCGTTTGTTTGTAAACTTTTTATGTAGGGGATGAAAATTACAGTTGAATCTAAGTGGTCTACAGGGATGTCAAAAAATCCTTGTATTTGTGGAGCATGCAAGTCCATTGTCATTACTCTATCAGCACCAGCTGCTGTAAGAATATTTGCTACCATCTTAGAACTTATAGGCACACGTGGCTTATCTTTTCTGTCTTGTCTAGCTAAACCAAAGTATGGAATTACGGCTACTACCTTATGTGCAGAAGCACGTTTAGCAGCATCTATAAGCATTAAAAGCTCCATAAGATTGTCTGCTGGTGGCATAGTAGACTGAATGATAAACACATCACATCCACGCACAGTTTCATCTATACAAGGTTGAAATTCCCCGTCACTAAATGTATTTACAGTAACTGTACCTAATGATTTACCGTAAGCTAGAGCGATTTTCTCAGCTAGAGGTTTGGAGCCGGATCCGGCGAATATTTTGACTTTATTTATAAAAGATGGCATATAGTTGCTTTACTGTCACCCAGCTTTAAGGCTGGATTATCATAAACTGATTAAAACCTTTCCGTTCTAATAAATTTGGTTGGCCGACCAGGTTTCGAACCTGGACTCTTCTGCACCAAAAACAGACGTGTTGCCAGTTACACCATCGGCCAATTTGGCTGCAAATTTAGTCCTCTTTTTCTAATTTGCAACATCACTCATGAATTGTATCTGAAAAACTTTCATTTCTTCATGAGAAAACTCCCCATCATACTCATCTACAGCCTTATCTATGTTGCCAGTATCTTCAGATTTAAGGAAATCATAAATGTCTTCTCTGCCTTCTTCGTCTATTAATTCATCTATATAATACATGAGGTCTACTTGAGTTCCAGAGCATACTATTGCTTCTAGCTCGTCAAGTAATTCTTGGTAGTCCATACCTTGACCTTTAGCTATATCTTCTAAAGGTACTTTTTTATCTATATTTTGTATGATATGAATTTTCTTAGCACTTTTATTCACTACGGATTTAAGCACCAAGTCATCTGGACGTTCAATATTATTCTCTTCTACGTACTCAGATATAAGTACAATGAAAGGCATGCCAAATTTTTTGGCTTTATTTTTTCCTACACCAGAGATGTTTTCCATCTCTTCCATGTTCATAGGATATTTGAAAGCCATATCTTCTAGCGACGTTTGCTGGAAAATAACATAAGGAGGAAGGCCCATGTCTTTGGCTACTTCCTTTTGCAGTTCTTTTAGTTTAGTGTATAGTTCTTTGTCAAAAACAGCCTCTAGTTGTATTTTGTCAAAATCTGAGTCGCTTACGCCTTCGAATTCTTTATCTAATGCTATAGCTACTTTCGTGGGTTTTTCTAGATAAGCTAATCCTTGTTCGCTTATAGATAGCAGACCGTATAGCTCAATATTCTTAATAATAAGATTATTGATTTGACCATATCTAAGTAGCGTTTTCCAAAAGTTAATACCTTGGTCTTTACCTACTCCAAAATGTTGAAAGGTATTGTGCTTGTAGGCTTTCACTTCTGGAGAAAGTTTGCCTATCAGTATATTAACTATGTGCTGCAGATCTACTTTGCCTACTGTATGCTTTATAGTTTCTAATGCGATTACCAATTCTTCTGTAGCGTCTAGTGCCTCTCTTGGGTATCTACAGTTATCACACATTTTGCCACAATCGTCAGCAGGGAAAGTTTCTCCAAAATAGTGAAGCAGAGATTTTCTACGACATTGTGATGATTCTGCGAAAAATGCCATTTCAGAAATAAGCTGAGTTCCTATTTCTCGTTCTGCAACAGGCTTGTCTTTCAGAAACTTTTCTAGCTTTTCAGTATCTTTAGGATTGTAAAAAAGCATACAATCTCCATCTAGCCCATCTCTACCAGCTCTACCAGTTTCTTGGTAGTAACCTTCTAAGGATTTAGGCACATCATAGTGAATTACAAATCGTACATCGGGCTTGTCTATGCCCATACCAAATGCAATGGTAGCACAGATTACATCTGCATCTTCCATTAAAAACTTATCTTGATTACCTGCCCTAGTTTTAGCATCTAATCCTGCATGATAAGCTAATGCATTGACCCCGTTTGCACGAAGAATCTCAGCAACATCCTCCGTCTTTTTACGACTCAGGCAATATATTATTCCGCTTTTCCCTTTTCTCTTGTTCACAAAAGAAATAAGGTCTTTCATAGTTTGAGCCTTACTACCCTTAGGCAACACTTCATAGTAGAGATTATCTCTATTAAAAGAAGATTTAAAAACCTCTGCATCTTGCATATTCAAGCTTTTTTGAATATCCAATTGCACTTTAGGTGTAGCTGTGGCGGTAAGTGCCACCATAGGCACATCGTCTATTTCTTTTACTATTTGTTTTATGCGTCTGTATTCTGGTCTAAAGTCGTGACCCCATTCTGAGATACAATGGGCTTCATCTACCGCAACAAAACTTAGTGTTACAGAGCGTAAAAACTCTATAGTTTCATCTTTTTTAAGTGTTTCGGGAGCTACATATAGCATTTTAGTTTTACCAGAAGTTACATCAGCTTTTACTTTTTCTGATTGTGTCTTGGTCAGTGAGGAGTTAAGAAAGTGAGCTATTGATTCACTTTCGCCAAAACCTCTAATGGCATCTACCTGATTTTTCATCAGTGCTATGAGGGGTGAAATTATAATGGCTGTACCAGGGCTTATTAAAGCCGGCAATTGGTAACATAATGATTTTCCTGCTCCGGTGGGCATTATTACGAAGCAATCGTTGCCTTGCATAATTGTAGATATCACTTCCTCCTGCATCCCTTTAAAAGAGTCAAAACCAAAAAACTCCTTTAAACTTTTTTTTAAATCTACGACTTCTGCTGTCATTTCCTTCTCCAATGTATTTTATATTGCTATTAGCAGGAACTAATATAGTACTTCTTTGACCACTTGCAGAAATATATTTTTAATTTGCAGTATATTATTTTGTTAAAATCTACAGACATACTTCAAATAGGGATAGAAACTATTTCTCTTGAAGCCAGTTCATTATCCGAACTGAGTAAACGCTTGGATCACACCTTTGCTGAGGTTGTTGAGCTGCTATATCATAGCTCTGGCAGAGTGGTGGTGACAGGGATAGGTAAAAGTGCAGCAATTGGCCAGAAGATAGTTGCTACTTTTAATAGCACAGGTACGCCTGCCTTATTTATGCATGCCGCAGAAGCACTTCACGGTGACTTAGGTATGATTCAGAAAAACGATGTGGTTATTTGCATATCTAAGAGTGGTAGTAGCCCTGAAATAAAGGCATTAGTCCCTCTAATACTAAAAGGCAAAAATCCGCTTGTAGGGATAGTCGGGGACTTAAAATCATTTTTAGCTGAGAAAAGCAATATTGTGTTAGATACCACAGTAAAAGCAGAAGCTTGTCCTAATAATTTAGCTCCAACTACCAGCACCACAGCTCAGCTAGCTATGGGCGATGCTCTAGCTGTAGCACTTATAAAGTGTAGGGATTTTAGATCCAATGATTTTGCCAAGTTTCATCCGGGTGGTGCCTTAGGTAAAAGACTATATTTAACTTGCGGTGAGATAGCCGCGGCTAATGATGTGCCACAAGTATCTAAAGATGCGGATCTTACTACTTGTATTTTGGCTATGACTAAAGGTAGAATGGGTGCCGTAATAGTAACCGAAGAGAACAAGGTTTTAGGCATTATAACAGATGGTGATTTACGGAGAATGCTAACTGATAGGAATGACGTAACAAGTGTAAATGCGAGCGAAATTATGACGGCTAGTCCAAAGACATTGTCAGGCGATACGTTGGCCATAAATGGAGTTGAGTTTATAAAAGAACATAAAATAAATCATATAATACTAGTAGATGCCGGCAATTTGACTGGAGTTTTACACGTACAAGATTTGATAAGAGAAGGATTAATTTGAAGATATTAAAAGATACGTATGCCGTAATATTGGCAGGAGGTATAGGCAGTAGATTCTGGCCTATAAGCAGAGAAAGTAGACCTAAGCAATTTATAGATATTTTGGGTACTGGAAAAACTCTAATACAAGATGCCTATGACAGGTATTTGTCCATAGTGCCCAAGGAAAACGTTTTTGTAATAACCAACGCCTCGTATAGGGATTTGGTAAAAGAGCAATTGCCAGACTTAGGAGATAACCAGATATTAGGTGAGCCGGTAGGTAAAAATACAGCAGCTTGTGTAGCATATGCAGCAAATAAAATTGCCGACATTTCTGATACGGGAGTTCTAATAGTAGCACCTAGTGACCATTTGATTATGGATAAAAGCAATTTTATTAATCAAATACACATTGCACATAAGTACGCTAAAGAGACAGATGCACTCATTACCCTAGGCTTAAAACCACATAGGCCTGACACGGGGTATGGATACATTCAGTATGACGAAAAGGAAGTAAGTAAAGGTATAAATAGTGTTAAAACATTTACAGAAAAACCTCCACTGGAGCTAGCAGAAAAGTTTCTGGAGAGTGGGGATTTTTTATGGAATAGTGGCATGTTCGTTTGGCGTGTGTCCAGTATATTAAAAGCACTAGAAGAACACCTCCCAGAGATGAATCTCACCTTTGGGGAGTGTAAAGGAGCGTATAATACAAACTTAGAAGAGCAGCATATAGAGCGTATCTACAGCGAAATAGCTAGTATCTCCATAGATAATGGGTTATTAGAAAAAGCAGATAATGTGTTTGTTTTACCTTCAGATTTTGGATGGAGTGACCTTGGTACTTGGAAGAGCGTGCAAGAAAAACTTGAAAAAGAAGGAGATAATACTACGTTGAATGTAGACTTACATGCTTTGAATGCAAAAGATAACTTAGTAGTAAGCGATACTCAAAAACTAGTAGTTATAAAAGATTTAGACGGGTATTTCATAGTTGATTCAGCAGACGCTCTACTTATTTGCAAAGCTGACCAAGAGCAGGAAGTGAAGAAAATATCCTCAGACATTCGTAAACTATATAAAGGCAAGTATAGCTAATCCCCATGGGCAAGTTTACTTATCTCTTTTTACTACTAATAATGTGCTCATTTGTACATGATAAAGAGATAGGTATGGAGAATAATGTGTTTACAAATGCAGAGGCTCTTCAAGGTTTTTACACAAAACTAGTAGACATAGAAAAGGACACTAATTGTGCCGTATCTATAGTGCATATAGGAGACTCACATATACAAGCCGATTTTTTTACAGGAGCCGTTCGCCAGCATTTACAAGGCAAGTTTGGTAATGCAGGAAGAGGATTCGTTTTCCCATATAAAATAGCCAATACAGGTGGTGTTTTGGATATTAGGTTTAGGTATACAGGAGCTTGGCAGTCTTGTAATATTATGAGCAATGCGGCTTCCTGTAACATAGGAGCAGCAGGCTTTACGGTTACGGCTAGCCCTAATTCTAGTTTTACTTTAGACGCGATTTCTAGGACTGGGGGCACTGCATACTTTAACAAGGTGACCATGCTAGATAATTATGGCAGCTTTTTGCCCGTAGGGGCAACAGGAAATTTTAACCCACAAAAGCTAAATGAGCATACCGTTATCTATTTTGACGAGTATCAAGATAGCCTTGTTTTTAAACCGACATACGAGCGAAATATAATGCCTGAGCTACAGGGATTGATATTAGAAAATGGTCAAAAAGGGATTTTGTATCATGCTATGGGAATAAATGGGAGTAGTACAGTTCAGTATCTCAAGAGTTCAGGTTTTGAGAATCAAATACACGATATTAATGCGGATCTAGTGATTCTGAGTTTTGGCACTAATGATACGTATATGCCTACTTCTAGTTTTTGTGCGAGGTGTGCAAAAGATAGATATGGTGCTATTATTGATAGGATTCGCACTGCAAATCCTGACCTTCCTATATTGCTCACCACACCTCCAGATCACTACTACTTACGTAGATATTCAAACAAAAATTTAAAAGCTTTAATAGTGGCGATGTATGAGCTGTGTGATGAAAAAAACGTCGCTCTTTGGGATTTGAATGCTATAATGGGAGGTGCGAACTCCATAGTGACGTGGCGAAACAAGGGCTGGGCCAGAGGAGACTTGATCCATTTTACTGCAGCCGGGTATCAGAAGCAAGGAGATATGCTCTATGATGCCATAATGCATCACTACCAAGAACAATAGTATGTTTAGTCTGGATCAAATCTTTAGCTATTCGGACAAGTCTCCTCTGCTTTTTAATCAGTACCTATTCCTGTTTTTATTTACCCTCATGTTTGCAGGATTTAGCCTGGTACATAAAAAGGTGAGAGTCAGAAATCTGTACTTGTTAGTTTTTAGTCTTTTCTTTTATTACAAATGCAGTGGTTTCTATTTTGTGCTACTCTTACTCAGTACGTTGGTAGATTATGGATGTGGAATGGGCATTTATGTGGCCAAAGAAAAATGGGAAAAGAAGCTATACCTGATGCTAAGCATAATATCTAATATTGGTCTTTTGGCATTTTTTAAGTACTCCTATTTCTTTGTAGATACTATTAATAGTCTATTGGGTACGGAGCTACAAGCGGTCAACCTATTGGCAGCTTTTGCCAATGGTACTTTTGGGGCTAGTTTCGATATACATGACATCATACTGCCGGTAGGTATTTCATTCTATACTTTTCAGACTTTGAGTTATAGTATAGACGTGTATAGAGGTAAAATAAAGCCTTGTGGCAATATATTTGACTTCGCATTTTTTGTTTCGTTTTTTCCGCAGCTAGTGGCTGGCCCTATAGTAAGAGCTTCAGAGTTTTTGCCACAGATAAAAAGACCATACTACCTCAGTAGCAGTGGTTTTGGTGCCGCCGTATTTTTGATAATGGGTGGGCTCATCAAAAAAGTAGTAATAAGTGATTATATAAGTATAAATTTTGTAGACCGCGTTTTCGAAACTCCAGAGATGTACAGTGGTTTTATGAATCTGATGGCTGTTTACGGATATAGTATTCAAATCTATTGTGACTTTTCGGGCTACTCGGATATAGCAATTGGTTTAGCGGCTTTGCTTGGTTTTAAGCTGCCTATAAACTTCAATAGTCCTTATAAATCTCAAAACATTACGGAGTTTTGGCGAAGATGGCACATATCATTATCTACCTGGCTCAGAGACTACCTCTACATCTCCCTAGGCGGCAATAGAAAGACCAAAATACGAACGTACTTCAATCTTTTTATTACGATGTTAATAGGCGGCCTATGGCACGGAGCAGCACTTAAATTTATCATATGGGGAGCACTTCACGGCGTTGCATTGATGGTGCACAAAGCATGGCTAAAATATGCACGTGTAGACCTAGGCAAATATGGCAAGTACATAGGAGTCTTGGTGACTTTTCATTTCGTCGCCTTCTGTTGGATGTATTTTAGAGCTGCAGATATGGCTACGGTAGGTCAAATGTTGTCTAATATTTTTACAGACTTTGATCTTGCAGGAGTAGCATCTAGAGTGGCTGCATACTGGCGTGTTTTTGCACTTATGCTCATAGGCTATGTAGTGCATCTGCTTCCTAGTAATCTGAAAAACAGAGTGCAATGGTGGTTTACCGAAGCACCTATGTATGTGAAAGTCTTAATTTTTGTGGTCGTTGTTTTTGGTATTTATCAGGCCACGAGTGCAGACATACAGCCGTTTATTTATTTTCAGTTTTAAAACTTTTCCTAAACCACACCTTCTGAAAAACACGATTCCAAGCTAATGTGGCTAGTGCTTCGTAGTAAGGTAGTTTGTCGCCTTTTTTAGCAGGATTAATATCAATACGATAAAAGAGGTTGTCTATTCGTGTACCGCTATCTATTTGCTTTAGAAATGTGGAAAGTTCTGCTATTAGGTTGAGCGGGGTGTCACTGCCAAAAGTATACTGCTCTCCGCTCATTTGTATTTCCTTTTCCATCTGAGTAATTACTTCTACTAATGGAATCTTATTGTTATTGGCGAATTCTATACCGTTATTTGACTCTAACATAAATAAAATGACATGGTAAAGGTAAGTTTTGACCCACAAGATGGCAAAAAAAGATGCGAATGGTGTCTCAAAGATGAGCTCTATGTAAAATACCATGACGAGGAATGGGGCATACCGGTACACGAGGATGCTATCTTATTTGAAACCTTGATTTTAGAAACTTTTCAAGCGGGACTCAGCTGGCATACCATCCTAAAAAAGAGGGAAGGATTCCGATTAGCCTTTGATAATTTTGATGCGAAGCGTATCGCGGGTTATGGAGAGAATGAGATAGAAATATTACTTAGTAACCCTGGGATTATTCGCCATAGAGGCAAGATAGAAGCCACCATTAATAATGCTAAACAATACCTAAGACTTAAAGCTGAAAATGGCACATTTGATAAATACATCTGGCAGTTTACGGACTACAAGACTTTAGAAATAAACGTAGAGTCCTGGGCAGACGTACAAACCACTACGCGACAGAGTGACGCTATGAGCAAATCATTAAAAAAAGAAGGATTCAAATTCGTAGGTAGCACTATTTGTATGGCGTATATGGAAGCTGTGGGCATGGTGAGCGATCATTTTCATGATTGTTGGCGTGTAAGAACAAGCCTATGAGGCGTATTGATACTCAAGGCAGCATTTAGCTTATTATTCTAAAAAAAGATTCGCCAATGGTACAGGCAAAGTGAAGAGTATAGAGGAGGATGAAGAAAAAGCCTTTCCAACACTAAAAATAGATAATGAAGGAGGAGGCTTGTTACCTAAAGTAGTATTTGGGTTTACACTCGTTTTATTGCTTCTTTATAGCCTAAAGAGAGTTAGGGTAAGAGTTACCTAACTCTTTGTTCATAGACAGTAATAAATTCAATTAGTCCTAGGGTTTCCTAGGGCTAATTTTTGTTTACTTTGCACCTCGCTTGAAACAGATAAATGCACATAAAATTATAGGGTTAGTGCTTACTTTCCTATTGGCATTTAATGTGGTTACCAACTTTGGCACGTATAGTCAGCCAGAAGATGCGACTATCATAAAAGAAGGCGTTTTAAAAGAGTTAGAAAATAGGAAAGTCGATTTTGAGGATGACGACCTTGCTATAAGTGCCATAGAATCCTACAAAAAAGACATAGATCAAAGGCTAAACATTTATAGTTTTAAGAAGCTGAGTCTCTATAGAATAATTGGGTGCATAGTGATGCTCATTGGGGTGGTTTTTTTACGAATGAAAAAAGGCACTGGGCTACACTTGTATTTTGCCGGAGGATTTTTTACAGTTATTACTGGTTTCTATGCCATGGGTGGAGGCATACTAGGCTGGATTTTTAACTTATGGTACATCATGCTTTTACTCGTTTTTGGTGCATATTTTTTCATTAAAAGAACAGAACTATCGTAATGTCTAAAAAAGCCCAACTAATAGATGGACTCACATACTTTAAAACTCTTACCGGTAGGAGATTGTTGAATGCGTCGAAGATTTTTATTTCATATCATATTAGTAAAATTACCAAAAACAATTACCATAAAGGACAACCTATTTCTATTTCTCTAGAGCCTACTACTAGCTGTAATCTACGCTGCCCAGAGTGCCCAAGTGGCCTTAGAGCATTTAGTCGCCCTATAGGCATGCTAGAGCCTGAGCTCAATAAAACGGTGATAGACCAATTGCACAAGGAACTAACGTATATCACATACTACTTTCAAGGAGAGCCATACCTTAATAAGGATTTTACAGAAATGGTGAGCTATGCTACCAAGCATAATATCTATACGGCTACTAGTACTAATGCACATTATCTCACAGATGCTAATTGTAAAAAAACAATAGAAAGTGGATTAAGCAGGCTGATCATATCTATAGACGGTGCCAAGCAAGAAAGCTATGGTAAGTACAGAATAGGCGGCAGTCTAGATAAGGTGGTAGAAGGCACCAAGAAAATGGTGAAATTGAAAAAAGCGGCAGGAAGTAAAACCCCATTTATCATCTGGCAATTCATTGTTTTTGGGCATAATGAAGGAGAGATAGAAGAGATACAGCAACTAGCCAAAGAAGTGGGAGTAGATCATTTAGCACTTAAGACCGCTCAGATATATAATTTTGAAGCTGGGAGCGATTTATTGCCAAAAAACCCGAAGTATGCTCGCTACGAAAAAGATGGGCTAAAATTTAAGATTAAAAATGGCCTATTGAGTCACTGCTGGCGTATGTGGCAAGGGTGTGTAATAACCTGGGATGGGAAGGTGGTCCCGTGCTGTTTTGACAAAGATGCTACTTACAGACTAGGAGAAATTGAAAAAATGACATTTCGTTCTATATGGCAGGGCGAAGAGTATAATCGCTTTAGAAGACTAATCCTTAAGAGCAGAAGTAACCTAGATATTTGCAAAAATTGCTCAGAAGGCACGAAAGTTTGGAGTTAATAGGTTAAAAATATTTTTGTGATTTGTCAAATTAGTGTAATATTGCTTACTCGAATAGAAAAAAGGAACAATCAATTATGAATAAAAACTTACTAACTTTACTCATTTCATTTACTCTCTTCACCTTATGTGCTAATGCACAGTCTTATAATAAGAAGTTTGGCTTAGAGGTAAACGGCGGTATTAGAGAATATCACGGCGATCTAGGTTCTGCTCTTTATTTTAAAGCAAGTCCAGACTATCAAGCAGTAGGAGGTGCCTTTGGAATGTACCTTAATAAGTCTTTTGACTTTAATGTGTATGGATCTGTAGGAGACTTAGGATTTTATAAGCAATCGTATGACACTATGAAAGCAGAAGTGTATAGACAAGGTTTTAGAGCTAGAATCACAGAAGTAATGCTAGGCGTTACTTTTAAACTTAACAATGGCTCCATTATAAAAGAAGATGCAAGATTCAAACCATACGTGCGTGCAGGTTGGGGTGCTATGCAGTCTATCTCTAAATTTACTCCAGGCTCTGTGCCAGAAGGCTATACCCAAAGTAGAACTTGGATATCTTCTCAATGGAATGCTGGTTTAGGTGTTAAAATTAAATTAAGTGAATCATTTGACTTAAATATTAGCGAGCAGTTTAACTATGCTTTCGATGATAATTATGATGCATCACCTTACACTATTGCAGGTGCTAGACTTAATAGTGCTCAAGAAGGTAATAAGCCATTGCACGATGTGTATGCTTATCATAACATAGGATTAGTATTTAACTTTGGCGGCAATGGAAATGCTGGATATACTATAAAGGATAGCGATAATGATGGTATCAGCGACAGATTTGATATCTGTCCTAAGACACCGGAAGGCTATGAGGTAGATACTGTTGGTTGTCCATATGATGATGACAAAGATGGTATAGTAAACGAAGAAGATAAGTGTCCTAAGATACCAGGTACTATAGAATTTAATGGCTGCCCAGATACGGATGGTGACGGTATAATGGATTCTGAAGATAAATGTCCTAAGAAGGCAGGAAGCAAAGAAGGCGAAGGATGCCCAGATAGTGACGGTGACGGACTATATGATCACCTTGACAAATGCCCATTCTCTGCAGGAGATAAGGATAACGATGGCTGTCCTAAAGACGATAAAGATAGAGACGGCATAGCAGATACGGACGATAAGTGTCCAGATGTGCCAGGTCTTAAAGAGTTTGCTGGTTGTCCAGATAGCGACAAAGATGGCATACAAGATTCTGAAGATAAATGCCCACTAAAACCGGGCTCTAAAGAAGGCGAAGGTTGTCCAGACAGTGATGGTGATGGTGTTTTTGATCACTTAGATGTTTGTCCTGCAACTCCAGGTGTAGCTGCTAACAAGGGTTGCCCAGAGATAAAAGAAGAGGTAAAAGAACAAATAAGATTAGCTGCAAAAGGAATTTACTTCGAAAGTGGTAATGACGTTATAAAAGCGGAGTCTTTTTCAAACCTAGACCAACTTGCAACTATTATGAATGAGTACAAGGAGGCTAAAGTTATGATAGAAGGGCATACAGATAGTCAAGGAGCCGATGCTGCCAATATGACTCTTTCTCAGAAGAGAGCCGATGCTGTAAAAATGTATATAGCCTCTAAAGGAGTAACGGAAAGCAGAATGACAGCAGAAGGGTATGGTGAGACTAAACCAGTAGCAGATAATGGTTCTGCAGAAGGTAGAGCACTTAACCGTAGAGTAGACTTTAAACTAGTGTACTAGAAATACCAAAAACTAAAAAGCTAAGTTTAAAAGAAGGGGGAGCATTTGCTTCCCCTTCTTTGTTTTTTAGGGGATTTAACTTTTGAAATCATATTGAGCGTACCGTTAAGTTTAGGTCCTAGCTCTACTGTAGGGCTTAACTACCAACATTTATAGTGATACTTTTAGTTTTTGGTAAAAGCAAAACGGACCCCTCAAAAACATCATTGTATGTACAGAAGTTTTATATATAAAAATAGCTTTGCAAAAGGAATGAAATCTATCTGGGAAAAATGGAAAACGAAGTGGGGAGTAGAGAGTAATACTCGAATGACTTGGATATTTGTAATTTTCGCCATTACGGGCACTTCTATTACGTTCGTTAGAAAACCAATAACAATAGCATTGTTTGATAAGTCTACCTACGGTGAGTTGTCATGGTGGCAGCTTACAGTCACCATTGTTATGGTATACTTCATATATCAAATCTTTCTCTTTGTCATAGGCAGCCTATTGGGTGAGCATAAGTTCGTAAAGTGGTTTGTATTGAAGATGAACAAAAGGATGTTTCCATTTCTAAGAAATATTTCATGATAAATAAGGAAGAAGTTTTAAAGGCACTAAGCTACGTAGACGATCCAGATTTAAATAAAGATTTGGTGACCCTTAATATGATTCAGTCCCTTGTTATAGAGGGCAATAAGATATCTTTTGACCTAGTGCTCACTACACCAGCGTGCCCTATGAAAGATAGCATAGCCAACGCATGTAGAACTGCGATAAGCACTATGGTAAGTAAGACTGCAGAGGTAGATATCAATATTACAAGCAATGTGCAAGTAAGTAGAGATAATAATACTGTATTGTCTTCTGTAAAAAATATAGTGGCAGTAGCCTCTGGCAAAGGTGGCGTAGGTAAAAGTACGGTGGCTCTAAACCTAGCTAGAACCCTAAGTAAAGCAGGTGCTAAAGTAGGACTCTTAGATGCGGATATACATGGACCTTCAGTTCCTACATTACTGGGTACTCAAAACGAAAAACCAGCAATGGAAGGTAATCTAATGCTTCCCATAGAAAAAGATGGTATCAAGACTATGAGTATTGGTTATTTAGTAGAAAGCAAGCAAGCTCTAGTATGGCGTGGTCCCATGCTGAGCAAAGCTATCACACAGTTTTGCACGGATGTAAAATGGGGAGAGTTAGACTACCTGTTTGTAGATTTGCCGCCAGGTACGGGAGATGCCCATCTGAGTATAATACAACACATCCCTCTAAGCGGAGTAGTAATAGTGACTACACCTGAGAACGTAGCGGTAGCAGACACCCGAAAAGCAATAGATATGTTTACTAATCCGCATTTGAAACAAGAGGTACTGGGAGTGGTAGAAAACATGAGCTATTTTCAGCCAGAGTTGGAAGGAAAGAAATACTTTCTCTTTGGCAAGAATGGAGGTCAGGCACTGTGTGACGAGTGGCAGCTAGATCTGCTTGGTGAGATACCCATAAAAGAGGATAAGTCTTTTGAAAACATGGAAGCTAGTTATATGCCTATAGTGGGTAAAATAGTGCAAAAGCTATCTGTCTTGGCTGCTAATAGATAAAAAGAGGTAAATTTGAACATCGAAACAATGACTGCATCAGAAACCATAATAGAAGAAGCCTTAGAATCTATGAGACCATTTTTGAGAAAGGATGGAGGAGATGTAGAGCTAGTTTCGTATCACGATAAAGTGGTAAAACTAAAACTCTTAGGTGCTTGTAGTACGTGCGATATTAGCCATCTGACCATGAAAGCTGGACTAGAAGAGACTATCAAAAAAATGCTTCCAGAAGTACAGCAGGTTACAGCTGTAGAGTAATTCTAAAACCTCGATTATGGAATCTATTTCTCCATACTCTCAGTTCATTCGATTTGTCAATACATATAGTATTTGGGTAGCATTAGGCTCATTTAGCACCTATCTTTTCTTTTGCAAAATTTTCAGCTCATCTCCTAATTATATCATAGCTCTAGGGCTAGCCTTGGGAGTGTGGTTTATTTATACTCTAGACCACCTGCTTGACGGTATCCAGCTCAAAGACGGTGCTGTCACGATAAGACATAGAGTACACTTTAACCATCGTATGCATATCAAGCGACTATTAATTGTGGTGGCTCTTATTCTAATGGCACTAGGTTACTGGGTACCAGCGGGGTACTATAGTTTCATAGCTTTGCTAGCTGCCCTTACCTTATTCCATTTTGTCATAAATTATCTTGTTCCTCAGAGAGTCAAAAGACTATTATTTTTAAAGGAGGTTTTTATAGCATTCGTAGTAAGTATTGGCTTGGCTACATCGGCTACTATGGGAGACGGACTGACAAATGCTTCTGAGAACACAATCCCTTTTTGGATACTATTATTTATCAATCTAGGTAACATTATACTCTTCTCATACTTTGATCGAGAAGCAGACCATAGGTCGAAGACGCTATCTATAGCTGGTTTATATAGCGATAAAACCTTAAAGAGGATTATTTACTTGTGCTTATTAGTAAGCATTAGTCTTGGAATTTGGGATGTGTTCAATGAAAAAATCGCACTTAGGAGCTTTTCTATTTTTTTACTTATGCAGATTACCTTACTGGTCATTGCACTCTTCTCTGAGAAGTTTAAAACGAATGACCTGTATCGTTTTTGGGGAGATCTTATCTACGTCTACCCGCTGTTTGCGTTGCCATTCCTTTAATGAAACAAGCTCTACATCTTGGTTCGTATTGGTCTTTTTCTCCTAGTTGCACTTTCCCTCCTTTTTTAGAGAAGCGATAAGAGTACTGAGCTACAGAGCCACACTGCATACATATAGCGTGTACTTTGGTTACATACTCCGCCATTGCCATTAGATTTGGCATTACCCCAAATGGTTTAGCTAGGTAGTCCATATCAAGCCCAGCTATCACGACACGCTTACCTGCATTAGCTAGGGTGTTGCATACCTCTGGCAATCCATCATCAAAAAACTGGGCCTCATCTATTCCTACTACATCTATCCCATCTATCCAGTCTAGTATTTCACTCGCAGAGTCTACAGGAAATGAGTCTAGGTAATTATCGTCGTGTGACACCACTTTCGCCTTGTCATAGCGAGTTTCCATTTTAGGTTTAAAGATTCTAACAGATTGCTTAGCTATCCTAGCACGTTTGACTCTGCGTATCAGTTCTTCCGTCTTACCAGAAAACATGGAGCCGCAAACTACCTCTAGCCATCCTTTACTATTTTTGGGTTCTATGAACATGGTGTGTTGATAATAGCTGCCGAAAGTAATATTTATTGATTTTATTCGTAGCATTATTATGAGTAGAGATAGCATTCATCAGAGAATAGACGAATTACTTGGATTATTGAGTATACATAACAGTAGGCTCAGCCTGCATACAGAGAGACTGTCGCAACTAGATATAGACGTCTTGCGTAAACAGTGTATAGATTTATATGACCAAGTAAACATGCTAGCTTTACAAGGTAAGATAAAGTCTCATATCCCAAAAGTTGCCGCCCAAAAGCAAGAGGTGACTCCAGCTGCTCCTATACAAACCAAGCCGGAAGAACAGCAAGTAGCCGAAGCAGTAAAAGCAGAAGAAGTAGCTGAGCCAATAAAAGTAGCTGCTATAGAGTCTCCTAAAGAAGAGAAGAATGAGGCGGTGAACCCAAAGAAAAGTGCAAAGCCTGTAGCAGAAGATGAGATGCTCTCACTCTTCGAAAAATTCAGCAGCAAACCTATAGCGAGTATACCTAAGGCTATTTCTGTGGCTAAGCGTTTTGAGTTTCAGAGTGTATTTTTTGATGGGGAGGCAAGTGAGTATAATGGGTTTATGGCAAAGCTGGATGCAGCCGAACATAGAGAAGAAGCGTTTGAAATATATCGTGAGTATAAGGTAAGACTGCGTTGGGATAATGAAGAACTTAAAGATGAGCTTAAAGCATTGATGTACCGTAAGCATGTATAATGTGGAGGCATATACCTTTACTTAGGTTTTTAATTCCCTATGCTTTAGGAATTCATTTTGCTTCCTGGCTTTCAGGGTACTTTTCTTTAGTTATTGGTTTTGCTACAGCCATTTTAGGTTGCTTGGTGTTTTCACATTTCACCCTCAGAAAAAAGGTCAACTTACGTTTACTTAGTGTTGCTGCCTATCTAGCTATTTGCCTATTTTTTTTGTCAGGTGTCATAATTACACACCTGTATCGAGATATTAATTTTGACAATCATTTTTCACGTGCTGATAGACAAAACACCTTAGTACTAGCTAGGGTGATAAATAACCCTGAGACAAAACCAAAATCTATAGGTTGTGAATTATCGCTAGTCACAGCGTATAATGAGAAAGGTGCTGGCGAATCTATACAAGGAGTGGCACAAGCGTATTTCGAAATAGACAGCACTAGTCAGTTGCTGAGCTATGGAGATTATATCTTAGTACACAATAATTTCTCAGAGGTAAGACCAAGTGTAAATCCGTACCAATTTGATTTTAAAAAGTACTATGAAAATAAGAACATCTATCAGCAGGGGTATTTTAAAGTAGGAGATTGGAAAAATTTAAAACTTAACCATACTAATCCTCTATTTGCATTGAGCTATAGATGGCAAACGAGTCTTAGAAAGCTTTTTGATCAATACTTCTTAGACGACCAAGTGAAAGGAGTGGCTCAAGCAATTGTATTTGGTTACAAAGAGGATCTAGACGACGACTGGCTCAAGGCATTTTCCAAAACAGGAACCATACATGTGCTAGCCGTATCTGGGTTGCACGTGGGTATTATTTTTATTCTCCTCGGGGGTATGTTGCGTATCAGACAGAGCAAAGGTCGATGGCTTATAGCTAAGTCTTTACTAGCTATTTTTATTTTATTTCTGTATTGCCTCATTACCGGCTTTGCCCCATCCGTAGCTCGTGCGTCTTTAATGTTTACAGTAGTTATACTGGCTAGAGCATTTAATCGCAATTCAAATATTTATAACACCCTAACCTTTGCGGCTTTCGTATTGCTACTATTCAACCCCTTAAATTTATATAATGTGGGTTTCCAATTTTCATTTTTAGCGGTTATAGGTATTGTATACTATAAAGATACATTTAGGAGGTGGCTACCTCAGACTAGCTGGCTAGGAGATAAAGTAGTGACTCTAACCTCGGTAAGTATCGCCGCTCAGATTACCACATTCCCTATTGGCCTGTACTATTTTCACCAGTACCCTAATTTCTTTATGTTTTCTAATCTTATAGTTATACCGTGCATTACGATTATTCTATATTCTGGGATATTTTTTGTAGCCCTAGGCTCTTGGATTCCAATGTTAGCTTCCTTCTTTTCTAGCGTTTCAGAGACGTATATACTCTTCATAGCCAAGTGATCGTACCCAAAATT
>Ga0209119_1001762_pt1 | contig 20746 bp, 20 predicted proteins | sample COG_03_FD_184747 | JGI IMG/M metagenome (GOLD analysis project Ga0209119, IMG submission 184747) | Pelagic Microbial community sample from North Sea - COGITO 998_met_03 (SPAdes) (version 2) | ecosystem: Environmental > Aquatic > Marine > Neritic zone/Coastal water | place: Helgoland, sampling... | reverse complement strand
CTATAATATCTGATTTTGAAAAACTCCATCCAAGATACCTTTGATAAGGCTGGTTTTTCTCACTTGATTTTATGTAGGTTATATACGAGTCTAATAACAATTTATTATTAGATATTTCTGAAGAATCAACCACAATAATATTGTCAGGTTTAATCGAGAGTGACTTTACTTGATCCACGAGTCGATTAATTTTCTCTTCTCTATTGTACGTTGGTATAATTAAATCAAATGTCATTTCTTATCTCATTAATTTAACAGCAGTAGCAATGGCTTTTTCCTTGAGCACATGAGGCAAATTTTTTCGCTTATATTTTCTAACCACTCCCTTGTCTATCTCGTAAGATTTGAGCTTTACTTGCTCCCAACGGTTAGGAGCGTATCCCATTCCGAGTGATTTCCGGAAACCCCAACTGCCTGGATCATCACCAAAAAGGGTAATCATAATCATACCTATTGAACACAGTCTAAACCATGTTGCATAAGAGTTGGAAGACGCGATATCCTCTTTCATACCGTTCGCAGTTGTTGGTCTAGAAACACTTTCATTTTCAAACCATCCACCATCTTCGTTTTGATACTTGAGCAGTGAGTCTAAGTGATATAATAATGCTTGTTCTAATTCATAGCTATCCTTCACAAAGGGAAGTGCTCTACATCCTAGCTCAACAAAATCGATTGATAAACAAGCTGTTAGTGGCCCTTCAAATAAATAAGGTATTACGTTCCTTCCTATAATTTCTTCATAATTCATAGGTTCATCCAAATAATGGTGAATATGAAAATTATGTACCGCTCCTCCCATGGATTGTAAAATATTCTTCCTACTGCGTGAGAATATTTCAAAACCACCAGTTCTCGAATTTTGTTTTGAATTATGCCATTCTAGCATTTGATACAAACGCTCTTTCCCTTGGGCATTACCAGCATCATTTTGCAATGCTAAATAGCTTGCTACATTTACAATATTATTGGACTCCTCCCATGGTCTTTGTAACGAACGTTGATTAAGCCAGCGTTCTAAAAAATCGGGTTTCATAAATTCGTCCATATACGATGAATGGAAATCAAAATCCGGGTCTAGGATGAGAGCCGCACCGCAGGTATAGTTATAGCAATGCAATTGCATATACTCCTTAGACTTTGCATACTTCACATTATCCAAGGCTTTAGGAAAAAACAACCCATCTCCTGTTCTATTTGCGTTAAAGTAGTCCAATAAATCTGCTTTATTATTACTTAGCCAAATCTTATTGCTTAGTAAATTTTGTAAATACACAACTGACCACGAGCCATAAAGACCAGCAGCTGGATATTTTTCAATATTATGGTTTAAAGTGTACTTGTACCCTTTGGGTGTACTAAGCTTATCTGGGAAACCAAGGGCCATTTGCCTTGATTTTTGTATACGACTCATCAATTCTGGTACCATCAATTCGCTTTTATCTTAAACCAAGATTTATAAGTTATTTAAAACTTCCTGCCACTTTACAAATGCTCTTTTAAGTGAGTATTGTTCCTCTACCTTAAGGCGTGCAGCAAGCCCCATCTGTTTCCTTTTGGTGCCATCCTGCACCAAAGTACCTATGTGCTCCGCCCACTCGGCATAATTGTTCACGTGATATCCATCCACACCGTGGCTCACAATTTTTTCATTAACCCCTACAGGGCTTACAATTGCAGGTGTACCAACAGCCATATACTGTACAGCTTTAAGACCGCACTTACCTTTTTCAAACTCATTGTCATTCAGAGGCATCAGGCCAATATCTATCATTTGTATACCTTCCACCTCCGTATCAGGAGTCCACTGCTTAAATTGGATATCTTTTACATTCCAATCCAAGTTTGGGTTTTCATTGGAGATTACCAAAAAGGTAAAATCCATTTTTGAAGAAAGCTCCTCAATGGCATCCTTAACAATAGGCAGGCAAACCTTATTGGTACTTGCTGATCCCGACCAACCCACAATTACTTTATCATTTGGTTTGTCAAAGTCCTTTTGAGTATAAAAGTCAGTATCAACTACAGTTGGAATAAGTGTTGACCTTTTATTTTGCGTTTTAGCATAATTGAGTAAATAATTATTGCCAGCTACCAAATAGTCAGCTATCGGAAATATTTTCTCGAGCTTTTTACCTCGGGGACCTACAAATATGGCATCATCAAAGTCGAATATCAATTTGGCTCCTTTGGCCTTTATTTTCTTCTCAAACCAAATAACCTTAAGCTCTGGTACAATATCCCTATTGGATACTACAACATCACCATTCTTAACACTCCTTAGTTTCCACCAAGTGCTAGCAACCCTTAAAAGCTGCCTTAACCTAGCATTGGTAATCTTGTTCATAAAGGCGTATCCACTGGGGAAATTATCTACCCTATCAGGAAAAGGTACTACCAATTTAACGTTGTAGTCCAACGTTTTGAAAGCGCTGATAAACTGCTTAATCCTAAATCTAGCGGGAGGTGAATTGTGCGCCCCTGGCATCAGTATTAGCTTTTTTCTTTTATTACTCATGGCCTAAATATTTACCAGCCTTGTGGCAAGTTTTCTCTAATCTCTATGTTTTCAAATTCTTGGCCTTTTCTTGAGCCTACTTTTTTAGCCCAATCTGCCATGCGCTTAGTACCGTCTTTTAAGCTTACTCCTTCAGCACCACCAAATACGCCGTGGGCTTTGCTGTGATCACTATGAGCATGTATTACTTCTTTTCTAGCTTCTAGGTGGGTAACCTTAGGAGTGACGTTAAACTCATCAGCTACTACTCTAACCAATTCATTTATTGTGTACGGAGTATCTGCACCAATATTGAAAGTCTCGTTGTAAGAACCAGGAATGTTCACACAATTTGCTATGTGAGGAGCAACATCATCAATATAGCTAAATGCACGAGTTTGCTCACCATCACCAAAAATGGTCATAGGTTTATCATTCATAATTTGATTCATGAATATGCCTATTACGTTACGATATCTATCACCAATATTCTGATTTTCACCATATACATTGTGAGGGCGGAATATTACGCTGTTAAGGCCAAACATATGGTTGGCAGCTTTCAAGTCAAGCTCTACGGCATACTTAGAAACTCCATAAGGATCCTCTGGTTTTGGATCTAAAGCCTCAGTCATTGGTAGCTGACCAGCTCCGTAAACAGCAATTGAAGAAGTGAATACAAAACACTCTACTTTATGAAGAACAGATAAGTTAATGAGATTTATTGAGCCCATAAGATTGTTTTCGTAATTAAATCTTCTGATAAAATGGGACAGCCCTTCGGCAGCATATGCAGCCAAATGATATACATAGTTGAATTTGTGTTCGTCAAACAAACCTTCTAGCAATGGAATATCGTTGATGCTGCCTTTAACAAATATAGCACCATCGGGAATGTGGTCTTCAAAGCCACCGCTCAAGTCATCTAGAACAACAACTTTATGCCCCAAAGACATACAGTGTTTTACAACGTGCGAGCCAATGAAACCGGCTCCTCCAGTTATTAATGAAATTTTCATAAGAGTTATTTATTTTTTATTTATTTTTATTAAAAATTGTGTGTAAACATGTAAGAGAATCAGCTTTGCTGCGCTGAACAAAAAGTTGTTGCAATATTCCTTAGCAAATTTGATTGCTGACTTTAAGCTGTCTTTCTCCGCTACCAATCTTGCAAACCTAAAACTGAGTTTTTCTTCAGCATTGGCAATTCCTCCTTGGCTAGGGTAAAGCTGTTTAAAAAGCTTTAATACTTTAGCAAGATGTAGGTAATTATTAGTAACACCAGGGGTAAGGACCTCAGTTTGGTTAACACTATGGTACCTATGTAAACCTACTATTTTAGTGTTAAAAGCCACTGACTGAAGACCTAACCTTAACCATAAGAACCAATCAAAAAAGGTTAAATCTGCGATTATTGGTCCATTGACAATTTCGAGAGCACTTCTTCTAAAAATAGTACCCGTCAGAAAAGCAAGATTCTTAGAATTTTCTAGACTCTTCTTTGTCCATTCTCCTGGAGTTATTAGTTCACTAAAGTTATGGTTGCTTTGACCATTTCTCTTTCCAGTATATTTGACATTACCAAATACGAAACTTGCTTCAGGGTATTTCAATAGGGCAGCCACGTTTTCAGCAATAGCATCTTTACTAAGGCAGTCATCACTACACAGATAGGTTACCAACCCTCCTGTAGAATCCTCCAAAGCCCTTCTAAAGTTGCCTACCATCCCTAGGTTTTCTTGATTTTGAGTGACAAAAACCTTCGGATGCGAATAAAATGCTTTAATTAACTCCCAAGATCCATCTGTACTGCAATTGTCTACGACAATTACTTCAATATTCTCATAGGTCTGATTAATGGCAGATTGAATAGCCTCTTCAATGTAGTCAGCATTATTATAGTTGGGAATACAAATTGATACTAAATCTTTTTTCACTTTAAAATTTTATTTATTACCAACTCAATCCAAAATCCTATTCCGCGTCTTTTTAAAGCACTATTTAACTCATTATTTTTGACTTTTAATTTTATATATTCTTCTTCTAGTAGCTCAAAATCAGTAAATTGATAATTCGTTCTATTTGCAAAAATAGGTGTTTGCATGTTCTGTATCGATGCGTTCTCATAAACCAATAAATCTTTTGGAGTTTCATTTGAAAAACTAGATGACTCAGCTTTATTATCAGAGTCAATCATTTTATTGATAATAGATGCACTTACTTCAGCACTACTTCCTATAAATGACAAGGTATCGTTCAATATTTGCTCTTGCACGAGTACTTTTAGTTTCGATGGGTTTACTATTTCATCGGCTACGCTCTCAATATGTTCCTTGGAACTAATTCTCCAAGCAGCACTCATATAATTTGGAGCAATATTATAATCTGCTATTGCTGTAGGTATACCTAATAACATTGCTTCATAAGCTGCCGTACTAGGTTGACTTATTACCGCAGTAGTCTTTTCCAAAAAAACAGCTAGACTAGGAGAAGTGTCATTTTCAATTTTTACACTCAATAAATCTTCAAATCCTTTTCTTAACCTGTATATAACTCTAATATCCTTTTGGCCTTCAGCCCAGTGATAAATATCTTCGAAGAGTCTTACAGATTCGGCTATTTGAGTTTTCGTATATCCTGCAGTGTTTCCCGAAATTATTCCAATGGTTAGCGGTTTTTTAACCTGTTTCTTTTGAATATTCTTGTATCCGTCAAATCTTGGTAGACCAGTTACTGCACACTTTCCACTATTACCAAAGAACTCTAAAAATCGATAAGTGCTTAATCCAGGGACAAAAACTTTATCGCAATATATAGGAAGGTATGGAGCTTCATTGCCACCATAGGACCACTTGGGGTTCTCAAAAAAATGCTTCCATTCAATCGTTCCATCCATCACTAATACAGTAGGAATTTTCTCCTTTTTGCAATTTTGTATTAACTCTACCTGTGTTTGCTTCCAATCTCCCAAGAAAATAACCAAAGCAGGTTTAAGACTTAATAGTTCAGTCCAGTCGTATGATCTTAAAAAGACCAAAGGTAAATTTAAATATTCCCGAATAGGTTCTATATAGTTGTCACGATCTGGTGTAATAGCTACAATATTTTTCATCCTAAGTCTGCCATATGTAAACGTAATATTTTTAATCTCTTAATATTCAATAACAAGCCGATTAAGGTAGATACTACAACTAGAGCAAAGAACCTAAATAAAAAAACACCTAGTTCTTGTACATTAGCATTTAGTAAATAAAAGATGTAAGCTAGAGAATAAAATAAAATAAAATTTAGAAAGAGTCTTATCTGACTTTTCACATACTCCCTGGTAGATTCTAGGTTTTTTAGATTTAATAAGTATCCGTAAAAAAATATTTGCAAGATAAAGCCCGATAAAAAAGTGCCTGCTACAATACCCACCAAGCCGTAACGATATCCTAAAAAAATTGAAAATACTACATTAAGTAAACCCTCAAAAATGCCGAATATACTTTGTTCTTTTACAACTAGGTTTGAGCTAAGGTAAGCTCTATTTGGGAGTTTCCAGGCGTGATATACTAAATTAAGTCCTAAAAATAAAGAAACATAATCTCCTCCATAAAGTTCCTTTCCTACCCACAGTTTGATGAAATACGGATTAACCACTACAAGTAAAGAAGAAAATATTATGGCTATAGAAATAGTGAAATGCCTTAGCAACAAAAAGTGTTTATTGGCTAAATCGTGTTTATTTTCTTCTAAAAGTTTTCCAAAATAAGGTCTATAGTTATTACTAATTGTAAAAATTATTTTTTTACCTAGTTCAAATAGTTTTGAAGTTATTACTAAAACGCCTACAAGCTCTAAAGTAAGGAGCTTACTAACAACAAATTGATCAAATTTTTCAATTAAAAAGACAGAAATAGACCCTACGAATATCCAAATACCGATAACATACATATTCTTGAAATCAATAAGACTAAATTTAAATAAAGAAATGTGAAGATCAGGCATTGACTTCTTTACTCTTAAAAAACAAATTACCAAATTTAAAACCTGAGTTATTAATATGCTAACCGATAAACCGATAATTCCTAAACCTAATTTAAGAAATATAATAACAGCTAAACTCCCAAAAAGACTTGTAAAAATACCAATCTTATTATCTAGAGCAACCTGCCTATTTGCGACAAGTAAAGTACTATACACCTGATTAAGCATAGTTACAAAAAAACTGAATGAAAAAATAACAACCACCGTTTTTAATGCAACATTATCTTTATCTACTACGTCAAAAAATTCGTTAAAATTAAAACTTAGAGCAATACCAGAAAAAAGCCCAACAAGACCTAAAATTAATTGAAACGATTGAACAATTCCTGAGTAGCTTGAAACAAGAGAATAGTTTTTAGTATTTCGAGAAACCAATATTCCTAAAGCTCCGCCAAAACCAAAATTAAACATTGAGAAAAACTGAATGGAACCAAGAGCCAAGCTATATGTACCATATTCCTCGTGAGATATATAAGACAATATAAAAGGTGTTAATAAAATAGCAACACCTATTTGTATCATCATTCGTACATACCCAGTGGATACACTTTTGAGATAACTGTTTTTTAACACAACTTATTAAAAAAGCTTTAATGTCGTAAATTTATTTAAGCTATCGTTATTATAGCTCATGAAGGAAATACTATTAAACTGAGCTGCTTCGTAGTCATTAATACTATCGCCAATTATGATACATTCCTTTGTGTTGTATGAATTTGAACTAATTAGTTCTTGAATCAATTGTTTTTTTGGTGTTGGTGAGCCGTGTATACTAGTAAATAAATGATTTATCTCGAGAGACTCACAAAGATATCTCAACTCGTTCTGATCAGAACCCGAAGTAATATGCATTATATAGTTTTCTTGATTCTCTTTTACAAAGTTTAGAGTTTCTTTTATTAGTAAATTAGTATTACTTAATAAACTTTTCATAATAACGGAAAAACGTTCAGCCCAAATAGCGATTTCGTATTCTGTGACTGCTTCGTTTCTTACATCTTCAAAAAAGTAACGAAACTTTACATATCGAGATAATCCACCATTTTTTCTGTGAAAGTGCATTAATTTATCTACTTGTTCCTTCGGATATTGCACTAAGACTTTTTCGAAGCCTAGATCTCTTATATTATTTGAGTTAATAAGCACTCCATCAAAATCCCAAAAAATAACTTTAGTTTTACTTTTCATTGTTTATTCTTTCCAATACTTTTTCTAAATCTTCAGGATTGTCTACGGGAATGGACTTGCTGGACAGTTTCACCATTTGTACCTCATATCCAAGCTCTAAGAAACGTAATATTTCAATATCTTCTTGTTCCTCAAAAAGAGTCTTAGTCTTATGCTTAACAATCGCTTTTAAGGCATTTTTAGGAAAAGCATATATGCAGACTTGACGGTAACCAAACCGAAACTCTTTTTGCTTATTACCAGGTATAGGCGATCTAGACATATATAAAAGTCTTTCATCTGACCTGAATACAACTTTTGGGGTAGATAAGCTATTAAATTCATTCTCTGATGATATTTCGCAGTATCCATTCACTATTGCACCATTGGAGTTAGGCAAAATTTCTAAAACACGTTTTATATCTTCTGGATTGAATACAGGCTCATCGCCTTGCACATTTATATAGTAATCCGCTTCTATCTTTTCAGCTACCTCTGCCACCCTGTCTGTCCCGGTATTACAACTAGATGATGTCAGGATAGTCTGAATCCCAAGTTTTTTGCAGTGATTTTCAATACTTTCATCATCTGTTGCCACGTAAATGAGGGAAGGGTCAATTGCCTCCTTACATTGATCGTAAACCCGATGAATCATCGCTTTACCATTTATGTCTATTAGCGGTTTGCCAGGAAATCTGGTAGAGGCATATCGAGCTGGTATTACTAGAATGATTTTCATTTTAGAGATAAGCAAAAATTGATTCCGCTACAAGATTGTTGTAACTTGTTGGGGTAAGCGATTTTATTTCAACTCCATTCTTTCTCGCATCACTAAATAATGTCTCGTTTTCCATAAACAATTCTTGCTCCTTTGTGCCAAGTGAAACATTTCTGTAACCGTCATAACCCGCAGCAAAGAAGTTTGTTGCTCCAATATTTATTGCTGTCTGTATGGCTAAGGCAGTATGTGAATCATTATGTAGAGATGTGAAATTCACCTCTTCCAACTCTTGAGCTAAATGTTCGATACTCTGCGGCACGAAAGTACCCATTTTACGCGGGTATGGTGGAAGAATACAACATCCTTTGAATGCGGCTATCTCCTTAAATACCTTAATTAACCTATTGCCTTCGTTACCTGCTAAACAATAGTAATGACTCGTTTCAACTTGTGAAAACCGTAGAGAATTTCTTGAACTTGCGTGAATGATTGCAATGTTGCCTTTAAAACTTTCTATAAACTCGATAATTACGTCTACATTGGAAATAGCCGTAGGTCCTCCGCCAAGAATTAGAACGTTGTCAAAAGACTGATCTACTTCAAATTTTGGCAACTTGATATTATCCTGTACATTATCTTTTTTATTTTTCAAGGCACGCAGAATACTGTTTATGGAGTAATACTGCTTTCCAACCCAATCCATAACATCTTTTTGTGGTAATGAGTTTGCTCCAGAAACCATGTAAGGCAGACTAGTACCCCATTCATAAGATTTCTGTAATTTTACAAATCTATCACTCACCTCTGATAAATGATTAAAGTTCACCTCTAATTCAAACTTTGCATTGAGAGCGGTAAGAAGTAATTCAGTCTTTAAATTGCCTGCACCTCGTCCCATACCAGTTACGGTGGCATCCACAATATCAACTCCACATTCTATTGCGGTTAGTGTATTTATTAATCCTAGTTCAAGGTTATTATGTCCGTGGAAGCCTATTTTACAATTAATCTTGCTTTTGACCATCTTATACGTCTCTTTCACATCACTTGGATAAACTCCACCGTAAGAATCTACCATGTAAAAATAATCAGCTACAGCATCAACCTTCTGAAGCGACGATGCAAAATCTGGCTGTTCTTTCCACTTGGACATGTACATCACATTGAATCCCACTTCAAAACCCATTTTTTTCACTTCAGCTGCTAAACCAACAGCTCTTATCAAGTTTTTAGGGTCTATCGCTAGTCTTACCATAGTAATTATCCCTAAGCAAGGAGTTAATAATTCTTCTACAATAGAAGCGTCGATATCCTTTTCATTTAGTATGATGACTAATTTCTTTTCTGATAATCCAGACATCTTCTTCAGCACACTAGTAGGACAATAAAAGTACTCCCCGTAATACCCTTCCAATTTTGGACTTCTATAACCAACTTCCAAATACTCTATAGGCAATTGATTCATTGCTTCAAAATAGGTTTTAATTAAATCACTGTCAAAATCCCAATTGGTGTAATATCCACCATCTCTGATGGTACAATCTAATATTTTCATTTTTCTTCTTTATAATAATTGAGGTAAATAACTCATTACTTCTCCTTTTCTATAAGGAACTTGTCCTATTTTAAGACAACCTTTTGCATTCCATTTAGTCCACCAGAATTGTGCAAAATCTGCAAGTGATTGTGCCTTTCCTGTTCCCAAATTTTCAAAAACAGGTTGTCCCGGCGTTCGTGAATGTGCACAAGCTTCTAGTAGCTTTATAGCGACCTCTGTTACATTTATAAAATCTCTTAACTGTTCTCCCTTTGTCATCGAAAAATCCTCTCCGACTCTTGCAGCCTTTCTTAATGAAGGCCAAAATCTTGATTCATCCTCGCCCTCGCCAAATACTTGGAATATCCTATGGTATGACATCTCAAGAGCGAATTCCCTTGCAAATTGTCCAAATGCTATTGAGGATAATGCTTTTGATGCAGGATACGTCTGAGTTGGCTCCAAAGCAGCATCTGATGGGATATAGTCAAATTTTTCTCCAGAAATTCCATATTCGAAACAACTTCCCGCGATAATATATTTTTTAACACCCACTGATTCAGCCAATCTAAGCATTTTTAGAGGTTCAATAACATTATACTTAATACAATTTTCTAGTGTGTCATATGGAACATTTGCAGAATGAGCGGCTAAATGAACCAGGACATCAATATCCTGTAAGTCAACTTTTTCGATATCAAGATAACTTTTGGTAATCCACATTGGCTCTTTTGATAATTTTATTCTAGGCTTGGATGTTTTTTTTCTCCGCAAAGCACGAACGCTATGTCCTTCCTCTAAAGCCAGATTTATAAAGTTTGACCCAATAAAACCTGTTCCGCCTGTTAAAAATATTCTCATAAAAAATCAGATTCAAAGTCCTTAAATAAAGTATGATTACAATCACGATCTGATAAAATTGGAGTTTGTATCTTCCAATCAAAGCCGAATGAATTCCATAAAATACCACTATCAGAAGTTGGGTTATAGACTGAAGTAACTTTATATGACAAAATCGAATCATCCTCTTTACTCAAAAATCCATGTGCAAATCCTCTAGGAATATATAATGCCAAGCCGTCATTTTCTTTTAAATTAAAACTTTCTGAACTCCCATAGGTACTACTATCTGTACGTAAATCTAAAACTACATCCATTACGCTACCTTTTACACAATAAACAATTTTTTCGTGATCATTGGGAGGCAGTTGAAAATGCATACCTCTTATGACATCTTTTTTTGAAGTCGTGAAATATTCTTCTTTCCATGAGGTAGCTAATCCAAAGTCTGACATCAGTTCTTCGTGATACGTCTTACGAAAAAACCCTCGTTTATCTACGTGTACTGGAGATTCTAGTAGCACAAGATTTTCCAAACTAGTCTTTTTCAGAATCATTTAAAAATTCAGTCCAAAAAATTCTTCCATTTTAGATATTACAAAGTCAAAATGGTCCGTAGTAAGAGCTGGTTGTACCCCTATCCAGAATGTATCGTTCATAGTTTTATCTGTATGAGGAATATCTCCTACTACTCTGTGCTCTACATCTTTAAAATAGGGTTGTTTTATAAGGTTACCTGCAAATAATAACCGTGATCCAATTTTATTATCATCTAAAAACCTCAATAAATCTACACGTTCTACTCCGCAGCCATTTTTCAGTGTGATTGGAAATCCAAACCAAGAGGGGTTACTATTTTCCGTAGCTTTAGGTAGATGAACAAACTCAGTCAAACTCTGTAATCCGGCAAATAGATAATCGAAATTTTCTCTTCTACGTTTTATAAAAAAATCAACTTTTTTAAGCTGAGCGAGTCCACAAGCAGCTTGCATGTCGGTAATTTTTAGATTATACCCTGCGTGTGAGTATACATACTTATGATCATACCCATATGGCAAGTCTCCATGTTTTTGCTCAAATCTACATCCGCAGGTATTATCACACCCTGGCATACAGTAACAATCACGGCCCCAGTCTCTATAAGACTCGGCAATGGCCTTTAGCTCTGGACTATTCATAAAGACAGCACCACCTTCACCCATAGTCATATGATGTGCAGGATAGAAACTAAGTGTACCTATGTCGCCAAAGGTACCAACTTTTTGACCATTATACTCCGCACCCAACGCGTCGCACGTATCCTCAATAAGCCAAAGATTATGTTTTTTACAAATATCTGTAACTTTTTCTAGATTAAAAGGATTACCAAGAGCATGTGCCAGCATTATAGCCTTAGTTTTAGGAGTGATAGCAGCCTCTATGAGATCTGCATTAACATTGTGTGTATTAATATCTACATCCACAAATACTGGAACTGCACCAAATTGAACTATAGGATTAACCGTTGTAGGAAAACCTGCAGCTACCCCTATAACCTCATCTCCTTTTTTAACTGCTCTATCACCTAACTTAGGTGATGTAATCGCACTAAAAGCCACTAAGTTCGCTGATGATCCTGAATTGACAGATAAGCAATAGTTTACACCAAGATACTTTGCTAGTCCCTTTTCAAACTCTGTATTAAATCTACCGGTGGTCAACCAACCATCTAAAGATGCAGCAACCATATTCTGAATTTCTTCATCCCCTAGTAACTTTCCAGATGGGGGAATAACGGTCTCTCCCGGTATAAATTTTTGTTCTGAGTAATTAATATTGGTAAACTTAGTTACCAATTCGGCTATCTCTGTTCTTAGTTGCTGTAATTCTTCTTTTTGTTCCATTATATAGATATATCTGTGTCTGTATATTTTTTTATTTCGTTAATGCTTTCTTTGGTCATATCACTACCCGACAACCAAGCTTTATGCCAATTAATAATTGAGTTTAGTGTATACTGTAAGTCCCATTTAGGTTGCCACTTTAACTTTTGTAATGCTTTAGAACAGTCCAATTTTAAAAAACCCGCTTCATGGGGATTATTGTTTTTATCTAATTGCCAAGAAGCGTTCCCACCCCAAGAGGAAACCAATGAATTCAATATTTGCTCCACAGGCTGACAATCTTGATCTCTCGGTCCAAAATTCCATCCTTCGGCGTATTTATCGCCTTCTTCATATAGTTTTTTCGCTAGTACCAAATAGCCAGATAAAGGTTCCAAGACGTGTTGCCATGGTCTAGTGGAAAGTGGGTTTCGTATAATTGCTGGTTTGGATTTTTCAAATGCTTTTAATATGTCAGGGATAAGTCTATCTTTTGACCAATCTCCTCCTCCTATTACATTGCCAGCTCTTGCAGATGCAAGATTAGCAGAATCAGAGTTATTAAAAAATGACTGACGGTAAGAAGATATTAGTAATTCGCAACATCCTTTGCTGCTACTGTAAGGATCGTGACCTCCCATAGCCTCATTCTCTCTATATCCCCAATCCCATTCTTTATTTTCGTAACATTTATCCGTGGTTATTGCTACAATAGACTTAAGATTTTTACAACATCTAGCAGCTTCCAAAACATGCAATGTGCCCATTACATTTGTTGCATATGTTTCTGCGGGCTGATTATAGGATAAGCGAACCAATGGTTGTGCTGCCATATGAATTAAAATTTCAGGTTCGAAGGCGATAATACTCTTTTTTATTGACTCTGAGTCTCGAATATCTCCAATTTCAGATTCTATTCCCAATGAAACATTTGCTTCGGTAAAAAGATTAGGTTCAGTATTTGGGGCAAGTGAGAATCCTTTGATTATAGCTCCCATCTCATTCAACCAAAGTGTCAGCCAACTTCCTTTAAAACCAGTATGACCTGTTACAAATACTCGCTTATTTAGCCAAAAGCTAGAATCCACACGCCCACTATTTTTGTTGGTTTCTACCATACTCTCCAAGGTGCCTTGTTCTCCTGCCATAACTTTTCTAAATAATTCTTATCTCTTAAAGTATCCATTGGTTGCCAAAAACCCTCGTGTTTATAAGACATTAGCTCACCATCTCTAGCCAATCCTTTCAGTGGATCCTGCTCCCAGATGCAATCATCACCACTTATTCTATCTAATACTTTCGGTGATAAAACAAAAAAACCACCGTTGATTAGTGCTCCATCCCCTCTTGGTTTTTCCACAAAAGTTGTAATTCTATTATTTTCAATATTTAATGCACCAAATCTACCTGGCGGGTATGTTGCAGTTAGTGTGGCTTCTTTGCCGTGAGACTTATGAAATGCTAATAATTGCGATATATCTACGTTACCGACACCATCACCATAGGTAAAACAAAAAGACTCTTCGTTTTTGATATAATCTGAAACCCTTCCTAGTCTGCCTCCTGTCATTGAATTGTCCCCAGTGTCAACCAAAGTTACTTTCCAAGATTCGGCTCTTTTTTTATGTACTATCATTTCATTTTCAGCCATATCAAATGTAACGTCGGATTGATGTAAGAAATAATTCGCAAAATATTCTTTAATAACATAACCTTTATAACCACAACAAATGATAAATTCATTCACTCCATAATGGGAATATAACTTCATAATGTGCCAAAGGATAGGTTTGCCACCTATTTCTACCATAGGTTTTGGCTTTGAGACAGTTTCTTCACTTAGTCTGGTTCCTAAACCACCTGCTAATATTACTACTTTCATTTTATTAATTTGTACTTATAAATGTATCTGAATAAAAATTGGATTTATTTAATCCGTGTTGAAGAAGTAAATCACTGGCTGAATTTATCATTGCCATAGAACCACAAGCATAAACAACTGATTCTTTCAGATTTATATATTTTTTTTTAATTAAAACTTCTTGAACATATCCTATTTCTCCTTTCCAGTTTTCACTTGCCCTAGAAAGAACAGGAACAAACTCTATATCTAAAAATTCATAACGCGGTTCCCAAAATAAATCTGAAGCCTTACGTCCACCCCAGAACAAGTAGATTTTTGTGGTTACTTCTTTTGTCAATTCTAATTCATCTAAAATTGCTTTAACTGGGGCAATACCAGTTCCTGTTGACATAAAAATTAGATATTTTTGTTTACTTTCTCGTAAGAAAAAAGTACCTAGAGGACCTTCAATTCTTAATAAATCATTTAATTTAGCTTCATTAAATAAGTAGCTACTAAATTCACCGCCTTTGTTCAATTTTATAAAAAACTCTAAACTTGATGTATTACGACAATTGGCCACTGAATAACTCCTCTTAATATCTTTTCTGATTATATTCACGTACTGACCTGGTAATGACCAAAATTTTGTACTTGGGGGTAAACGAAGTTGTAACATAACTACATCTGTTGACAGTTTTGAAATTTTAGATATTTTAGCTGGGATAGTTTTCTTTTGACTTAAAGTATATTGACCTAAATCCTCCAAATCCAATACTAAATCTGAAGTAGGTTGACGAACACACGTCAGGATATAACCTTCTTTTTTTTCAAGACAATCCAATCCTACCTCTTCATTTATTGCGATTGTTGTTCCCGATATAGCTTTTGCTTTGCAAGATTTACATCTGCCTATTTTACAGCTATGATCTAAAAGGACATTACTCTTTTCTGCTCCTTGCAATATTGAGTCTTGTGGAGAACATGAAAATTTGAGATTATTTTTAAGGGATATTTCGAACATTTTAGCTAACCTTATTTAAATCATTTTTTTTCTAAGTAAGTATATATTACCAAATATTATAATATTAACTTTTCACAACCCTTTTCAAATAAACCCCATACCCACTCTTTTCAATTTCTTTTGCTAAGGTAAGTAGATGCTCTTTGGAGATAAAACCTTTTCGAAAAGCTATTTCTTCTATGCAGCCAATTTTGTACCCTTGTCTTTTTTCTATAACACGTACAAATTCTGAGGCATCGTGCAGTGAATCAAAAGTACCCGTATCTAACCAGGCCGTTCCTCTATCAAATACTTGAACTGAAAGTTTACCCGAATCTAAATAGTACTTATTAATATCTGTAATTTCATATTCACCTCTAGCCGAAGGTCTTAAATTCTCAGCTACTTTTACCACACTGTTATCGTAGAAATAAAGTCCAGGTACCGCATAATCAGACTTCGGTTTTAGTGGTTTCTCTTCTATACTAAGGGCCTTGAAATTAGCATCAAATTCTACAACACCATACCGTTCTGGGTCTGAAACTTGGTATGCAAATACGATGCCTCCATTGGGATTTTTACATTCTGCCAAAAGCTTCGTCATTCCTGATTTATAGAAAATATTATCTCCTAAAATAAGTGCTACAGAATCATCTCCAATAAACTCTTTCCCTATGACAAATGCTTGTGCTAAACCATTGGGTACTTCTTGTATAGCATACTGAATATTACATCCTATCTTACTTCCATCCCCAAGGAGACGAATAAACTGCTCATTATCTTCGGGTGTAGTGATGATGAGTATATCAGAGATATCTGCTAACATTAAAATGGAGAGAGGGTAGTATATCATTGGCTTATCATAAATAGGCATTAGCTGCTTACTTATACCTTTGGTGATAGGATACAATCGACTTCCTGATCCTCCTGCTAAAATAATTCCTTTCATATTTTTTATTCGTTAATCGCTTCGCTCTTTTAGTTTAAAGTTTATGTCGCTTCGCTCATACAGTTTAAAGTTTATGTCGCTTTGCTCCTACAGTTTAAAGGAAAAGTTTAGTTCGCTACTATTTCAATTGAGCTGTTCTTAATGACGATAGCATTCTTGATATTTCGCTAATTTGTATTCTAAAAACATCTACTCGCTCTTTGGTCATCATCTCTACTTCACTAGCTAATATAAGGAGATTCATTGTTTCCATCAAACTTCCAAAAGCAATAGTCGTATAATTGGCTTTGTCCTTATTAGATATCTTACCACTGCCCTCTGCTATGTTGCAACTCACAGATAAAGCGGACCTCCTAATTTGAGAAATTATTCCATACTTTTCTTCTTTAGGAAATTGCTTCGTAAGTTGGTAAACCTCCTTTACCATAATTACACTCTTTTGCCATACTAATAATTTTTCAAATGCAAACATCTCTAAACTCCTATACTTTAAACTCTAAACCTCCTAAACTCTAAACTCCTAAACTCTAAACTCCTATACTCTAAACCCTAAACTTCAAACCCTAAACTTCAAACTCTAAACTCCTAAACTCTAAACTCCTATACTTTAAACTCCTAAACTCTAAACTTTAAACCCTAAACTCCTAAACCCTCAAACTCTAAACCCTTAAACCCTAAACTTTAAACTCTAAACCCTAAACTCCTATACTTTAAACTCTAAACCCTAAACCCTCAAACTCCTAAACTCTAAACTCCTATACTTTAAACTCCTAAACTCTAACCCCTTAAACTATCTCAACGCGTAGATCCGTTCAATAATATCCACCACTTTCAGTCCTTCTAACGCATTAGTAGCTATTGGTTTTCTTCCTTTTAAGGCGTCTACAACATTTTCAAAAACGTGAGGATGATTATTAGCAGAGCCTTTGTAATGTCCGTAGTCATTGGCAGGATTGCTAGGAGGTAATTCAGAAAAGGAATAGTCCTTAACATGGCAATACTCCACCTCATTCATATACTGACCACCCACTTTCACAGTGCCTTTTTCTGCTATTACAGTGATGCTACTTTCTAAATTAGTATCCCAAACTGCAATCGAGTAATTGAGACACCCCATACCTCCGTTTATAAAATCAAATGAAACCAAACCCGAATCTTCAAAATCAATACTATGTTGATGTGAAAAGTTATTGAACTTACCTTGAATGTTGGTAATATCCCCGAAAATCCAATACATCAAATCTACAAAATGAGAAAACTGAGTGAACAAGGTACCTCCATCTAAATCATGGGTCCCTTTCCAAGGGTGTTTCTGACCATTTTTAAAGTAGTACCTATCATCTCTATTCCAGTAGCAGTTTACTTGCACACTGTATATTTCTCCTAAGTGTCCATCACTTACCATTTCTTTGAGCCATAAGGACGGTGGAGAATATCTGTTTTGCATTACACAAAAGATCTGTTTAGATACATTTAGTGCCTTATAAATAAGGTTTTCACAATTGGCTCTGCTTAGCCCCATTGGTTTTTCTACAACAACATGTTTTTTGTTTTCAAGACAAGTACTAGCTATCTCAGCGTGGTATCCATTTGGAGTACAGATACATACCACTTCTATTTCTGGATGAGCAGCCAACATTTCATCAGTAGTACTATAAAATGGCACCTCAAAATCTCCTAAACCTAACATGTCTTTTGATGCAGTGTCTGTAAGAGCAACTAACTCACACTCATTATTGAGTTGCACCATAGTGGCGTGGCGTTTGCCTATGTGACCACAGCCAATTACTCCAAATTTTATTTTACTCATAGGCTTAATTAAAGAACGATTTTAGGGACTGTATAATATACGATTGAGTATCCTCAGTCATCTCTGTATGGATGGGAAGTGATATCACTTCCTTGCAAAGCAGCTCTGTATTGGTATGCTCATTACCTGAATGATAGGCAGAAAAAGCTTGTTGCTTATACAAAGGAATAGGATAGTAAATCATTGAAGGAATGCTCTTTGATTTAAGATAAGCTTGAAGCTCGTCTCTACTACCGTTGGTTATTCTGATGGTATACTGATGGTAGGCATGAGTAGAATAGGAAGCAGTATCAGCGATGTAAATTCCATTGATACCGCCTAGATCCTTGTCATATCTCAAAGCAACCGCTTGCCTTCTAGTTACAAAGTCATCTAATTCCTCGAGTTTCACATTGAGTATGACAGCTTGTAAAGTATCTAGCCTACTATTCACTCCAAGTACACTATGTATATACTTCTCTGGTTGACCGTGATTGGCTATCATTCTAATTTTTTGAGCTAAATCATCATTATTAGTCATCATAGCACCACCGTCTCCAAAGCATCCTAAGTTTTTGCTAGGAAAAAAGGAAGTACAGCTAATATCACCAAGAGTACCCGTTTTCACTTTCCTGCCATCATTGAATAGATAGCTTCCTCCTATGCCTTGAGCATTATCCTCTATTACGAATAAATTATGCTCTGCAGCTAGTTGCATTATCTCCTGCATTGGAGCACATTGTCCATACAAGTGAACTGGCACAATTGCCTTAGTCTTTGGGGTAATACTTTGTCTAGCAAAATCTACGTCAATATTGAAAGTCTCCAAATCAACATCTACCAGTACCGGTACTAGACCTAGCAGGCCTATTACTTCTGCTGTAGCCACATAGGTGAAAGAGGGAACTAATACCTCATCTCCTTGTTGTAGTCCAAGAGCCATAATAGCAATCTGCAGAGCATCTGTTCCATTAGCCACACCTATAACGTGCTTTACGCCTAGATACTGAGCTAAATTATTCTCAAATTCTTTAAGTGCCGGGCCTTTTATAAATTCACAAGAATCTATAACCGAAGCCATAGCAGGGTCTATTTTATGTTTAAGACGTGCGTATTGCGTCTTAAGATCTACCATCTGAATACCTTTCAACTCGTATACTTAGAAACTTATAAAAAAAGGATTCAATAAATTTTCCTTGTTATATGACACGGGTTTCGTGGAAATAGAACAATCTTTTTGAACCTGCAATACTTTGTAATTAAGACCTCTAAGGATAGCATCTGCGGCTCCAGTATCCCACTCCATAGTAGGAGCAAATCTTGGATAAACCTGTGCTTTTCCTTCAGCCAGCATCATAAATTTTAATGAACTCCCCATGGAGACAATTTTATTATTTTTCAATGAACCGATAAAATCCTCGGTCTCCTTATTTCTATGAGATCTAGAAGCAACAACAGCTACTGTATCCTTAGTTAATAAGGCTTCTAAACTTTCTGTTTTAGAATTAGCCATAAGGAGCTCATCATTTCCATTATTAGTTACTATTTTAGAATAACCTAAGGCCGTTCCGCCGTAATACATTTTATCTAAAATAGGAGAAAAAACAACTCCAAACACCGGCAGTTCATTTTCTATTAGAGCAATATTTACAGTAAATTCTCCATTCCGTTTAATAAACTCCTTAGTTCCATCTAAAGGATCTACGAGCCAATAACTATTCCACTGTTTTCTTTCCTCATAGGAAATAGCTGCACCTTCTTCGCTTAAAGTGGGTATTCCCGTTATAGAGAGATATTCCATTATTGTATTATGAGCTGCTTTATCAGCTTTGGTTAACGGAGAATCATCCGTTTTATGTTCAACTCCATAATCGTCGGAGTTATACACTTTTAATATTTCCTCTCCTGCTAACCTAGCAATGGATAATAATTGAGTAATGATATTGTTATTTAATGTAAAATCGTCCATTAATACATTGATTTATAATATTGTGCGTATGCACCACTCGTTACATTTTCTAACCAAGAATCATTGGATAAGTACCAATCAATGGTTTTTCTGAGGCCCTCTTCGAATTGCAAACTAGGAACCCAGCCCAATTCATCTTTAAGTTTAGTCGCATCTATTGCATACCTAAGATCGTGTCCTGCTCTATCTTTTACATAAGAAATGAGTTTACGAGATTCTCCTTGTGTACGATTTAGTTTTTCATCCATAGTATCACAGAGTACATGCACTAAATCTATATTGGTCCACTCATTATGACCTCCTATATTATAGGTCTCACCGTTTTCCCCTTTGCTGAAGATACACTCAATAGCTCGTGCATGGTCTATCACATATAACCAGTCTCGCACATTTAGTCCTTCTCCATAGACGGGCAATGGTTTCTTATGAATGATATTATTAATCATTAGCGGAATAAGCTTCTCTGGAAAATGATTCGGACCATAATTATTAGAGCAATTAGAGATAACAATAGGGAGACCATACGTATGATGATAAGCC
>Ga0209119_1001761_pt1 | contig 20750 bp, 13 predicted proteins | sample COG_03_FD_184747 | JGI IMG/M metagenome (GOLD analysis project Ga0209119, IMG submission 184747) | Pelagic Microbial community sample from North Sea - COGITO 998_met_03 (SPAdes) (version 2) | ecosystem: Environmental > Aquatic > Marine > Neritic zone/Coastal water | place: Helgoland, sampling... | reverse complement strand
GAACCGCGAGATGACATACGCCCAGGCGGCACCGGCGATGCCCATTTCGGGAATGCCAAACCAGCCAAAGATCAGTACGGGGCCTAGAAGGATCTGTATGACCGAGCCAGTGGTCATGATGATGCCGGGACTCGCGGCGCTGCCGGTAGCCCTGAGCAGGGTAGAACCGACCATCGATAACACAAAGAAAGGCACGCCGAGCATGTAAACTCGTAGATAGGCCGTCGTCATCTCGAGCACAAGACCTTCCGCACCGAGACTGCTGACAATAGCGTCTGCAAAAACCGCCGCCAGCATGCCCAGGATACCACCGATGACCACGGCCATAATCTGCGCGTGGGTAACCAACAGTTTGACGCGCTCGTTGTCGCCGGAGCCCATGGCTCGAGCAATAACCGATGACGCACCTGAGCTAATGCCGCCAGCAAAAGCAAACAGCGTAATCGTGATCGGAAAGGCGAAACCCATGGCGGCCAGCGCCTCGGTGCCGACGATGCCCAAGTAGATAGCCTCAGCGAGTTGGGCAATGTTCATCGTGACAGTGCCCATGGCCATAAATGAGCCCAAGCGAATCAAATGTTTGCCGACCGGGCCGCGGGTAAACCCTCCTCTTATTGTCGGTGCTGCGGGTAGGGGCTTAGTCGCCACGCTGGCAGTAGCCGTCACCGGTTGTGGATCGTCAGCGTGGTTATTGGTCATCGGGTACGCGCCTCACTCGATTTTACTCAGACGTCATGATACACATAAATACCGATCTAAGAGCGATGCTTTGCGGGTCTTTTCTAGTTGCTCGACAGCAATGGTCGTCTGAGTGAATAATTGAAGGGTTGTGGCTAAGCCGGATCGCCACTAAGCCTAAACGATGCCAGCCGCTAATAAAAAAATACTCGAGTGCCAGCTTTAGGTGAGGGCACATGTGGGCTGATGTGGAGCCGGCTCACAACGGTGTTACCGTTTTGAGCGGCCCACTCAATCCTGATAGCCCCTGATGGCGGACAAATTTCTAGTGGTCATGCGAGGCAGGGCCCCGTGCAAGACTATACCAGGGCTGTATTTGTCGATTCTAGGTGGAGCTGACTGCCTTGCCAGGGATTGGCATCGCAGACGGTTTCATTCAGTTCGACACCTAAACCCGGTTCCGTGGAGATGATGACGTGACCGTCTTGCCAGCCGATTTTGCGTGTTAGTAGTTCAGCATGAAAACCATCCCAGGTTTTGATCGATTCCAGAATCAAAAAATTAGGTAGTGTTGCGGCGACCTGAATGTTGGCTGCGCCGACAATTGGACCGCAGTAGCAATGGGGCGCGATTTGGATCTGGTAAGTTTCCGCGTGAGCGGCTATTTTTTTGGTTTCCAGTATGCCGCCAGAACGTCCTGTGTTGGGTTGTAAAATAGCCGCCGCGCGAAGCGCGATAACCCGTGCAAACTCTGAACGGGTCGTCAGGCGCTCGCCGGTAGCGATGGGAATCGAAGTAGAACGGGCAACTTCGGCCATCACCTCAGGCATGTCGGGGGGCACGGGTTCTTCAAACCACAAGGGGTCAAAGGCTTCAATGGCGCGTGCCATGCGTCGCGCACCTGCGGCAGTAAATTGCCCGTGGGTGCCAAATAAGATATCCGCCCGATGGCCCACTGCGTCACGAACGGCGCTGCAGATAGCGGTAGCGCGCTCAATGTCGGCAAGACGAGGCATATGGCCGTCAAAAATAGTATAGGGTCCTGCTGGATCAAATTTGACTGCATCGAAACCCTGCTCGACACAAGCGCTGGCCGCTGCTGCTGCCATCGCCGGATCGTTATAAACATTCCGACTATTAATAGCATCAGCCTCATCGGGGTAAACGCTGCCTGACTGAGGATAAAGATAAGTATAAGTGCGCAGTGTTTCATGCACCCTGCCACCGAGGAGCTTATAGACGGGTTGACCCGCTTCCTTGCCGATAATGTCCCAGCAGGCAATTTCCAGCGCCGATACGCAGCCCATCATAGAGATGTCAGGCCGTTGAGAAAATCCGGATGAGTAGCAGTTGCGGAAAAATGTTTCGATGTCGTGAGGATCGCGACCGATCAAATAACGAGCGGCAACGTCTTCTATTAGCTTGGCTGTTAGGTGCGGATCGAAGGTGGCACTGTAGGCTTCACCGTAGCCAACGACACCACCATCAGTAACCAGTTTGACGAATATAAAATAACGCCCGCCCGTTTGTGGCGGCGGATTGCCCACCACCCAGGTCTTAATATCTTGAATAATCATAACAGTCTCCGCGGCCTTCTTGATTGAGAGGTTCAGTCAAAGACAATGACGTTACGCTTCACAGTACCTGACTTAACCTCGGCAATAGCCTTGTTGATCTCAGCTAATGGATAGGTATTAGATATCAGCTCATCCAGTAATAACTCGCCCCGTTGGTAAGCTTCGGCGAATTTCGGAATGTCACGCGAGATGATCGCCTCACCCATTTTTGAGCCGATGATTCGCTGGTTCCAGGCCGCCAAGGTACCCGGGTCATATTCTGCCATGACGCCAGTGGGTGGCATGCCCACCACAACCACGGTGCCATTTTTAGCAATGTAGTTAAATGCCTGATTGAACACCGGTCGTGCGCCGACCGTCACAAAAACAAAGTCGACCCCGCGTCCCGCGGTGAGTTCGTTGACCTTCACTGCCGCATCCTCAGTGGTCGAGTTGATGCCATGTGATGCCCCGAAAGCGCGCGCGTCACTGAGTTTGCTCTCGGTCAGATCAATGGCGATGATTGTTGCTGCGCCGGCATGGACTGCGCCCTGAATCGCGTTTAATCCCACGCCACCGCAGCCCACCACGGCGACAGATTGCCCCGGTCTGACGCCTGCGGAGTTAACCACTGCACCAAAGCCCGTGATGACCCCGCAGGCCAGTAAGGAAGCGCTGGCAAAGGGTAGCGACTTTGGCACCTTAACCATCTGGCTATGGTGCACCACAATCCGTTCGGCAAAAGCGCCGGTGCGCATAGACTGTTGGATAGGTATTCCGTGAGTCGAACTGATGGGGCCTTGCTCGTCCAGCGCAAAGCGGGTCTCGCACATCACCTGACTGCCTTGTTGGCAATAGTGACAGTCACCACAATACCGAATGAGTGTAACCACGACGTGATCGCCTGGTTTCACCTGCGTCACGCCCTCGCCAACCCGGGAGACGACCCCTGCGGCTTCATGGCCAAATACCGCCGGGAGTTCACCCCCCCAGTGGCCCTCGGCAAAAGTGATATCGGAATGGCAAATCGCGCAGGCTTTGACGGCCACTTCTACCTCGTCGGTACCGGGGTTCGCCAAGTTGATGTCTTCGATAATCAATGGCTGACCAAAGGCATGACAGACGGCTGCTTTCATAGTGAGATCTGCTCGTTCAATGATTTTGCGAGTGACGCGCCAGGAAAAACTATCCGGTGACGTCCGCTTCGGGTGGCTGCTCTTTCAAAAGAATATTCAGCGTGTCCTCGCGGAATTCGATGACGTCGCCGGCAAGAATTTTTTTACTCTTCTGCGTCTCAATTTCGCCATTGAGCCGAACCTGACCATCCTGAATGACCACCTTAGCCTCGCCGCCAGAGCCTACCAGGCCTTCAAATTTGAGAATCTTGAACAGCTCAATGGGCTGTCGATTGATTTCTACTATGCGCGTTGTTGTGATGTTATGTGCTCCAGAAGTGTGAACTGCGAAACAGAGTATGGGATTGAAAACGATTTTGCTACCGAACTTACCAGAGCCATGCAGCCCCGCGCACACCACTGGAGTCTCCGTGCACCGCCTGCTTGATGCGAGTGTTGACGTGATCTGAAAATACGTACCGCGGCAGGTAGTGAGGCACGAGCTCATAGAGCCCTTGGATATTCGACATACCACCGCCCAAGACGATGACCGCCGGGTCGATGATATTAATCACGGTGGATAACGCCAAGGCCAAAAGATTGCAGTATTGGTGGAACAAGGCGGTTGCTTGAGCGTCTCCCCGGTCAATGAGCGCGGCGATGTCGATCGCTTTTAGTGGTTGGCCGGCGAGGGCCAAATAGCTTTGTTCGAAGGCGGGTCCCGCGAGCCAGGTCTCTACACAGTCATTGCGGCCACAATAACAGCTTCGCGGGTGATCGATCACAGGTAAGTCATTTTCGGGCATAGGCTGATAAGCCAACAGCGGTAAGGGGTTGTGGCCCCATTCGCCGCTGATAGCATTGATGCCTTGTATCAGCTGGCCTTCATACACCAAGCCGCCGCCAACGCCTGTTCCCAGAATCACACCCAACACCGAGTGCGCTCCTGCAGCTGCGCCATCGCTGGCCTCAGACAGCGCAAAGCAGTCAGCATCATTGGCAATTCTGACCGGGCGCCGCAGCAGCGCCTCGAGATCTTCGCGCAGTGACTGACCATTCAGACAGGTACTGTTGCAATTTTTTAATAACCCAGTCTCGAATGAGACTGCGCCAGGAGTACCGATACCAACAGGTATGTGAGTGTCGATGCCAAACTCGTGCTGTAGCCCCTCCACTAATCCGGCAATGCTAGCTAAGGTGGCGGCATAGTCGTCGGTTGGCGTCGGCACCCGTTTGCGAGCAATGATCTGACCATCACCATTCATGATGACCGCTTCGATCTTGGTGCCACCGAGATCGATACCTATTCTGGGTGTTTTGGTGGGTTGTTTATGCATAAGCGGATATTAGCACAGGCCCAGTTGCCGACGGCAGTGCCAACAATGACTTGAGGTGTGTTCAGGCTCTTTGTAGACTCGCAAAACATCATCCGTTCGATCACGCATACAGGTATTAGTCATGTTTGAAGACGCGCAACTATCTTTTGGCTCGACTCAGGCGGCCTGCGAACACTCGGGTAAACCCCATCAACATGAGCATGAACACGCCGCTTGCGCCTGCTGCTCGCCAGTATTTGCAAAGCTGCAGTCAGCGATGAAGGTCACGGATTTACAGCTTCGAGATGCCGATCACTGGCGATCCAGGGGGCGCGACTTGCCCGCAGTCGCAACCCATACCCAAGTGTTTATCAATGCTAAAATTCTTACCATGGACGACGACGGCAGTGAGGCCGATGCGATGGCGATCAAGGATGGCAAAATTGTCGCAGTCGGTTCGAAAGCGAACATTGTGAGCCAAGCGGATGACACGGCGCAGGTGATTGATTGTCAGGGCAAGTTATTGCTGCCGGGATTTATTGAACCACACTTTCATTTTCTGCCGGTGGCGACGCTGGGTCAGTTTGAAGATGTGGGACCGTTTCGATATCCGACGGTGGAAGGCGCTCTTGGCAGACTCAGGCAACTGGCCGATGCCGCAGGCCCAGGTGACTGGATCATGGGGCGCCAATTTGATCCGTCGCTGCAGGAAGGCGCGGACACCTTGACCCGCGAGATGTTGGATAAGGTGTCTACCACTCAGCCGATTTATGTCTACAACGCTTCTTTACATTTTGCTTACTGCAACAGCAAGGCCTTCGAGGTCGCTGGTATTCACCGTGATTCACCAGATGATGCCTCGTCGGCTTATGGTCGCGATGCCAACGGTGAACTCAATGGTGTCTTGCAGGGCGGTAAAGTCATGAATTCGGTGATTCGCCATAACCTGGCGCAACGTGACTATGACCTGGCGAGTGCCTGCCTGGATGTCTGCGCCAAGGCTAACGCGTTGGGCATCACCACCTTCTGTGATCAGGCGACGGGCATGTCTCGTGGCGTGAGTGAGGTCGATTTATACCGGGCCCTGGCCGACTCGGGCAACATGACTGCCAGACTGCGGTATTCGCCCAGTTATATGCTACAGGCGCGTTTCGATGAGTCTGGGTTGCAATGTGGTGATGGCGACGAGATGGTTCGCGCCGTGGGTTGGAAGATCGTCTCAGATGGTTCTAATCAGGGTTTCAGCGGTCTGCAGCGTGAGCCTTACCTGCACTCCGAGCATAAAGGTGTGGCCTATGTTGAGGCTCAAGCGTTGACGGCCCTGGTGGAAGAACGGTTGAGTCGAGGCTGGGCAGTAGTGATACATGCCAATGGTGATCAGGCAATTGACAACACCTTAGACGCCTATGAGTCAGCCTGGAACAAGGGCTTGATGACCAATACACCCTGCCGAATTGAACACTGCTCGATTTTACATGATGAGCAAATTGACCGAATTGCAAAAATGAATCTGTCACCGAGCTTTCTTATCGGCCATGTATATTATTGGGGACAGGCGATGCGGGATAAGGTCTTTGGCGAGATTAAGGCGACGCTGCTCGATCGGACCAAGGCGTGTGAGGATAAGGGTATCCGTTGGACCTTGCACTCAGATGAACCCGTGACTGAAATGGGTCCGTTGCGTTGTATTGAAAATGCAGTGACCAGAAAAATGTGGAAGGAGCCGCAGACTATATTGGCAGCTGACGAGTGCATCTCCGTTGACGTGGCGTTGCGAGCCATGACTCGAGATGCGGCATGGCAATGCCACTCAGACCATGAGGTAGGTAGTCTCGAGGTGGGTAAATTTGCTGACTTCGTGATTCTCGATGAAGATCCACGGTCGGTCAATCCGGATTATATCAGCCAGATAAAAGTCCTTGAAACCTGGATGGGCGGCCGCCAAGTTTACACGGCTGCATAACAACGCAGCTGAGTCGTCGCTGCTGATAACTCAGTTATTTTTGAGTTCACGGCCAGTTATTCCCCGTAAGCTGTGCGCCGGTAGCGTAGCATCTTGCCGCCGCCAACCCCCGTGTGTTGGCCATTATTCAGTGCTACCTGGCCGTTAACGATGACGGTGCTGATGCCGATGGGTTCCTGCTTTGGGTCATCGTAGGTCGCTTTGTCGATCACAATGTCGGGGTCAAACATTACCAGGTCGGCCCAGTAGCCCGCCTTAATTTTGCCTCGTTCCACCAAGCCAAAGGTCTGTGCCGACAGCGATGTCATGCGTCGCACGGCTTCGGGCAAGGACAAGACGCCGTCTTCTCTAACGTACTTACCTAACACTCTAGGAAAGGTGCCGAATAGGCGTGGATGGGGGCGACCGCGAAGATCCGGTATGCCGTCAGAGCCCACCATCATGTCGGCGTGGCGCAGATTGGTTGCGATATCTTCTTCGTCGATAATAAAATGAATGCAAATGGTTCGCTCGCCTTTCGGTGCTGTCAGAATCGTGCGTACCAAATCACTGATATCGATCGCCTGTTCTGAGGCGATGTCGATCAGCATACGGCCCTCATAGTCTCTGAATGGCGGGCAACTCGCGATTCGAATCACTTCGGCAAAATCCCGATTAATATTTTCCAGATTGAAGTATTCGATCATCCGGCCGCTACCCGCGGTATAGGGATAAACATCAAGGGTAACTCGCTGACCACGACCCAGTGCGGCATCAATTTTAGCGAGGGAGTCCTTGACCTTGCCCCAGTTTTGTTTGCCGGCTGATTTGTGGTGGGAAATATGGACATGCACATCACTTTCAAGGCCGATGGTCAGGCTCTCGTCGATCGCTTCTAGAAGACGGTCACCTTCGTTGCGCATATGGGTGGTATACAGGGCGCCCGTGGTTTTCGCTGCCCGTGCCAGGGTGATGATTTCCTCAGTCTGGCTCCACTTTCCCGGGGTGTATATCAGTCCGGTGGAGAAGCCACAGGCACCTTGCTCCATGGCCTGCTCAACCAAGCCATACATATGTTGTAATTCCGTCTGAGTGGGCGCGCGCTTTGCCATGCCCATGACGATGGCGCGCACCGTATTATGGCCTACCAGCATCATATTATTGATACCCGGTTGCTTGCCCATGACCGCCTCGAAATAGCCATTCAAGTCGGTAAAGCCAGCCTCGACACCGGCCAATATGCCGCCGCTGGCGCGGGCCGGATCAATGCTCGGGTCGGCTGGAATGGCGCTGAAACCACAATTGCCAGCGACAACGGTGGTGACCCCTTGGGCAAGCTTGAAGGCCATGCCTGGGTAGCGAAAAAAGGCGCCATCGTCATGGGAGTGTGTGTCAATAAACCCCGGCGCAATATGAGCACCCTGGCCGTCGATTTCATGTTTTGCAGGTCCGGCTGTGCCCACAGTTTTAATGCGGCCATCTTGAATTTCTATGTCGGCGTCGAAGGCGGGGCTGCCAGTGCCGTCGAGTACCTTGACGTTCCTGATGCTGATATCTGTCATGCTGTGTTGTCCTTTGTCCGTTTCATATGTCCGTTTCAGATGTCCGTTTGTCAGGGCTTGGTGGAAAATGCCCCGCTAGGCCATATCTAGAGTCCGTATCGTGTTGGTGATTGGCGCAGCCACTCACCGATTTTTTCCCCGATCATAATGCAGGTGAGATTGGTGTTGGCCCTGGGTACGAAAGGCATAATGGAGGCGTCGGCGACGACCAGATTGTCGATGGTGTGACAGCACCCAAATTGATCGACGACCGCGCGGGGGTCTTCTTTGGGGCCCATCTTGACTGTGCCGCAGGGATGGTAACCGCTGGCGGAAAATTTGCGGACCAGTGTGTCCAGGCTCGCTGCGTCAAAGCCTCTGGCAGGATCAGGAAAGACGACGGAATCAATCATGTCAGACAAGGGTCCGGATTGAGTGAATCTTAAAATATCCTGTAAGCAAGTGACCAGTCGACTGGCATCACGGCTGTCTTCGCAAAAGCGATTGTCAATGATCGGATTGACCATAGGGTCCGCTGAGGCGAGGCGTATTTCTCCGCGTCCATATTGGTATTCGACGACTCCGGCGATGGCAAACCTGGGTGGATCCTGGCGCCTACCGGCGAAGCTCAATTGCTCGATCTGTAAATCGTTACGTTTGTTCGAGCCTGCACAGGTATAGCGCAAAATGGTTTGGATGATAGGGTCGTCGTGATTGATGTTGACGCCAGCCTTGACGTTCGCGACAACTGACAGCGCCGGATGATCACTCAGGTTTTGGCCGACCGCTGGAATATCTTCAACCACCGGAATGCCGAACTGACTGAGTTGCGCGGCAGGGCCAAGGCCGGAACGCATCAATATCGCTGGCGACATAATGGCGCCGGCACTCAGGACAATGGTTCGGGCGAACAACTGTTCGGTCTGTCCCGCGCTATTCTCGACCTCAACGCCAATGCAGGCTCTATGCTTGATCAGCAGTCGACGAACATGGGTCTCGGCGCGAATAGTCAAGTTTGGCCGCAGTCGGGCTGGCGCAAGATAGGCCAGCGCGCTGGATATGCGCAGGCGTCCGAGCTTGTTCATCGGTTGGGGGCCGGCGCCAGAACCAGTGGGGTCGTTAGCGTCGGGACAATCGTCATATCCCAGTTGCCCAGCAGAAGCCAGGAAGGCTTGGTGTGCAGGCAATAACTCAGCGTGGGGGTAGCGGCGGATAGAGACAGGTCCCGCATCACCATGGTACGCCTTGTCGCCATAATCGAGATCCCGTTCAAGGCGATTGAACGTGGGTAGTACCTCATTCCAGGACCATGCGTCGTTGCCGAGGTCGGCCCACTCGTCATAGTCTTCGGGTATGCCCCTCAACGCGATTGTTGTATTGACGGAACTTGAGCCGCCCGTCACCTTGCCGCGAGGGAAGGGTGAAGTGCGATATTGTGTGGGATGATAGTTGAGCCCCCAGTCGTGAGCGGTATAAGAATTATTGTGGCTGTTGATGATGTCTTGCGGGGTGCTGTTGGTGTCACGGTAGTCTGGCCCCGCTTCAATCAGCAGAATACTCAGGTTTGGATTTTCTGAGGCTCTGGCCGCAATGGCCGAACCACTGCTGCCAGCACCGATGATGAGTAGGTCGTGCATAGGATCAGTCGCCATGATTCGATAGTGCCATTGTGCATGTAATTGTGCACTTGGCGCCATCCCTCAAGGGAGATACATTATCGATCGAGACGCTTACTCCAAAATAAGGTAAGCCAAGCCGTAAACGGCGAGTGCGGCATGGGGTGCCAGCAACAGGCCGATGACTGCTGCCAGTCGCACAAATACCGCGTGGGTTCCCCAATAGCGCGCCAATCCGGCGCAGACCCCGGCGATTTTACGATTTTTATTGTCGAGCCTGAGACGGCTCGAATCTGTACTGCTGCTATTTGAGGCATATCTCTGTTCTCTTCTCATGGGTCTTGCTCCCTTAATCTAATAGGTTCGGGGCCGTATCAGGCTCTGAATCAGTTGTTAGACGTTCTGGTCGAAGGTGTTGCCGTTAGGGTGTCTTGCGTCCCGTCGCTGTTGTGTTTGATTCCAGGTGCTGATCTCGACCGGCCGCATCTTTAATAGACCTTCGAGGTAAGGTTCGATTGTCCTTGAATGTTGTAATACATGATTTGTGCCAGAATTGCCGTACGTTATTAACTTATTGTTATTTAACGTAAAAATGAGATTTTCATTATTTTTATAAGCTGCAATAGGGCGCTAAATGCAAAAATAACTGAAAAATCGGCGAATTTCGCCAACAGCAGATAGAGTCTGCCGCGCAAAGCCGGACTTATTCCTCGTTGGGCACTAGCCGACAGGAGGGCCGAGTGCGCTATACTCGGGCTTTTATTAGGTGGGAGACAAAAGCATGAATGGCGCCGAGAGCTTAGTAGCGACTTTGATCAATAATGGGGTTGAGGTGTGTTTCACCAACCCGGGGACCTCTGAGATGCATATGGTTGCTGCTATCGGTCAGGTGGAGGGTATGCGTTCGATTCTGGGTTTGTTTGAGGGCGTCTGTACTGGCGCGGCCGATGGTTACGGGCGAATGGCAGGTAAGCCGGCTTGTACTCTGCTGCATCTGGGTCCAGGCTTGTCTAACGGTTCTGCAAATTTACATAATGCTAAAAAAGCGAACTCACCGGTTTTGAATCTCATTGGTGACCATGCGACCTACCATAAAAAATATGACGCACCACTGACCTCCGATATTATTGGCCTGGCCCAGCCAGTTTCCCATTGGGTGCGGACGACCGAGACCGCGGCTAATTTGCCTAAGGATGCGGTGGATGCCGTGGTGGAAACGAATACCGGTGCCGGTAGAATCGCCACCATGATCGTGCCGGCAGATTGTGCTTGGAATGATTCTATTGAGCCGCTGGCGATGCAAACTGCGCCTGCGCCAGGGTTGGTAGGCGAGGCCGCCGTAGGCCAGGCGGTGGAATTATTGAAAAATGGTAAAGCCACCATGTTACTGTTGGGAAATATGGCGCTGACAGAACGTAGTTTAGAGCTGGTGAATAAAATCTCGCAGGCGACAGGCGCTCGCATCTTTTGTGACACATTTTTTAAGCGGATGCCGCGGGGTGAGGGACGGTGCCAAATAGAGCGCCTGGCTTATTTCGCCGAGCAAGGCGTCGAGCAGATCAAGGACATGGAGCAGTTGATCATGGTCGGGACCAAGCCCCCGGTTGCCTTTTTTGCCTATCCAGGTAAAGCCAGTGAATTTTACGCGCCAAATAGTGCCCTGCACACCTTGGCAGGGGTTGATCAGAATGCTGAAGACGCCCTGGGCCGACTGGTGGCGGCGCTGGAGGCTGATCACTTCGAGCCGATCAAGAATAAACTGAATAAGTCGCCGAAGGGTACGGGGGAGCTTAACTCCCGAACCGTCGCGATGAGCTTTGCCCATTACTTGCCAACTCAAGCGATTGTCATCGACGAGAGCGCGACTGCTGGCGGTGGCTGTTACCCGAGCTCTGCCGAGTCAGAGCCCCATGACTGGCTGACGTTGACCGGCGGCTCCATCGGTTTTGGATTGCCCACGGCTATGGGGGCTGCGGTTGCCTGCCCTGACCGGAAAGTGGTCTGTATTCAGGGCGATGGCGGGGCGATGTATACAATTCAGTCATTGTGGACCATGGCCCGTGAAAATCTTGATGTCTGCGTCATTATTTTCGCCAACCGCAAATACCAGATACTGCAGATTGAGTTGGCGCGAGTCGGTGCGCAGTCGATGACCAAAAAAACCCTGGATATGCTGGATATTGGTAATCCAGATCTAAATTTTGTCCAGTTATCCGAGGGTATGGGAGTCAAGGCCACACGGGTCACGAGTATCGAGGATTTCAACTCGGTTTATGCGTCGGCGATGACGACATCTGGGCCACAACTGATTGAGGTTGTTCTGCCCTAAAGTGCCAGTTCACGCTTGGCGAGGGTTTTTGACATGTGGAAGTCATCCATGTAGAAACCCTCACCGATGTCTGTGAAGGTCGAGCGCCGAATGATGAAGCCGTTGCGGCGGTAGGCTTTGATGGCCTCGGTGTTGTGTTTGTTGACGTTCAGCGCCAGAGTTGATTGGTCCAACTTAAGGCATTGGTTCTCAGCCTGTCGCAAAAGCGTTGAACCAATTCCCTTGCCATGAAATGATGTGCGCAAATACAACTTGTGAAGGTGCGCGGCGCGTGGTTGATCTGCAGTGGCGACTGCCGTGCTGTAGGCACTAAAGCCAGCGGGTTCACCGGCGATGTACAGTAGATGGTAGAAAATATTCTCATCGACATCCTGCAATAAGCGGTTCGTGGAATAACCTTGTTCCAGCATATAGCTCACCTGGCGATGACTGATAATGCCGGGGTAGTGTTCAAACCAGATTTTGTACGCCAACGACTGAACTGTCAGCAGTTCTGAAAGAGAGCGTGCGGGTATGAAGTTCAATATCGACCTGCGTTCGTATGTAGGATGTGATTCAACATCGCAGACGGAGCCTGAGTTTCCGTGAAGGTCGTCGTTTGAGACATTGAGTTGAGAGTAACAGCAAAAATATTACCATGGATTTTATGAAATCGAGCGCTAGAGATCAGACACTGGAAACTCTTGAGGGTCAGGTTTACGACCTGATAGTCATTGGCGGTGGCATTACAGGTGCTGGCATTCTTCGTGAGGCGGCATTGCGCGGGCTTTCGGTGGCATTGCTCGAGGCGGCAGATTTTGCATCAGGGACCTCCAGTAAGTCGACTAAATTGATTCATGGCGGCTTGCGTTATTTGGCGATGGGTCATGTTCAACTGGTTCGTGAGGCTGCGCTCGAGCGCAAGCGGGTCAATCAATTAGCGCCACACCTTGCCGAACCCCAATGGCTCATGGTGCCAACTAACAATTATTTCGAGTATATGAAGTATCTGGTAGGTATCTCTGTCTATGAAAGTTTGGGTCAGGTGGCGGAGCCAGACCGACACTTTAATCTGAGCGGTGAAGCGCTTAAAGCCTTTGAGCCTGAGCTCGATGCGTCGGCGTTTCCACGATCGAGTGTTTATCTTGAATATCTCACTGACGATGCGCGGCTGGTCATGGCGAATATTCGTGCGGGTATTGAGGCTGGCGGCATCGCGGTCAACAAGTTGGCGGTGACTGGCGTCATCAAAGATCGGCGCCAGGTCTCAGGCGTGGCGGCGAAATGCGCAATATCCGGCCGAGAAATTGTGGTCAAAGCCCGGGGCGTCATTAATGCTGCCGGACCTTGGGTTGAGAAAATCTGCGCGCTGGACGGGCTCGCCATGACTAAGTCCATGGTGTTGTCAAAAGGGGTTCATCTGGTGGTTCCGCGAGCAAAACTGCCTATTCAACGCATGGTTTTCACCCAAAGTCTTGACCAACGACCCGTGTTTGCAATTCCCAGAGGCGATGTGGTGTATATCGGCACCACGGATTCAGTCTACGAGCAGGGTGCCCAGATCTGGCCCGAAGTCTTGCCTGAAGAAGTGCGATATCTGTTGGAGCCCATGCAGCGTTATTTTGGAGTACGGCTAACCCAAGCAGATTGCCTGACGACTTGGGCTGGATTGCGACCTCTCATCTCTGAAACGGGTAAGTCCTCGAAAGAGATCTCGCGTAAGGATGAGGTCTGGATCAGTCAAAGTGGCCTGATTACGATTGCCGGTGGTAAGTTAACGGGTTATCGAAAGATGGCTGAAGACACGGTAGATGCAGCGAGTCGATTGATTGGCTTGGCACAAGCTGATGGTGGGGATGATACGCCATTGCCAGGTGGGGATTTTACTGGTGGTATCGATAACCTGTTGCTGCATCTGACTCAAAAGTATCCTATGAATGATGCTGCAGCCCTGCGCCTGGTGCGTTTATATGGTGCAGAGGCTGAACAGGTCCTGGCGCTTGGCGCTGAGTCGCTGGTGACGACGGGTAATGTGCTGAGCGGCGAAGTCGCCTGGGCCCTGCAAAAAGAGGGTGCGCAAAGCTTAGAAGATGTTATTTACAGGCGGACCCGTGCTGCGCTTTACCAGCCAGAGGAGGCTGCCGCTATAGTGCCGCGTCTCGCTGATCTGATGGGTGCTGAGCTTGGTTGGGCTGAAGACAAGAAAGCCAGGGAGATAGCGCAGGTTACGGCGTTACTGAATGCCGACAAAACCTCACTATTGTCGTCGGTCGCTTAGGCGGCAAAAGGTTGAGTGAGACCCGAGGTTGGTCGAGCATGCAATTAAGATATACGTAAATAGCAATTTAAGCTATGGTACCACCGGTTTTTGATTGTAAATCAGCGCGTTGGGTTAATGGTATCGCCTGATGAGTCGAGCGCTAGCAAGTTGAAAGTAAACTAGAAAGTAAATTAGAAAGTGAGAAGTAAAAAGACCGTCGGCGACTAACGTAGTGCTAGTGCTAGTGGCAGTGGTAGTGGTAGTGGTAGTGGTAGTGGTAGTAGTGGCTTTCAGGCCCAGAGGCCTATCGATGTCGACAGTTTATCTCCGTTATCTCGAACCACCCCCCCCCTAGGAGCATTCAAGTGCGTTTTATGAACGCGAATATTGGTATTTGGCGCCTGTGTCGAGTCGTTAATTGAGTAGAAAGGGTTATGTGTAAAGTGGTAGAGAATAGGGCTCTGCGTAGATGGATGCTTGGAACCACGATGGCACTCAGCGTGCTGCTATCGATGACTGCGCTCGCGGCGGAGAGCCTCGCGCCTCAAAAACTCGCGCCTCTAAAACTCTATGAACAAGCCAAAGAACTCCTCCGGCAGGGCCAGGCCGCTCAGGCGTTTGCTTTGCTGGCCGCGCAAGAAGGCGAGCTTTCTGGTGAAGATGAGTTTGATTACCTGTTCGGTGTGGCCGCGCTTGACTCTCAACAAGCCGGTGAGGCGATCTTTAGCTTGCAGCGCCTGGTCGCCCGTAAAGCGGATTTCTCAGGTGCTCGGCTTGAGTTAGCCCGAGCCTATTTTGATGTGGGCGACGACGAACTGGCGAGTGTTGAGTTTGCTCGCGTCTTGACAGAAAACCCACCAGCGAATGTGGTGGATGCTGTGACCAGCTACCAAGAAGCAATCAAAATTCGAACGAGTGCCTACAAGACAACGACTCAGCTCTATTTCGAGTCTGGCGGTGGTTATGATGGGAATGCCTTGTCCGCAACCGATGAGCAGATATTTTTAGGCTTTCAGTTGAGCGAAAATAACCTAGCCAAGCCTTCGGCCTTCGCTAAAGCCGCCTTCGGCGGTTTCATCAATCGACCACTCACCACAGCCTCAACATTACTATTTACGGGTCGCCTGGACCACCGATCAACCCCTTCTACACATTTTATTGATTCGTCTAATCTGGATTTGGGTGTGGCCTGGAATTGGAATGAGGAAGAAAATAGTTTTTCACTGGCAGCCAATAACCTGTTTTCTATGCTTGACCGAGAATACAGTCGACGTGATACGGGGCTAATGGCAACCTATCTGCGCCAAGTGAGTAAAACCTTTCAAATGTCGACCTTTGCTCGAGGGGCTATCAGCCGCTTTAATGGCGCCGCACTGAGTGTGCGCGATGTCAATCAGACGCTGCTTGGGGTCAGCGCGGTGAAAACATTTGCGGCCTCGCAGGTGAGTCTGTCTTTGACAAAGAGTGCGGATACCACTGTCGACAGTGCATCGCCGTTTTCTACCGATGGTTTTGCTGTCAGTCTCGGCGGCAGTTGGTTCAGGCCGAACGGGGTGCAGTATATTTTCGGCGCGAATTTTTCGCGGACTGATTACGATGATGAATACTTCGGTTTCACCCGCCAGGATGACACCTACGGCGTAACAGCCAGTGGCGTATGGCCGGATTTCCCAGCGAAAAATTGGGTGATGACCGCGCAAGTTAACTATGGCTTCAAGCACTCTACCGTCAGCCTGTTTGAGTTTGACAGACTTGAGACCGGCGTGTCGTTTCGCAAGACTTTCGATTAAGGGCGGCTGAAGATGATGAAAATAAAATGTTTATCTATCTGGTCGGTGTTGGTCGTGAGTTTGGCACTGCAAATGTCGTCGGCCTCGGCGAGTGTGGGTAAGGTGCTGTATACCTTTGGTGTCGTGACCGTCGAGACGCCTGCTGTGCAAAAATTAGAGAAGGGCAGCGTGCTTGATGCCGGTCATATCATCGTCACCGGCCCCAAGGGTTATGCGCAATTACTGTTGGAAGACGGTACTAAAATTGCTATTCGGCCGGGCTCACGGTTTGTCATTGAGTCGCTGGAGATGCCCGCAGCAGAGGGTCAGCCGGCGATCGGTGAGGGCAAGGTTTTACGGGCAAGCTTCGCCCTGCAAAAGGGTGGGTTTCGAACCATCACGGGACGAATATCCAAACGTGATCCCGCTGCGTACCAGGTATCGACGCCATCAGCCGTCATTGGCGTGCGCGGTACGCTCTACTCTGCGCGTATGTGTTCTGGCGACTGTTCTGGTGGAAGTGCCGATGGACTATATGTCGGTGTCTCAAATGGAGCGGTAACCCTGGCGAACGAGGCCGGCACGCTAGATTTGGCGAAAAATCAGTACGCCTTCACGGCCGACGCTAACACCCCGCCAGAAAAATTACTTGCGCCACCGGAAAGCTTGAATGATGAAGGTTTGAACTTGCTGGAAGAAGAGGAAGAGGAAGAGGAAGAGGAAGAGACGAGTGAAGAAGAGGCGACCGACGAAGAAGAGGCGGACGAAGAAGAGGCGGACGAAGAAGAAGGTGACGCTGAAGAAGAAGGTGACGCTGAAGAAGAAGGTGACGCTGAAGAAGAAGGTGACGCTGAAGAGGAAGGTGACGCTGAAGAAGAAGGTGACGCTGAAGAGGAAGGTGACGCTGAAGAAGAAGGTGATGCTGAAGAGGATTCCGGTGACGAAGATTCCGGTGACGAAGATTCCGGTGATGAAGATTCCGGTGATGAAGATTCCGGTGATGAAGATTCCGGCGGTGAAGATTCCGGTGATGAAGATTCTGGCGGAGAAGATTCCGGTGACGAAGGTTCTGGTGATGAAGGCTCTGGTGATGAAGGCTCTGGCGGCGAAGATTCCGGGGGTGATGAGGCCGCGAGTGACGGGGCTGCCAGTGAAGGTGCATCAAATGACGAGGGATCAAGTGATAGCGGATCGAGTGATAGTGGGTCCAGCGACAGCGGATCTAACGAAAGCGCGACTAGCAGTGCTTCTGGCGGTAGTGCATCGGCTGACTCAGGCTCGACGGCAGGTGGGGCAAGTACAGGCAGGTCTAGTGCGCCAAGAACAGCTACTGCGCCCTCGAGTCCTTCGGCCGCACCAGCTAGGGTTTCTGTTGCTGCACCAGCGGTTATAGTGGAACCGCCGCCCATAGATATCATCGTGGCGGATGCCTCAGGTCAGGCTGTAAACCTAACGCAAGACGCAGCAGTCTCGACCCCCAGAGGCCTAGCCTTTACGCAGTCAGCAGGAACATCAAGCACAAACGCGATCAGCGAAAGGATGGAAATTAACGCGGCTGGTAACCTGCTGGGCTTCAGTGATAACAAAACTGCTGTTGCGCAGATCTATAATATCGGCACGGCAGCCAATAGTAACACCGGTTTTGATGTTGAAGGTGGCCTCAAATGGGGACGCTGGTCGCAGGGTGTGGCCACTCGAGTTGATAACAGTACCGGTGTTAGCACGAATGTCGATTTGACCAATAGTAGTCTGCATTGGCTAATTGCGCCGGAAACAGGTCCTGTGCAGGTGATTACGGGTACCGCGAGTTATGTGCTAATTGGTAATACAGACCCAACCAATGAAACGGGCGATGTCGGTGTGCTGGGTTCTGCTAGCCTGTCGGCGGATTTTACAAATTCGACTGTGGCCTCCAGTATTCAGCTCGGTATCGCCAATGCGGTTTGGCAGGCAGACGGCACGGGCACCGTAACGACTAACTTATTTAGCGGCTTGTACGATACGGTGAAGGTGAATGACGTGACGGGTGGTTCAGGAACTTTCAGCGGCGTGTTTACGAATTATAGTGCAGTTTTGCCGCAAGGTGCCGGACTCTCCTATCAGTTGATAAATGATGCCCGAAAAGTTTCCGGGGTGGCCATATTTAAGGCCGCAACCGCAGGCCCAGAATAGCTTGAAGAGCTCAAGGATTGAGTAAGATGAAAGGCAAGGTGAGCACAATTTTGACTATGAAATATCAATTGCTAGGGTTGATTTTATCGACCCTGATGTTGTCATCCTGTGGTGGTGGGGGCTCGTCAGCATCTGGTGTGCCAGAAGTGGTGAGTCCCAGTCAGCCAGCGGCAAGCGTAGCTCGTGTCATCGAAACCCAAGTGATCAGCGGTGCCGCAACCAAAGGTCCTATCAGTAACGCGACCGTATTCTTTTATGCAATAGACGCCTTCGGTTTTCCCGTTGGCGATGCGTTGGCGACGACGACCACCGATGCTACGGGTAATTTTACGGTTTCTTTGCCCGCCATAACGGCGCCTGTATTGGTTGAGACGCTCGGTGGATCATTCATTGATGAATCTGATCAAGAGACTGATGTCGCGTTAAAGCGCCAGATCGCTTTAAGCGAGACGCAAGGTTTTTTATCGGTTTTGCCAGTGGGATCCAGCACCGTAGCGATTACCCCGTTCACTGAGGCGTTGGTAACCCTGGTGCGTAATCAGGCACAAGTGAGTGGCGATTTTCTGGGCCAGCTTGCTGAAACCACTAAGGTCTATAGCGATGCCATAGGTTTGGATGTATTGACTACGGTGCCGACTAATCCGCTGGCACCAGCAGCGACGGCAACCACTGATGCCGCGCACTACGCACTTCTCTTGGGCGCTGTGGCGAACACATCGAACAACGTGGCTATACAATTGGGGGCCGCTACCCCGACCTATGAAATTATCAAGGCAGTAATTTCAGACCTAGTAGACGGTGTTGTCGATGGAAAGCAGTTTAATAGCTCAGTTTTAGTCGGCAAGACTAGCAGGGCCTTGCCGAGCAATATCGACTTCGAGCAGGAAATGATCCGTTTTAAGAACAACAACGCTGCCGCCTATACTGCAGTGGCGTTACCGTTGATTAATTCAAGCAGTTTTGTTAACTCCGTCCCTCAAGCGATTGTGAATGTACCGACCTCTGTTGCCCAGGGAGCTCAAGTGACGCTTGATGGCTCTGCTAGCAGGGATGCTGAAGCATCGCCATTAACCTACGCCTGGACTCAACTCGCAGGTACGCCAGTAACGTTGAGTAGCGCCACAGTCGCCGCGCCAACGTTTAGCGCACCAGCAATCATTGGGACACTGAGGTTTAGGCTTTTGGTGACTGATCCCGGTGGCTTGTCAAATAGCGCTGAAGTCGCAGTTAACGTGGGTGGTGTGCCGCCAGCAGCTGCGGCGGTGGCAGTCTCAACGAAAGCTGCTGGCGCGTCCGGAGTCCAGAATACGACAGTGACCCTTGATGGCTCGGCGTCGACCGATAATCTCGGTATTGTGAGCTATCAATGGTCCCAAATATCCGGTGCACCAGTGACGCTGGCGAACGCTAACACCAGTGTCGCGAGTTTTACTGCGGCACCTCGATTGATTGGTCGGATTGAAGATTTAGTGTTTCGTTTGACGGTTGTTGATGCGGATGGCTTGACGAGTGTTGCTGAGGTTCGGACTAACATCAAGCCCGCAACGAATGGAAACAAGGTTTTTCTTTCTGCAGAGAATTTTGCACCTTGGATGGAGGGTAGCGGTATAGAGTCTATTGGCGTGTTTGATTTCAATATTGGGACTAACACCGGTACATTAATACCAAGCCTGTATACCCAGAAAAATCAAAAGTTAGCCTTTAGCTTCACCCAAGATGGGCCGACGTTGACAATAAATTTTGAAGGCAGCGGTCTGGTGCAAGATGAAATTGGATCATTGAATGCTGCATTCGATGACCTGACAACGACAACGAGGGTCAGTCAAGCTGTGCTGACTTTGATCGAAGATGGCGACGGTTTGGATCTCGCCAGTGTTCTGATCAAAGGTAGCCTGACGACCTTTAACGAAACCCAAGGTGTGGAGGTTTCCACCGCTATCTTCGAAGATACAGATATTCTATCGATCTATGAGCTCAATGGTCGAGTTCCTCTTGAAGTTGCGGGTACGACACGATCGCTATTGACGAATGTATCCACACAAATCGCGACGTTGCCTGACGGCGGTGGATTTCCCGGCCTGCAGCTTGACGGTCTGACTTTTAAACAGGATGGCACGGGTTTCGCCGCGGAGAAAGCTCAGTCGTTTAGCTGGCTTAGTGACCCCAACAATGGCTATATCAGAGTCGTGTTTAGTGATGGTGAAGTGGGCGAATACTATCGTGTGGCCACGGGTGCTTCAGGTGATGTGGTGGTGGCAGAATACACTGACGTCAACGGTATCGCGATTGCCATAGCCGAATTGTCTTTTACTCAGGATCCGACATTGATCGTGAATAGCAGTACAGTCGCGGGGATTTACACATCTCAATATGACTTGTCTTCCGCCGACTTCCCTGAGATCTATAACTATACTACTCGCCTGGCGCCAGATGGAACGGGTGAGGTTCAATACGTCACTGTCGACCAAAGTGGTGAC
>Ga0209119_1001760_pt1 | contig 20757 bp, 20 predicted proteins | sample COG_03_FD_184747 | JGI IMG/M metagenome (GOLD analysis project Ga0209119, IMG submission 184747) | Pelagic Microbial community sample from North Sea - COGITO 998_met_03 (SPAdes) (version 2) | ecosystem: Environmental > Aquatic > Marine > Neritic zone/Coastal water | place: Helgoland, sampling... | reverse complement strand
ATTGGTTCGCATAATCAGCCTCATTACGTACAATCTCACCGTGTGTATAAAGTATCCGCTATATACACATAACAAGTCAAGGTAGTCGGACGGCTTCGCCGCTCGCTGCTCTTAGCGTTATACCCTAAGGAAGTTATGAGCACTGAAACAAAGGAGCCTCTATATCATGCAAAGCGCGAGCTTGCATCGGCTGAAAAAGCAATCCGACGAATGTCAGGCGCCCAATCTATTGAGGATTTAGAAGATGAATGGAAAAACTTTCTAAATTCTATAGAAAAGGTTTGGGTAAAGGCAGAGCGTTCTTGCCAACATATAAGAAATGAGTTTCAGCCTTGGCAAGGAAAGTTCGCTAGGGAAAGGAAAAAAGACGCCTTGCTAAAGTATATAAAACACGCAAGAAACTCAGATCAACATACTCTTGCAGAAGGGATGCAAAAGAAAGACGCCTCTAGCTCAATGTACGTTGAAGGTGGCCAAGGAGTTACACATATCGAAAGACTGGAAATACGAGATGGTAAACTAATCGAGTATAAAGGGAATAAACCCTTAATCATCGAGAATCTTCCCAACAGAGTTGAACTATTGAGAGTGAAAGATAGTAGCAAGTGGTATAACCCACCCAGGTCGCATAAACAAGTTAAGCTACTCTGGCCTGCGCCAGTAGACGTTGCTGTTTTGGGCTTGGAGTACTATCGAGATTTTATCAATAAAATAGAAACCAAGTTTTTTGGCAAGGTATAACAAGTTAAGGCAGTCGGACACAAAAACTGCGTTTTTGGTCCGCTGCTTAAAGCGTTAATGAGCACGAATACAAGCATCATGGCCAAGAGTAATACACATAGTCACAATCATTCCGTACTTTCAGCGCAGCATTGAATTCAGCACTGCGTGCTTCGCCTGTGCCAGTGGCGTTAAGATACTAAAGCGCTTAAGCCCCTTATCTTCTGCTAGCCGAACATCCCCTCAAACACCGCATTACTCCTGTCTATTTTCCAACCAACATCCAGTCTGCTGAAAGCCCCAACCAAAACTTGGCGCACTTAATGCATTGATCAATAAGAGAAGTTCTTAGCCGTCGATAAAGTCAATTTGTCGGCGAGTCAGTGTGTGTTTATTCGCCATTCACTGCGAATGTTTTTACTAGGACGACAAATAATTGACAGCGCCTAATGGTTTTGGAGTGTGAGATGACAAATCGAGTAGATATGGGTCGGCCAGATATTAGCCAAGTGCTCAATGAAATGCGGGCCTTAAAAAGCCGTGCTCAAGGGTTTGAACCTGCCACTGCCGCCGGTGATGTGACGCAAGCAGCAGGCACTCGCGGTGTTGAATTTCAACAGCTGTTAAGCAATGCGGTTAATCAAGTGAACTCGGTGCAAAAAGAATCAAGCCAATTGGCTGAGTCGTTTCAGTTGGGTGATCCTAACGTGACCTTATCGCAAGTGGTTGTAGCTTCAGAAAAAGCTGGCATTGCCTTTGAAGCCATGACAGAAGTGCGTAATAAATTAGTGAATGCTTATGAAGATATTATGAATATGCCTATCTAAGCCTTAATGAACAATATCGCCTAACTTATATCTAACTTATAAATGTAACCATAGAACACAACCATAGAAAAACAGCCATGGCAGAGAGTACAGCTACAGATCCCGCCGTAATGGAATCTTCATCACCGGGGACCTTTGAAAGTTTTTTAAATTTAGAGTTTGGCCGTCAAATTGGCTTGATGTTTGGCTTGGCCGCGAGTGTCGCCATTGGCGTGGCATTAGCGCTATGGCTAATGGTCGATAAAGATTATAAGCCTTTGTATTCCAGCCTCGATAGACTCGATGCAACCAGTATCATGGAAATATTGGATGCGAATACGATTGGCTACCGAATTGATCAACGCTCAGGCGCGTTGTTAGTTGAGGCCGATCAAATTCATCAAGCTCGATTAAGCCTCGCTTCTGCGGGTATGCCCACCGATCGTAATACTGGCTTTGAATTACTCGATCAAGAGCAGCCTCTAGGCACTAGTCAGTTTATGGAAAACGCGCGCTATCGTCGCAGTTTAGAGGGTGAGTTGGCGCGAACCATTAGTAGTATTGCCGCTGTGCGTTCTGCACGTGTGCATTTAGCCATTCCAAAATCGACAGTTTTTCTTCGCGATAAACGCGAGCCTCGTGCCTCGGTATTTATTGAAGCTTATCAAGGTCGCACGGTTAGTGAAGAGCAGGTGAGAGCGGTGGCTAATTTAGTCGTATCTAGCGTACCTGAATTGAATATTCGCAATGTCACAGTGGTTGATCAGCGCGGTAATTTATTATCAGATTTTGATAGCGATCCAAAATATGCTGAGGCTGCCAGACAAATTGAATACACGCGGCAAATTGAATCTGATTTATTGCAGCGCGTTAACGGTTTATTAGCGCCGATTGTTGGCGATCAAAAATTTAGAGCTGAAGTGTCTATTGACTTAGATTTTACTCAAGTGGAACAAACGGCAGAAGTCTATAACCCCGATTTATCGGCGGTTCGCAGTGAGCAAACAACCAGTGAGCGCACGCAGCAGAATGATGCCACAACCGGTGTGCCAGGTGCATTAAGTAATCAGCCGCCATTAACCGGCACAACTGCTGCGCGCGTTAATCCAAACACCGGTGAAGCAGTGCCAGAGCCAACGCGTTCAAGAATATTAGAGACGCGTAATTTTGAGTTGGATCGCACCATTAGTTATACGCGCAATGCTGTGGGCCAAGTGCGACGTATGACGGTAGCAGTTGCCGTCGATGATTTACTCGCCAGTGCCAATGATGTATCCACTGAAGAGGTTGACGGTGAGATAGCGCCAACGCCAACGCTAAGAAACGGTAAGCTACCTTGGGAAAGCACGGATTTAGAGCGCTTAACGGTACTGGTTCAAAACGCGGTTGGCTATGATGTGACACGCGGTGATAGAGTGATTGTAGTGAACACACCGTTTTTACGGCTAGATCCAGAAGTGGCGGCGCCGATAGCATTAAAGTTATGGGAGCAAGATATTTTTTGGCTTGCGCTTAAATGGTTTTTAGGTGTGGCCGCTTTTTTGATGGTTATCTTTATGGTGTTGCGTCCCACGCTTAATCGCTTGACCGAAAACTCTCAAAAAATTAAAGAGTTGGAAGGTCGCCATAAAGCTGCCTTACATGCGGTTATGGAAAATTCAGACGGTTTGACTGAGACGATTGGGCCAGATGGCAAAGTCACATTAAACTCGCCAAACAAAAATTTATTACCTTCGCCAGATGATCGTTTAGAAGATCAAATTGATATGGTCCGCAATATGGTTACCGATGATCCCGATCGCGTTGCACAAGTTATACAAGGTTGGTCTAACAGTGAGTGATAAAAAATTAGCCGATTCTATTCCTTATATCGAGAAAGCTTCGATTCTATTGTTAACGGTAGGTGAAGAAGCCGCCGCAGCAATATTGAAACAGTTAGGGCCCAAAGAAGTGCAGCGCATTGGTACGGCTATGGCGGTACTCAGTGATGTGAAGCGCGAAAAAGTGGCGGCAGTATTTAACTCTTTTATTGCTGAAATTACTAACACCACAGGCTTTGGTATTGGCGCTGATAGCTATGTGCGTAATATGCTCACTCGCGCGTTAGGCGCTGAAAAAGCATCGGGCATTATCGATAGAATTTTACTGGGTGGTAATACTCAAGGCTTGGATACGCTTAAATGGATGGATGCGCGGGCGATTTCCGATGTCATCAAACAAGAGCACCCGCAAATTCAGGCCATTGTTATTGCCTACCTTGAAGGTGACCTTTCTGCCGAGGTGTTATCGTATTTGCCTGAAAATATGCGTCTTGATGTGGTGATTCGTGTAGCTAAGCTCGATACCGTTCAACCCGATGCATTAAATGAATTAAACAATATTCTTGAGCGACAGTTCTCTGGTGGTTCATCTGCACAAAAACGACGTATTGGTGGCACTAAAGTAGCGGCCGATATTATGACAAACCTTGACGGCACTATTGAATCTGAGTTGATGGATGCACTCACTGAAGTGGATGGCGAGTTGGCCGAGACCATTCAGGATTTGATGTTTGTATTTGCTAATTTGATGGAAGTGGATGATCGCGGCATTCAAACCTTGTTACGAGAAATTTCAACCGATATATTAGTGGTTGCATTAAAAGGTGCCGACGAAGAATTGCGCGAAAAAATTTACAGCAATATGTCTTCACGCGCCGCCGATTTATTACGTGATGATCTAGAGGCATCTGGCCCCACTAAATTAAGTGATGTTGAAGCAGCACAAAAAGAAATTCTTTCAGTGGCTAGACGTATGGCCGAAGCGGGAGAAATTATTTTAGGTGGCTCAGGCGAAGAGATGCTTTGATATTAAGCGGCTTTTTGTTTGTTTTTGTTTTTTAATTTGTTTTTTAATTTGTTTTTTATTAGAGACGCAGTATGACAGATGATGTCTTGCCGGTAGAGCAGGTAACAGCAGCGGAACCTTGGCTTTTACCCGAGTTCAAGGCTAAGCATATCGTGAGCGGTGCTGATGAGCCAAAACAGCTGTCTGGTTTTGCCCAACGTCGTTCGGCTGTGTCGAATAAACCCTCCTCCTTATTAAAGCTTAACCGAGCCATGACTGCAGGGCAGTTGGAGCAATTAACTCAAGAGGCGCGAGAAGCTGGCTTTAAAGAAGGACGCGTTGCCGGCTATGAGAAAGGCTATGCCGAAGGCGAATCTCGAGCAAGAGAAACCGTAGAGGCACATGCTCAAGTGGCGTTGGCTGCTCAACAGTCGTCGCTAACGCAGCTTATTGAATCTGTTATTCAGCCCATGGGCGATCAGCAAGATCAATTACAGACAGTGTTATCGCAGTTGGTGGCTAAAATTGCCGAGCGGGTTTGCTATCGCGAATTATTAACCGACAACAATAGTATTCAAGCCGTTGTCAGCGAAGCTATTGATGCCTTGCCTATTGGCGAATCCGATATAAAAATTTATCTTAATCCTAAAGATCTCGCTGTCTTTGAATCGATACCCGGTTTTGTTCAGGACAGTTGGCCATTACGCAGTGATGAGCAATTAACGTTGGGTGATTGCCGTATAGAGAGCGCAAATAGCCTAGTTGATTTTACTCGCTCTTCACGTATGACATCGATTCTTGATGCAACCTTTGCACTCAATGAGCCTGAGTGATGTTGGATTATTTTAATCGCTGCCTAAGCGATGGAATTGAGCCTGCTAAGCCAGTCGCCATTGGTTATATTGCTCGTGTTGTAGGCTTAACTTTAGAAGCACGCGGTATTAATTTAGCTTTGGGTGCGCGCTGTCTGGTTGATGACGGAGAGCAAAGTAGCTTTGAAGTTGAAGTGGTTGGCTTTGATGCTGACATTAGTTATTTAATGCCTTTGCGGCCTTTTTCTTCGGTAAAGCCGGGTGCTCGCGTTACACCAACGGCGGCCAGTGATAGTGTGCCAGCGGGCAATGCGCTGTTGGGGCGTGTGATTGATGGCACAGGAATGCCGTTAGATTCAAAAGGCCCTATTGGTCAATGCGAATACATTAAATTCCATCCTCAACCGATTAACCCCTTGCTTCGTGAACCTATTAGTCAGCCACTGGATGTTGGTGTTTGTTCGGTGAATGCCTCGCTAACAATTGGCTGTGGTCAGCGTGTCGGTTTATTTGCCGGCAGTGGTGTGGGGAAAAGTGTTTTGCTTGGCATGATGACTCGCTTTACCGAAGCTGATGTTGTTATTGTTGCCTTGGTGGGCGAACGCGGTAAAGAAGTGCGCGAGTTTGTTGAGAATAATCTTGGCTCACAGGGTATGGGTAAAACTATTGTCGTTGCTGCTCCCGCAGATGAGACCCCGGTTATGCGATTGCGAGCAGGTATGTATGCCGCTCGATTGTCTGAGCATTTTCGTGATGAAGGCAAGCGAACGTTATTATTATTTGATTCATTAACCCGTTATGCGCAAGCGCAACGAGAAATTGCTTTAGCAACGGGTGAGCCGCCTGCAACTAGAGGCTATCCGCCTTCGGTCTTTGCGCGTTTACCGCAGCTGGTTGAGCGTGCCGGAAACGGTTTAGGTAACGGTGGTTCGGTTACCGCATTTTATACTGTGTTAGTTGAAGGGGATGATCTAACCGATCCGGTTGCGGATTCTGCACGGGCCATTCTCGATGGCCATATTGTTTTATCGCGCGATATTGCCGGTCAAGGTATTTATCCTGCGGTTGATATTCAAGCATCAATAAGCCGTTCGATGGCCAGCATTGTGCCTGCTGAACATTTATTAGCGGCTAATCAAGTTAAGCAATTGTATTCACGCTTTGAGCAAAGCAAAGATCTTATTAGTGTGGGAGCTTATACCTCGGGTATTGATCCCATTACCGATTTGGCCATTGCAAGACAACCTCAAATACAGGCGTTTTTGTCCCAAGGCTTAGATGAACCGATTAATTTACCCACTAGCCTTAGCCGTCTCTTAACGATATTAGAGCCCGTTGATACAGTAGATGATCCGTCGGTATCTGCAGCTCGAGTTGATGCGGATGTGATTGAGGCGCCTCGCAATGGAGGTATTGCTCTTGGCAATCGCTAAATCAAAACGTTTGGCTGTTGTCGCGAGACTCGCTGCGCTTAGAGAGCAGCAACAATTAATTCGCTTGCAGCAAAGCCAAGCTGCCTTAAAACAGAATCAGCATTCGTTAGATCGTCTTATAAGCTATAAAGACGACTATGCCGCAGGCGTTGCATCTGGCGAAAAGGGCGTGGCGGTGAATGACTTACAAAACTTTAGTCGTTTTATGAATGATCTATCTTATGCCACTGAATTACAGCAGCAGCAGTTAGATAGAGCGGATGATACTTGTCAGCAAGATAACGCGCGCTGGTCACAACTGCATGCTAGGCAGCGTCGTTTAGAAGAGTTGGTTGAGGTTCGCCGTCGAGATGAGCTTCATCGTGAAGCCATTAGCGCCGATCGAGAAAATGACGATCGCTGGAATGCTCTTCATCAAACTTTAAAAGCTCGTTAGATAAGTCTACGTGATGTTAAAAGGCGATAAACCTTTTAAGTAAACGCCATTATCATCTTCTCTTATCTTGTGCTTTTCATTGATTTTGCTACATTTTTTCTTTTTAAGCTCTTTTTATACCCTTTGTATGCTCTTTGCTTTCCCTCTGTTTTGTTTATGAAAATCCCACTTATAGTGTACGGTTACTTAAATTGTTTAATTTTTATTCGTATTTGTGAGCCGTTCCTCTGGCGTACTGTGAGATTTGCGCTAATCTGAAAGAACAAAGCACCTTAACCACGATGGTTTTGGTTGTTTCGGCCAGTGAAAAAACACACTGTAAACGAGGATAAGTTGCCCGAACTGCTCAGCCAATAATAGTAAGCCGGAGTATGTAATGCCTATTTCATCAACAATGTCTGCTGCCAAAAGTGAGTTGATTATTAATGTAGAGGGTCGTTTTGACTTTAGTGCGCATCAAGATTTTCGCAGTGCCTATGAAGACCTCGATGGACTACCTAAACATTTTTCAGTTGATATGACAGAGACGACCTATTTGGATAGCTCTGCGCTAGGAATGCTGCTGTTGCTGAGAGACTATGCCGGAGGCGATCACTCTTCAATTAAGATTATTAACTGTAATGATGATGTGCGTAAAATTTTAGTGATATCTAACTTTGGCCGCTTATTCACGATTCAATAATACGGTTGATGTCTTTATTAGTCGCTATGTTATTAGTTATCCGACTTTCGGTATACCTTTCTGATGTCAGCTAATCTGCCCAGCGAAAAACCGATAAGTCAACGACCGGTCAATGTTTGTCTGCTAGTACCTCAACAAAGCCATCAACTTTCTATTATTCATTTTCTCGATCCCAATCTTTACCATCTCACTGTTGTACATTCATTAGATCACTTTACTCAGTCTTTAAATACGCCTAAGGCAGAGCGTTATGCTATTGACGCAATCGATATTATTTTATTGTCTACCGATTTAGCCAAGGCTGAATCGGCAAATACGGTTGCTTATTTGCAAACCTTAATTGCTCATCGCTACGTGCCTATTATTCTATTATCTCAAACCGATGTTGATGATGCGTCAATACTGATTGATGCAATGGCAGCAGGCGCGCATGATTATATTGAAACATCGGCTAAGCCTTCGACTCATACGGCTAAGTTGTTTGCTGCAAAAATTGCCTCGCAAGTGCGTATTGCGGCAATGCAAACCTTGGCGCAACAACAAAACGCACAAATCATGGAGCACCATAAGCACTTAATGGTTGAGCAGCAGCTTGCTGAAGAAGTGTTTAATAAAGTCTCTCAGAATAACGGTGTCGATATGGCGAATATTCGTCATTGGTTGTCACCCATTGCGGTATTCAATGGTGATGTCTTATTGGCGGCGCCAACACCCAGTGGGGGTCTTATTGTATTGCTGGGTGATTTTACGGGCCATGGTTTAGCGGCAGCGATTGGCGCCATTCCCTTGGCTTCGACGTTTTATAGCATGGTTGAAAAAGGGTTTTCTATGCCCGATATTATTAAAGAATTAAATGCCAAGCTGCATGCTATTTTACCTGTCAGCGTTTTCTGCTGTGCCAGTGTTGTGCAGTTGAATTTTGATGAGGGCATTGTTGATATTTGGAATGCTGGTTTGCCCGATAGCTATGTGCTTCGAAAAGACAGCTCAACGATTGAAGCAATAAGCTCTAATGGCTTAGCGCTAGGAATTGTCGGTGCGGGCGAGTATCAGCCTAAACCCACACGCTTTAATTTATTGGCCGGTGACCGTTTATATTTATTGTCAGACGGTGTGCTTGAGGCGACGAATGATAAAGGTGAGCAGTTTGGTGATGAGCGCTTACTAGAAGCGATTAGTGGTCAAGTGAATGCGAATGCCGAAAAAGGTTTTGCAGCTATTAAGCAGCAAGTCATCGACTTTATTGGTGAGCATTCACCTGCCGACGATATTTCATTGGTTGAGCTGGGCATGGTTAATGCGGCCGATTTTGCTGCCATGTATCAAAGCTCTCAACAAACGATAACCGCCGAACCCGTATCATGGCATTTTAGTTATGAGCTCAGGCCGGATTCTTTGCGCTATCAAGACCCCGTGCCTTTGTTACTTCATTTGTTAATGGAAGTGCCCACATTGCGTCGCTACAGTGGTCAGCTATTTACCATTATGACTGAGCTTTATAATAATGCCCTCGAGCATGGCTTGCTGGGCTTGTCCTCTGCGCTTAAGCAAGCACCCGAAGGCTTTAAATCTTACTATAGTGCGCGCAATAATCATCTTAATAAGCTAAAGCAAGGCACTGTTTGTTTTACTTTGGATTATCAAGGTGATGACCAACAAGGTTTGCTGGTTGTCGATGTTATAGATTCAGGAAAGGGCTTTGATTACGCGGCATTAGCTTCGTTAACTCAGCCTTTCCATGAAGGCTCGCATCAAGCTCAAGCGGTTTTATCGGGTCGAGGAATTCCGCTATTACAATCTATTTGTTCTAAAATTGAATACCTTGGCTGTGGTAATCACGCTAGGGTTGAATTCAAATGGACTGCCTAGCTGTTTTATCCTGTTATCGATTAAGACCTTAAAAGAATAAGCGTAACGGATAACACCTAATTAAAAGGCAGTAAGTGTAAAAATTAAATGAAAGTGTAAAAACAATAATAAAAAATGGAAGTATTTAAACAAAAGACACTCTACTCATTAACATAGGATAACAGTGATCATTTTCTTGCTTGCTGTATTTATTGTGCCTTGCATCTATTACTAGACCTTTGCACCCATGAAGAATCCTTTGTTAAAACCAAACAAGCGAATATTCGTATACTAATGGACGTTTTTTTTGTCGTATACTCATCACAAATATGGAGTCACTCGTGATAGAAACTGTTGAACCAATTAATATCTCTGCCCTTGATACGCTCAAGTTAGTTTTGGGTGCCGATTTCCCTGAATTACTGCGTGATTTTAATAAACACTGCACCAATGATTTAGTTAAGCTTGAGGTCGCTATTGCTAAAGTGGATAGGGCGGCCATACGTGATATCGCCCATTCGCTTAAAGGCTCTGCGCTGAGTCTACATGCTAAGCCGTTAGCCGATTATTGTGCGGTTTTAGAGGCTGCTGCCGTGTCTTCTTCGGTAGACGATTTAGAGCAAAGTATTTCGCAGGTCCGTGAGTGTGTCAAAGAAGTGATTTCTGCGCTGGAGCAGTGGGCTTATAAGGGCAGTCATTAAGCCGCTTTAGTTTGTAGTGGTCGATTGTAGTGGTAGTTTGTAGTGGTCGATTGTATTGCTAGGTTGTATTACTAGTTTGTTTTTGCGGCTAGCCACTTGGGCGCTCAATGTCTTGCATATTGATGCTAGTGCTAGGTTCTAATGTCAGATTCTAGTGTTAGATTCTAGTGTCAAATTCTAGATTGAGCGCCTATTTTAATTGTTATCTTCAAAGTGCCTCGTTCGAGCCTTTATTCAACAACGTATTTGAATTCTTATATAAACCCTTATGTAAAACCCTCGATAATTAATATTCCTAGCGATATTTTAAAATCTTGGCACTGGCTGTGCATTGTTCTTAAGTAAGATTATTCAATGAGCCCTTTGTTATGTCATTAAACGTTTCTGCTAATGCTGCGCCTATTTTGCCGACGCCAGCTCCCGATGCTGAACTGGCCAATAGAAAAGCGGCTGAGCGCGTAGACAATGCGCGAGACAAAGACTCTAAGTCATTGTTTAGAAATGATTTAAAAGAAGTTTCTGATAGCCGAGATACCTCTGCTAACTCTGAGGCTACTACTCCTGAACGTCATACCGAACTAGCTAACGAACAAGCTGCCGATCAATTAAAAAAAATTGAGACACTGTTAAGCGATTATTTAGAACGACAAAGCGATTTAGCTATGCAGGGTGCAGAGGGGCTAGAAGGACAAGAGGGCAATGGTTTTCCGCTTAGCGGCACTGATTTGCCAGTAATTGCCGCTAATATTCGTCAGTATCTCGATGATTTGTCAGCCGCTAAGCGTTTAGCTCAACAGTCGGTGGATGGATCATTGTCGATTACCGGTCCTGGTGGTATGGCTCTTTTAGGCAATGGTGGCCTAGCCAGCTCGCAAAATCTTCAACGTCAGTTAACAGCGATTGCCGATAGCTTGGCGCGCTTAGGTGAGGGCGTAGCCAATACAGGTGAAACAGGCCGCTCTTTATTAGGAGCCTTGTCGCAAGTCGTTAAAGGTTTGCAGTCGGCTAATGATTCGTCAATGACGCTCTCGAACCAAGCCTTTGCGGATGCTTTATCTGCGTCATCGAATCTTAAAACCAGCGGCACTGATTTATCACTTAAGCCATTATCATCACTAGGGCTTTCGGTTGAGCGATTTTCATTAGAGAGCCAAACAGTAGGTATGAGTGAGTTGGCCGTTAAAGATTTGTCGACGGCACAGAATGCCATGCTTGCAGTCACTGGGAATATGCGCAGCGGTGCGGTGCAAACGACAACGGCAGCTAATCCTGCTTCGTTAACACAAGCGTTTAATACACAACTGGAATTGCCCTTGGGCAGTGCTCAATGGGGCAGCCAAGTATTACAACGAGTCGCTTGGTTAACGGGCCAAGGTATTGCCGCTGCTGAAATTCATTTAAACCCCGCCGAGCTTGGCCCAATGCAAGTGCGTGTTGATCAGCGACAAGATAGCGCAACGGTTGTGTTTACCAGCCATAACAGCAGCACACGCGAAGCCATAGAGGCGAGTTTGCCTCGTTTGCGAGAGTTGTTTAGTGAGCAAGGCATGGAGCTGATTGATGTTGACATTAATAGCGGTGAGCAAGAAGCGAATGCCCAGCAAAGTGATCTTGATAATCAAGCCGAATCACAAAATGAGTCACAAAGTGATGCCGATGATGCCTCGCTGGCAAGCTTAGCGGATGGCGCTTCATTATTGTCTTCGTCAACGGAGACTATTGCGCTGCATTATGGGCTGATTGATGCCTACGCTTAATCTTGGTTTGGTTGTGCTTGCGGTTGATGTTTTTAAGCATTTCTTCTTTGTCGATCCATTGTCTTTATTTTGATCGCTCAGCTTATTGAGGCTAGGTTCTTTTCTCTTTGTTTTATCTCTGCGATTGTTTATTCTCTTTTCCCTTCTCTTTTCCCTTCTCTCGTCTTTTATTCTCTTCCCTTTGCGTTTATCTGCCGCATCAAGAGCTTAAGAAAGTAAAATTTTCTGCCTGCTTGCCCGATACGACGCTATCTAGACTAAAATTTACCCAACCTGCAAGTCTTTGCCATGATATGCGTTCGCTGGCACAGGACTTGCTTTGACTCCTTATAGGCGCAAAAGCGACGGTATATTGGCATGGCTAAAAATGATGCTCAAGTTCAAGAAGACACAGCTGTAAAGGGTAAGGGCCAAGTTGGCGCTGATCTGGCAAGTGAAGCAAGTGATGAGTCGGCTAAAAAGCGACCGATTAAGTGGTTGCTTATTGCTGTGTTACTGATTGTTTCTGTTTCGGCAGCTGGGGCATATTTTATGTTGTCGGCTGATGATAAGGACGAGGATATAGCTGCCGAGGTCGTTGAGCCTCAAGCCATTTATTTTGCTTTAACGCCAAAGTTTAAAACCAACTATCAAGTTGATGGTCGGCCACGTCTTTTTCAAATCGGTATGACTTTAATTACCCGTGAACAAGATGTTATTGATGCGTTAATGATACATGGCCCTAGTATTAAGAGCCGCTTAGTGATTTTGTTAAGTGGTCAGCAAGCGGAAAACTTGCAAACCCCTGAGGGGAGAGAGTTATTGCGCGCAGAGTGTTTGAGCGCAGTACAGGAAATTATGAATAAAGAAGTGGGTAAGCCAGGCATTGAAAAGGTCTTGTTTACCGACTTTGTTATGCAATGATGTAACTCGTAATTAAATCTTTAGCGTTTTAAAGCTGCGATGGTTTTATCAATAAGCGTTGAAACATTTTTGCGAAAAAAATAGATTATCCAATAAATAAACTTTGTATTAGATTAGGCAAAAATTGTGGCTGATGAAATCCTGTCTCAAGAAGAAATTGATGCGTTATTGCATGGCGTAGATGATGGCGATATTGAGACCGAAAGTGATGATGGTTCCGAGAATAGCGATTTTACCAGCTACGATCTGACTTCTCAGGACCGTATTGTACGCGGCCGAATGCCGACCTTAGAACTGATTAATGAGCGCTTTGCTAGGCATACGCGAGTTAGCCTGTTTAACATGTTAAGACGCAGTGCTGAAGTGTCTATTGGCGGTGTGCAAGTTCAGAAGTTTGGCGAATATATTCAAACCCTTTATGTTCCTACCAGCTTAAATATGGTGCGCGTCCAGCCTTTAAGAGGCATGGCGTTGTTTGTGCTTGAAGCAAAATTGGTTTTTAAGTTAGTCGATAATTTTTTTGGTGGTGATGGTCATCATGCCAAAATTGAAGGTCGTGAATTTACGCCAACAGAACTTCGTGTTGTGCAAATGCTTTTAGAGCAAGTATTTAAAGATTTAGAAGAAGCATGGAAGCCGCTGGTTGAAATGAAGTTTGATTGCGTGGGTTCTGAAGTGAATCCTGCTATGGCTAATATTGTTAGCCCAAGTGAAGCCGTAATTGTTAGCTCGTTTCATATTGAATTAGATGGTGGTGGTGGCGATATGCATATCACTATGCCTTATTCGATGATTGAGCCGATTAAAGATATTCTTGATTCAGGAATGACGGGTGATGTTCATGAAGTCGATGAACGATGGATCAAAGCCTTGCGACGCGATATTTTACGCGCCAGTGTTGATCTTGAGTGTACCGTTGTCGAAAAGAAAATGTCGTTGCGAGATATTATTGATTTGAAGCAGGGCGATGTTATTCCTGTTGATATTCCAGAGGCGCTAACCTTGCGCGCCAATGGTGTGCCTATTTATAAAGCACGTATGGGAACTTCACGAGGTAATTTAGGGCTAGAAATTGTTGAGCGTACGACAATTGATGAAACAGATTAATAAGCTGATGCTTGCTGCAAGACAGTAGAGTGTTTTGCTTAATAGTGAAATAAAACGGTAAGAGAGAAAATCATGACTGATGAAAATGGCAATAATGAATCAACAGCTTCCGAATCTGCGATGGCGGATGATCCTGCCGCGGCAGTGTTAAGTGAACTAGGTGGCGATAATAATGGCCATGCCAATATTACTGATAATCCTGACTTGGCAGTAGTTCTGGATATACCAGTAAAAATTGCCATGGAAGTGGGATCAACCCAAATTACTATCCGAAACTTATTACAGCTCAATCAAGGATCGGTTATTGAATTAGAGCGTTTAGCGGGTGAGCCCTTAGACGTTTTAGTGAATGGCACTTTAATCGCACATGGTGAAGTGGTTGTGGTTAATGAGAAGTTCGGCATTCGAGTAACCGATGTCATTAGTCCTTCAGAGCGGATCAAAAAACTGAAATGATGGCTCGCTATGCCATAGGTCTGTTAACGCTTATTGCAGCGATTAATACTGCCGCGGCGGAAATAAATACTGCTGCCGCTGCTGCCGTAATAGACAAGCCCAGTGTTGCGCCCGTATTTAGCGGCACTTCCGTGATTCAAGTAATACTGAGTTTGGCCTTTGTTATTGTCCTTATCTATGCCGTTGCTTGGTATGTTCGCCGTTTGCAGCTAACGACAGGCGCTACTGGGCAAAGCATGCGCGTTGTTTCTGCATTGTCCGTGGGTACACGTGAAAAAGTGGTGCTAGTGCAAGTGGGTGAAGAGCAATTATTATTGGGTGTGGCGCCGGGTAGAGTTAACTTATTACGTCAATTTGATGGCGTTGCCATTGAGAGTAAAGACGCCAGTTTGCGCAGCAGTTTTGCCAAAATACTTCAGGACACTAAATTATCATCGCCATCATCAAAACCCGCAAACCGTCCTGAGAACCCTGACAGCAAGTCGACCGTTAGCAAATGAAACTATTTATGTCTCTCTTGTCTTTTCAACGCACGACATCAATTTTATTTCTGTCTCTCTTGTCTTTTCAACGCACGACATCGATTCTATTTCTGTCTCTCTTACTGAGCATAAGTCATTTATCTTATGCGCAATCGGCATCTGATCCGCAGTCGCTAACGGCGGCGTCTAGTTCGAGTAATGATATTGCTTCGGCTATGGATGCGCTTCAGTCACAAGCCAGTGGTGTGCCGGGTATTCCAGCCTTTACCATGACACCGCGTAATGATGGCGGTGAAGACTACACGGTTACCTTACAAATTCTAGCGTTAATGACGGCACTGACTTTGCTGCCTTCGTTTTTGTTAATGATGACCTCTTTTACACGCATTATTATTGTCTTTGCCATTCTTCGGCAGGCATTAGGTTTGCAGCAAACGCCCTCTAACCAAATTATGCTGGGGCTGGCATTGTTTCTAACCATCTTTATTATGCGACCGGTATTTGAAGTGGTTAATGAACAAGCCTTGCAACCCTATATGCAAGAAGAAATTACTTCTAGCCAGGCGGTAGCGTTGGCTTCAGAGCCGATTCATGCCTTTATGCGTGCACAGACGCGCGAATCAGATGTTGATATGTTTGTGCGGATATCGGCTACTGAGCCGGTAGCCGAAGCGAGTGATATCCCGTTCTTTGTTTTAGTGCCAGCGTTTTTAACCAGTGAGTTAAAAACCGCTTTTCAAATCGGCTTTTTATTGTTCGTACCCTTTTTAATTATCGATTTAGTCGTTGCCAGCGTCTTAATGGCTATGGGTATGGTGATGTTATCGCCGATTATTATTTCTTTGCCATTTAAAATCATGCTATTTGTTTTAGTCGATGGTTGGGCAATGGTGATAGGCAGTCTTGCCGCAAGCTATGGCTTATGACGAAGCTCATTAATGACAACGGCACATGCATTTATACACTTGCTCCTAACAGTGAACGGCAGCCATGACACCTGAATCCATTATTGAAATTTTTGGTCAAGCACTCTTTTTAGTGGTGGTGTTGGTTGCGGCAATTATTTTACCGAGTTTATTAGTGGGCCTGGTCGTCAGCGTTTTTCAAGCGGCCACACAGATTAATGAGCAAACCTTAAGTTTTTTACCCAGACTTATGGCAACGCTGTTAACCATTATTATTTTAGGTCCTTGGGTGTTGCAGGAGCTGATGGATATATCGGCGTTTATTTTTGAAACCATTTCTTATCTAACCCGTTAAGCGTGACTAATGAGCGATCATTATGATTTTTGATCCCGCTGATCTTATTAGTTGGTTAGTGCAATTTATATTGCCTTTTTTCCGCATTGCCGCTTTTTTAATGGTGGTGCCTGTCTTTGGCAATCAATTAGTAGCCGTTAGAGTGCGTTTATTATTGGCGTTATCTTCGGCGGTATTAATTTTTCCACTCTTGCCGACATTGCCGGTTATCGATCCACTGTCTTTGGCCATGTTCTTTCTAATTGTTGAGCAGTTAATGATTGGCGCGGTACTGGGTTTTTTAGTGCAATTGTTTTTCCATATTTTTGTCTTAGCCGGTCAAATGGTCGCCATGCAAATGGGCTTAGGCTTTGCCTCTATGGTTGATCCAACCAATGGCGTATCCGTGGCCGTAGTCAGTCAGTTTTATGTGCTGTTGGTAACCTTGTTGTTTCTTTCATTTAATGGCCACTTAGTGGTGTTTGAAGTGATGATAGAGGGCTTTACGTTACTGCCGATTGCTGGTGGTTCTGTTCATCAAAGTGCGATTTATACCTTAGCCGCTGCCGGTGGTTGGATGTTTTCTTCGGCGTTATTGTTAGCCTTGCCCGCAGTCACGGCCATTTTAATTGTTAACTTTGCCTTTGGTGTTATGACCCGTGCAGCACCGCAGTTGAATATATTTTCACTGGGTTTTCCGTTTACCTTGTTATTTGGTATTTTTATTTTATGGGTGGCGCTGGCGGGATTCTTGCCGCAGTACGAGCAGCTCAGTAAAGAAGTTTTTATTTTATTGAATCAATTACTGCGTATGGCTTAAGCGTGAATAAATTATTTCGTGGGCAAAAAAATAAAGGGCAGTATAGGTATTAACCGATATGGCTGAAGAAGAAAGCGGACAGGAAAAAACCGAAGACGCCTCCCTCAAGCGGCTTGAAAAAGCCAGAGAAGACGGGCAGGTGGCGCGTTCGCGTGAGCTAGGTACAACGCTTTTGTTAATGACCGGTGCTATTTCGATGCTGATATTTGGTGCCAGCTTAGCCGAGCGATTTCAGACCATTATGAGAGTCAATTTTGGCTTTGATCGCAATGCCGCCATGGATACCAATATGATGGCGGCCATGCTGGGCAATTCCTTAAGTAGCGTCTTTGATATTGTCGGGCTTATTTTGTTTTTGTTAATGCTGGCCGGTGTAATTGGCGCTATTGGCGTAGGCGGGTGGCTTATTTCTCCCAAACCAATACAGCCAAAATTCAGTCGTCTTAATCCTCTCGAAGGCTTAAAGCGCATGTTCTCGATGAAGTCTTTGGTTGAATTATTTAAAGCGGTGGCTAAGTTTTTATTGGTCGCCGGTGTAGCGGTATTGATTCTCTTTCAGATGGAAACGGATTTATTATCCATTAGTCAGCAGGCGTTAATTCCTGCCGTAAGTCATTCAACATGGATTGTTGTTTGGTCGGCAGTTGGCATGAGTGCGGCTACGGTCATTATTGCGGCAATCGATGTGCCGTTTCAAATTTATGATAATGCTAAAAAGCTGAAAATGACAAAGCAGCAGGTAAAGGATGAGAATAAAGACTCTGAAGGTAAGCCCGAAGTCAAAAATCGTATCCGTCAGATTCAACGTGAGTTAGCCCAATCACGCATGATGTCGGCCATTCCTGATGCTGATGTGGTAATCACTAACCCAGAACACTTTTCGGTTGCCCTAAAGTACGACAGTGATGGCACGGGTGCGCCGATTGTTGTAGCCAAAGGTGCCGATGAAATTGCCATTAAAATTCGTGAAATTGCCAATGCGCATGACATTCCTATTTTACGCTCGCCGCCATTGACGCGGGCCATTTACTACACCACAGAAATTGACCATCAAATTCCAGCTAAGTTGTATTTGGCCGTGGCTCAGGTGCTGGCTTATATCTACCAATTACGTGCTCGTCCTTCGGCTTCACGAGCGGGCCCCAAACCGGCGGGCCCCATTCGTGCCAGTTCACTCGATAGCCAGTTGGATATCCCGAGTGATCTTCAGTTTGATGCTGAGGGCAACTTAGAAGAATAGGGCGGCTTAGAAGAGTAGGACAACTTAGAAGAGTAGGACAGCTTAGAAGAGCAGGACAACTTAGAAGAACAGAGAGCAGGATTAAAGCGGCCCTAATGAGCTTGATTTTGCGATTATCAGCGAAAGTGTGTCTTTATTTGTGCGAATCATAAAAGTGGTTTGGTTCTTGCTATTTATAACTCTAAAGCGCCCGCAGCGTCAAAATAGTGTCGGAGTAATTTCGAGTGGTTTCTAGCTTCGAATAGTCCAATTATTTGATGCGGGTTAGTCTTACTAACTTGAGTAATTAGCCGGTGGCAGTAGAACAAGCATTTTTAAGATTCAGCACCTCCGCGCGCGGCAATATCGGCGTGCCGCTCTTGTTATTGACCTTGCTCGGCATGATGACCTTGCCGGTCCCGCCGTTTCTACTCGATACCTTATTTTCTTTCAATATTGCGCTCTCAATTGTGGTGTTGCTGGTGTCTGTCTATGCGCTGCGGCCATTAGATTTTGCCGTATTCCCCACCATACTGTTAGTTGCCACCTTACTGCGCTTAGCGCTAAACGTAGCCTCAACGCGCGTTGTCTTACTGGACGGTCACTCAGGCGGTGATGCAGCCGGTAAAGTGATTCAGTCTTTTGGTGAGGTAGTGATTGGTGGTAACTACGCCGTTGGTCTCGTGGTATTCCTCATATTGATGATTATTAACTTTGTGGTGGTGACCAAAGGTGCAGGGCGCATATCGGAAGTGAGCGCGCGTTTTACCTTGGATGCCATGCCCGGTAAACAAATGGCGATTGATGCCGATTTAAATGCCGGAATTTTGACTCAAGACGAAGCTAAGCTGCGTCGTCAGGAAGTGGGCAGTGAAGCCGATTTCTATGGCGCAATGGATGGTGCGAGTAAATTTGTTCGCGGTGATGCCATTGCGGGTATTTTAATCTTAATGATTAATATTCTTGGCGGCATTGGTGTCGGCATGTTGCAGCATGATTTAGATTTTTCGCGTGCTATGGAAGTGTATACCTTGCTCACCATTGGTGATGGTTTGGTTGCTCAGATTCCTTCGCTATTACTCTCTACCGCCGCCGCCATTATGGTGACGCGCGTGAATAGCGAAAGTGATGTGCGCGAGCAGGTGGTTGATCAAATGTTCACCTCGCCAAAAGCTTTAACCGTAGCTGCTGGTATTTTAGTGGTAATGGGCTTAATTCCTGGCATGCCACATTTTTCGTTTATTACCCTAGGCATTGTTTGTGCCGCCGGCGCTTTTTTTATTCAGCGTAGAGTGCTAGTGGATGAGCAAGTCGTTGAAGATCAGTCGCGCGCACAAGCATTAATGGACGCACAGCAATCGCAGTCTCCGAGTGGTGAGCTGGGTTGGGATGATGTATCACCGGTCGATATTGTTGGTCTTGAGGTGGGTTATCGTTTAATTCCCATGGTTGATAAAAACCAAAGCGGAGAACTATTAGGGCGTATTAAAGGTATTCGCAAAAAGCTGTCGCAAGAAATAGGCTTTTTAGTGCCCGCGGTGCATATTCGTGACAATTTAGAATTGCCGCCTAACGGCTATCGTATTTCATTAATGGGCGTTACTTTAGGTGAATCTGAAGTACACCCCGATCGCCATATGGCGATTAATCCCGGTCAGGTATTTGGCAACATTGAAGGCTTGCCGGTTAAAGATCCTGCCTTTGGTTTAGATGCCGTCTGGATTGATAATGCCATTAAAGATCATGCGCAAACCTTAGGTTATACCGTGGTGGATGCCAGTACGGTTGTCGCTACCCATATGAATACTTTATTGCAAAAGCATGTGCATGAATTGCTAGGGCATGAAGAAGTTCAGCAAATGATTGATCGACTAGCGCGTTACTCGCCTAAGCTGGTTGACACTTTAGTGCCTGAAACCGTATCGATGAGCGTGTTATTAAAAGTACTTAAAGGCTTATTGGCCGAGCAGTTACCCGTACGCGATTTTAGAACCATTGCCGAGGCGATTGTCGCTAATGCGGCTGTTAATTCTGAGCCTATGCAGCTTATAGAATCAGTTAGAACGGCCTTATCGCGTTCCATTGTCCAAGAAATTTATGGCAGTGATAATAATTTATCGGTGTTCACCTTGGCGCCAGCAATGGAGCAAATGTTAATGAAGCCCTCGGCGAATGGCGGCTTGGATGTCACCTTAGAGCCGGGTCTCGCTGAGCAGTTGCAGCGCTCCATTAGTGAAACCGCTCAAGCGCAAGAGTTAAAAGGCAGCCCAGCAGTATTGTTAGTGCCCGGGCCGTTAAGGCCCATACTCGCTAAATTCGTACGCTTTAGCAGTCATGCATTGCATGTATTGTCTTACAACGAAATACCCGATGATAAACAAGTGACTATTGAAGCGACCGTAGGCTAAACCTGAGGCGACCGTAGGCTAAACCTGAAGCGACCGTAGGGTAAGGTTAAAGTAGTTAGAGTAAGACGCTTATTTTAAATGAACAAAATATAATTGGTTAGG
>Ga0209119_1001759_pt1 | contig 20764 bp, 14 predicted proteins | sample COG_03_FD_184747 | JGI IMG/M metagenome (GOLD analysis project Ga0209119, IMG submission 184747) | Pelagic Microbial community sample from North Sea - COGITO 998_met_03 (SPAdes) (version 2) | ecosystem: Environmental > Aquatic > Marine > Neritic zone/Coastal water | place: Helgoland, sampling... | reverse complement strand
GATTGCTTAATTGCCCATATCAAGGGTAATCCCAGCCACAAACTGTTACTTAATGCTATTCAGGCACTGACCTGCATGACCCACCGTGGTGGTGTTGCCGCAGATGGTAAGACCGGCGATGGCTGTGGTCTTCTGTTGCAAAAGCCCGATAGCTTTTTGCGCACAGTCGTCAAAGAAACACTGCAAATAGAGCTTCCTGAGGTCTATGCCGTTGGTGCAGTAATGCTTAATACTGATGATGCCAAGCGCGCAACAGCCAAACAAATCCTCGAAAAAGAACTTACCGCACAGGGCCTACAAATTATTGGCTGGCGTGAAGTTCCAACCGACAGTGAATGTCTTGGTCCCATTGCAATTGAATCGCTGCCTGCTTTTGAGCAGGTTTTTGTAGCGCCTGGCGATATTGTCGACGAAAAACATTTTAGCGCTCGACTCTATATGGGCCGTCGCAAGGCTGAAAAGCAGCTAACTGGCGACGATCTTTTTCATATTGCCAGCCTAGGCACGAAAATCCTTAGTTATAAGGGTCTGATGATGCCGGTTGATTTACCGGGCTTTTATCTGGATCTTGCTGACGAGCGTTTAGAAACCGCTATCTGTGTTTTCCATCAGCGCTTCTCAACCAATACCATGCCGCGCTGGCCTCTGGCCCAGCCTTTTAGAATGTTGGCTCACAATGGTGAGATCAACACGATTATGGGCAACCGCAACTGGTCTGTGGCGCGCACACCAAAATACAGTTCCGAGCTACTGCCGGATCTAACTGAAGCGGCACCGCTGGTAAACCGCACCGGCTCAGACTCCTCAAGCTTGGATAACATGCTGGAAATGCTGGTTACCGGCGGTATGGATCTGCACCTCGCAGTCCGTACACTGATTCCACCAGCCTGGCAGAATGTTGAAGACAGAAATCCCGATCACCGTGCACTCTATGATTATCTATCGATGCACCAAGAGCCCTGGGATGGCCCTGCAGGTCTGGTTATTACCGATGGCCGCTTTGCCGTCTGTACCCTCGATCGCAATGGCCTGCGTCCATCGCGCTGGGTAATTACCAACGATGATGTGATCACCGTTGCTTCGGAAGTTGGTGTCTATGACTACCGTCCAGAAGATGTGGTTGCCAAAGGCCGATTGGGGCCTGGCGATATTCTTTCTATTGATACTCAGGAAGGGAAAATTCTCTTCCGTGATGAGATTGAAGATCAGCTCGCCGCTCGCCACCCCTACAAAAAGTGGCTCAATGAAGGTCGTTATGCGATCGAGTCCAGCTTTGATATGGACAGCATTGAGATTGAGGGGACTCTTAGCCGCGATCAAATTAAATGCTATATGAAGATGTTCCAGGTCTCCTTTGAAGAGCGAGATCAGGTGCTGAGACCGCTGGCCGAAGGTGGTCAGGAAGCGACTGCTTCTATGGGTGATGACACACCTATGGCTGTACTGTCTAAAAAGCATCGCAATGTTTTCGATTATTTCCGTCAGCAGTTTGCTCAGGTAACTAACCCGCCAATTGACCCATTGCGTGAAGCAATTGTTATGTCGCTGGGTGTTGAACTGGGTCGCGAAGAAAGTATTTTTGAAGAAAACCCTTATCTGGGTACCCGTATTGGTCTATCTAGCCCAGTGCTGTCTCCACGCAAATACTACGCATTAAAGCAAAACGAATTTGAACAGTTCCCAGTGGTTAAGTTTGCGCTTAACTACGATGCCGCAGAAGAAAATCTGCAACAGGCGATTGTGCGTCTCTGTGTTGAAGTCGCTGATGCAGTTCGCAATGGCGCAGTTATCTGTATTCTCTCTGATCATAATATTAGTGAAGATAAACAGCCGATTCATATCCTGTTGGCTGTCGGTGCTGTTCACAATTACCTGATTGAACAGGGTGTGCGCAGCAATGCCAATATTGTTGCCAGTACCGGTTATGCCAGAGACTCACACCAGATCGCAACACTGATTGGCTGTGGAGCATCGCTGGTCTATCCATACCTCAGCTACCATGTTCTCTGCGATCTTATCGATAGCGGCGAACTGCTGATTGATGTGGATACAGCTTTCAAACAGTACCGCAAAGGCATTAACAAAGGCCTGTTGAAAATCCTCTCGAAAATGGGTATCTCAACGATTGCCTCCTATCGAGGCGCACTGTTATTTGAGGCTATTGGTCTCGGCAGTGAAGTGGTCGACCTCTGCTTCCCGGGTCTTGTCAGTCGTCTTGAAGGTGCAAACTTTACCGATATCGAGACAGACCAAACTGAACTTAGCAAAATTGCCTGGAAATTACGCAAGCCAATTGATCCAGGTGGTCTGTTGAAATATGTCCATGGGCAGGAGTATCACGCCTACAACCCAGATGTTGTTCAAACAATGCACAAAGCCGTGCAGAACGATGACTACAAAGCCTGGGGCGAGTATGCCGATCTGGTCAACAAACGCCCAGTGGCGGCACTGCGTGATCTGCTTAAACTCAGCGACAAGATGACACCGATTGATCTGGCATCTGTCGAGCCATTAGAAGCAATTGTTAAGCGCTTTGACTCTGCCGGCATGTCATTGGGTGCACTTTCACCCGAAGCCCATGAATCATTAGCAGAGGCGATGAATGGCCTTGGTGGTCGTTCCAACTCTGGTGAAGGTGGTGAAGACCCAGCCCGTTACGGCACGATCAAATCCTCCAAGATCAAACAGATTGCCTCTGGCCGTTTTGGTGTAACTCCAGCCTATCTTTCCAGTGCTGAGGTTCTGCAGATTAAAGTTGCTCAGGGCGCCAAGCCCGGAGAGGGCGGACAGCTGCCCGGCGGCAAGGTCAATGATCTGATTGCTCGCCTGCGTTACTCGGTGCCAGGTGTAACATTGATATCGCCACCGCCGCACCATGATATCTACTCTATTGAAGATCTCGCCCAGCTGATCTTTGACCTTAAACAGGTCAACCCAGATGCGCTGGTATCGGTCAAACTGGTTTCCCGTCCCGGCGTTGGCACCATTGCTGCCGGTGTGGCTAAAGCCTATGCCGATTTGATTACTATCTCTGGTTATGACGGTGGTACTGCGGCTAGCCCGGTAAGCTCAATTCGTCATGCCGGTTCTCCATGGGAGCTGGGATTGACTGAAACCCATCAAACTCTGCGTGCCAATGATCTGCGCGACAAGGTTAGAGTACAGACAGATGGTGGATTAAAGACCGGTCTCGATGTGATTAAAGCGGCGATTCTCGGTGCAGAAAGTTTTGGTTTCGGTACCGGCCCAATGGTCGCGCTGGGTTGTAAATACCTGCGTATCTGTCACCTCAATAACTGTGCAACCGGTGTTGCAACACAGGACGACCGTCTGCGCAAAGATCACTATCGCGGTACTGTGGCTATGGCGACCAACTTCTTTAAGTTTATCGCTATGGAGACCAGAGAGTGGTTGGCCCTGCTGGGTGTGCGCACTCTCGAAGAGTTGATCGGTCGAGTTGACCTACTTGAAACACTGCCCGGCGAGACCAGCAAGCAGCAGCATCTGGAACTGTCGCCGCTACTTGAAGATCGGTCAGAATTGGATGGCAAACCGCAATCCTGTTCTGTGCCAAAAAATAATCCTTTCGATCAAGGTAAGCTGGCAGAGAAGATGGTTGAGCAGGCACTGCCGAGCATCGAAGCACAAACTGGCGGCAGCTTTGACTTTACCGTTGGTAACTGTGACCGCTCTATCGGCGCGCGCCTGTCGGGTGAAATTGCCAAGCGCTACGGCAACACCGGTATGTCCCAGTCACCGATTAGACTAAATCTAAAAGGTGTAGCAGGACAGTCACTGGGTGTTTGGAATGCCGGCGGTTTGGAAATCTACCTCGAAGGTGATGCCAATGATTATGTCGGTAAAGGCATGGCCGGCGGCAAGCTGGTATTGCGCCCACCGCAGAACAGCACATTCGATTCCAATGAAACGCCGATTATGGGCAACACCTGTCTCTACGGTGCGACCGGAGGCAGGATTTTTGCCGCTGGTAAAGTTGGTGAACGCTTTGCTGTTCGCAACTCTGGCGCAGTAGCTGTAGTGGAAGGTGCTGGTGATCACTGCTGTGAATATATGACTGGCGGTATAGTTACCATACTGGGTCCAACGGGCTATAACTTTGGTGCTGGTATGACTGGTGGTTTCGCCTATGTACTGGATATGAATCGTGATTTTGTCGACCGCTACAATATGGAGCTGGTCGATATACAGCGAATCACCACCGAAGCAACTGAGTCTCACCGCGTATTCTTGAAGAATATGATTAGCGACCATGTCAAAGAGACTGGTAGCCAGTGGGGCGAAAACATTATTAATAACTTTTCTGATTATGCACCGCGGTTCTGGCTGGTTAAGCCAAAAGCTGCAAGCCTGAGTAGCCTTTTGGCGCAGGCCCACGCAAATCCGCAGTAAGCCAATTAGAAAATAGAGATAAAAGCTATGCAAGAAAGACTAAACAACCAATTTCAGTTTCTCGACTTAAAGCGAGTTGACCCACCCAAGCGCGATATGCAGCGCCGTGTCGGTGAGTTTGTTGAAATTTATGATCCCTTTAATGCTGATGAAGCGGCAGATCAGTCTCACCGCTGCCTGTCCTGTGGCAACCCCTACTGTGAGTGGAAGTGCCCAGTGCACAACTACATTCCAAACTGGTTGCAGCTGGTCGCTGAAGGCAATCTGATGGAAGCAGCAGAGCTTAGCCACCAGACCAACTCACTGCCGGAAGTCTGTGGCCGAGTTTGCCCCCAGGATCGTCTCTGTGAAGGTGCCTGTACCCTCAATGATGGCTTTGGCGCAGTAACTATTGGTTCCGTGGAAAAATATATTACCGACACCGCCGTTGCTATGGGCTGGCGTCCGGATATGTCAAAAGTTGTCTGGACTGACAAAAAAGTTGCCGTGATTGGTGCTGGCCCGGCTGGAATCGGCTGTGCCGATATTCTTGTGCGCAACGGCGTAAAGCCAGTTGTGTTTGATCGCTACCCAGAGATTGGTGGTCTGCTGACCTTTGGTATTCCAGAGTTTAAACTCGAGAAATCAGTGATCCGCACCCGTCGCGAAATACTCGAAGGCATGGGTGTTGAGTTCCGTCTCAACGTCGAGATCGGCAAAGATGTCATGATCGACGAACTGCTCAAAGAATACGACGCTGTCTTTATGGGTATGGGGACATACACCACGATGAAAGGCGGCTTCCCCGGTGAAGATATGGACGGCGTTCATGAAGCTCTGTCATTCCTGGTTTCTAACGTTAATCGCAACCTCGGTTTTGAAAAAGCGCCGGAAGAATTTGTCTCAATGAAAGGCAAGCGTGTTGTCGTACTCGGTGGTGGTGATACCGCCATGGATTGCAACCGCACATCTATTCGTCAGCAAGCGGCCAGCGTGACCTGCGCTTACCGTCGTGACGAAGAGAATATGCCTGGATCGCGCCGCGAAGTAAAAAATGCCCGCGAAGAGGGCGTTGTCTTTAAATTTAATATGCAGCCAGTCGAGATTGTCGGCAACGGCTCAGTTGAAGGCGTTAAAGTTGTCTCTACCAAAATGGGTGAGCCGGATGCCAATGGCCGTCGTCGACCCGAAGTTATTCCCGGCAGTGAAGAGATTCTCCCCGCCGATGCAGTGCTGATTGCATTTGGCTTCAAGCCCAGCCCACCAGAATGGCTGACCGGTGTTGAAGTAAATACCAATGATTGGGGTGCAGTGATGGCCGCAGAAGAACAGAAATTCCCGTTCCAGACTACCAACCCGAAGATATTTGCCGGTGGTGATATGGTGCGTGGTTCTGACCTAGTTGTTACTGCCGTCTGGGAAGGTCGAGAAGCCGCCAAAGGTATTTTGGATTATCTCGACGTATAAGATTTAGCGTTTCACACCAGTTTCAAGAGGGAATTGTATGTCCGATTTAAAAAATGATCGTTTTTTAAAAGCCTTGATGCGCCAACCCGTCGACCGCACGCCAGTGTGGATGATGCGCCAGGCCGGACGCTATCTGCCAGAATATCGCGCAGTTAGAACCCAGGCCGGTGACTTTATGAGCCTGTGTAAAAACACTGAGCTGGCCTGTGAAGTGACACTGCAGCCCCTCGAACGCTACGAAATGGATGCCGCAATTCTGTTTTCAGATATTTTGACCATTCCCGATGCTATGGGGCTGGGTCTCTATTTTGAAACTGGCGAAGGTCCAAAATTTCGCAAGCCGGTGCGCACTGCAGCCGATATTGAAAGCCTGCAGGTTATCAATACAGCCAGCGATCTCAGCTATGTAACAGATGCTGTCACCATGATTCGCCGTGAGCTCAATGGACGGGTTCCGCTAATTGGTTTCTCCGGCAGTCCCTGGACGCTGGCCACCTATATGATCGAAGGTCAGAGCAGTCGAGATTTTGCCCGCGCCAAAACCATGCTCTACACCCAGCCTGAATTAATGCATCAGTTACTCGATAAGCTAGCGCTGTCAGTGATTGATTATTTGAATGCCCAGATTCGTGCTGGTGCTCAAGCCGTACAAATTTTTGATACCTGGGGCGGCGCACTCAGTCACTCAGCCTATGCTGAATTCTCTCTCGCCTATATGCAAAAAATCGTCGAGGGTTTAATTACTCACCACGATGGCCGCGACGTACCGGTGATTCTGTTTACCAAAGGCGGCGGTCTGTGGTTAGAGGCGATGGCCGATACAGGCTGTCAGGCACTGGGGCTCGACTGGACTATGGATATAGCCGCCGCTAAAAGTCGAGTTGGTGATCGGGTAGCATTGCAGGGCAATATGGATCCCGCCGTTCTGCGCGCCGATCCAGCCACTATTGAGACTCAAGTTGAGAGCATTATGCGCGGCTTTGGTCAGGGTTCCGGCCATGTGTTTAATCTCGGTCATGGCATCACGCCGGATATCGACCCGGAAAATGTCAAAGTCTTTGTGGATGCAGTTCACAGGTTTTCTGAAAACTAGCCCATAGCTCGACCAGTTCTTGGTCTATATTTGTTAAAACTGATACCTGAACACGCTTTTGAAGTTCATAAAGCGCTACATTTCTGTTCAAGGTGTTTTGGCATATAAAGGTGCATAAAACTGGTAGAAATCTATGTCTCTTCAGCAGTTAAAAGTTTTTATTCACGAGCTTGAGGTGGGAATGTTTGTTTCCGCTCTGGATAAGCCATGGGCTGAAACACCATTCCCGATTCAGGGCTTTATGATCAAAAGTATTGCCGATGCCTCCAGAGTCAAAGCCTACTGTGATTATGTCTATATAGATGTCGCCAAAGGTGCCTCTCCTCTAGATATCAAAACCGCAGCTACAGCCAACCCAGCCTACAAAAATGATCACACGTCATTGCTTGTTGGCAACAATCCAGTCAATCAGCATGCAACTAAAAATAGCCACAGATCTGCACCGCGCAGCTTTGTTGTAAAGCCCTATATTTACAATAAAACTGTTGAGCTGGCTAAAGAGATACCAGCGGCGCGCCGGGTGATGAATAATTTAGTGGGTTGCCTGAGTGTAGCAACTCGTCAAATCACCAAAGGCGGCAACTTTAATCTCGATCAGCTGCAAGATACCGTCGATGATATGGTCGATAGTGTTGTGCGTTGCCCCGATGCCTTTACTTGGTTATTGCGACTGCGCGCAAAAGACCCCCATACCCACGACCACAGCATTCGCTCGTCGCTTTGGGCCACGCAGTTTGCCCGCCATATAGGTCTGGATATAGACCAGTTAAAAGATCTCTGTCTGGCGACACTGCTCAAAGATGTCGGCAAGGCGGGTATGGATCGAAGTCTATTGCGCAAAGCAGACCGAAATGCTGAGGAAGAGGCTGAATATCGCAGTTTTGTCAGCGCCAGCGTTGAGAACCTGAAACAATCGGAATTTGAAAATCGCCGAGTGTTAAATATTATTAAGTTTCACTGTGAGCGCTATGATGGCAGTGGTTTTCCCAAAGGTTGTTCGGGAAAACGAATTCCATTTCTGGCCGCTATCGCCGGCATCGCATCGGAATTTGATCGACTTTGTAATCCTCGCGAAGTAACCGAAACTTTGACAGCTTCCAAAGCCACCGGCAGGCTCTATGAACTTCGTGATCAGGCCTTTGCGGAGGATTTGGTGATTGAATTTATTCGCTCAGTGGGGCTTTATCCAGCTGGAACAATGGTTAAATTAACCACAGGTGATCTGGGCATGGTCGTTGAGCAAAACCCCAAGTCACGGCTAGCGCCGCGAGTGGCAGTCTTCGACGAGCAGGGTACTACTGATAAACCGAACTATATTTTTGTCGATCTCAAAAATGAGGAAAAAGCGCGGGCTCAACTGCGCAACTTTGGCGCTCGACGAGCCTGTGAAGTCACCAAGCTAGCGATCACCAAAGATATTGATCCAGAGAGATTGAATATTGATGATCAGTTATTAAATCGACTGATAGCCAAACCTTTCGAGACCCCGATGTCTGGACTACTGGCTATGGGTAGTTCAAAGGCAGCGTCCAACCGCGGATTTCTATCCGCGCTTAAACAGCGGCTTTCTATCTAACAACCGCTATTTTCTCGCCCATCTGGATATCAGACTGAGGCATCAGTGAATCCTGCCAGCTAATTTTATTCTCTTTGAACAACAGAATAACCGTTGAACCGAATTTAAAGCGTCCGATCTCATCGCCTTTTTTGTAGCTGAGGTTACGATCAGAATAATCAGTCTCTCTTATTGCACCGCGTCCCGGAGTTTCAAAGCCACCCCAGACAGTTTCAATACCAGCCACCAGCATTGCGCCAACAAATACCACCACAAAATTGCCGATCTCCGACTCAAACTCACAGACCAAGCGTTCATTGCGGGCAAATAGATTTGGCAGAGCCTGAGCGGTTTGATCATTGACCGAGAATAGATCGCCGGGAATATAGCGTGTGCTCAACAACTTGCCAGCAGCAGGTATATGCACGCGATGATAGTCGCGGGGTGAAAGATAGATCGTCGCGAAGCTGCCATTTTCATAGCTCTTCGCCTGCTGCGAATCACCCAGCAGACGGCTTGCCGAATAATTGCTGCCCTTAGCCTGAATAATTTTGTGGCGATTAATTGGTCCGGCCTGACTCACTGCGCCGTCAGCGGGAGAGACAACCGCAGTCTCGTCACTATCTAGCGGACGGGCACCGTCTTTTAAGGCGCGAGTAAAGAAGCTGTTAAAGTTCTCGTAGTCGTTAATATCACTGCTCTCAGCTTCATCAATATTGATATCGAATGAAGCGATCGCACGCTCGATCAGGGCGTTTTTTAGCCAGACTGTTTTTGACTCTGCGGCTTTGGCAATCAGTCTTGAAAGGGCGTGCTTTGGCAGCAGTCGCTGCAGGGCGACAAATAATTCTGCGCGGTGATTCATAGCTGGTTACTCATATTGATTAGCCACCCAACTCAACTGGTGTGGAGTCAAGATTGCCCCATTCAGACCAAGAGCCATCGTAGGCACTGATATTGTTGTAGCCGAGAATACGTGCGGCCATATAGGTAAATGCCGAGCGGTGATGGCTCTGACAATGTGTGGTTATTGCTTTGTCCTGGGTCAGGCCGGCGGCGTCGAGAATTGACTGAGCATCCTCGCGAAGGCGCAGATTGCGCTGTTGATCCATCAGCTCAGTCCATTCAATATTGATCGCGCCGGGAATATGACCGCCGCGGGCGGAACGAACCATATCGCCGCGATATTCGCCGGGACTGCGAGCATCCCAGACGGCGAAATCAGTATCTTCAAGTTTGTTGATAATCGAATCTACATCGCTGCGCAATTCTGGATTGGCAATACTCACCTCAACACTGAGACTTGCCGGCTGATTAGCTTCATTCTGGGTCGCAAAACCCTCTTTCACCCAGGAGACAATACCGCCATTCAGGTATGACCAATTGCTGAAGCCAAGTAAATCCAATGTCCAAGCCATGCGACCAGCCCAGCCACCGCCCTCATCATCGTAAACCACCACATGGGTCTCCGCGCTGATGCCCAGATAGCTAATAATTTTACTTAGCTGTTGCAGAGAGGGGAGCTTGCCTGGTGTGGGCGCTGTCCCAGCCATCAACAGACTGCCGGATAAATGCACCGCACCGGGAACATGTTTTTGTTGATAGAGAGCCGGATTACAGAGATCAATAATCAATAAATTATCGCGATCCAAAATGGATTCGAGTTCACTGGGCTCTAGCAGACGGGGAATACGGTTAGTCATTGTATGTTGTTATTCATTGAGTTTTAAACGGACGCAAGTTTAACATTATTTCTCATCTTGGCTGGCAAGGATATTGCGATAGTTTTGCAGGCGAACAGGGAGTATTTTACCTTCCTCAGCCGCTTTCAGCAGTGCGCAGCCGAGTTCAGTTTTATGCTTGCAGTCGCGGAATTTACAGCGCCCGAGAAACGGTCTGAACTCTATAAAACCATCAATAATCTGCTCATCACTTAAATTGGTAACGGCGAATTCACGAATACCTGGAGAGTCAATCAGATGACCGCCATTCTCAAGATGAAACAGCCGTGAAGCCGTTGTGGTGTGAGTGCCCTTATCGGTCCCCTCAGACAGTGCACCGACCAGAATATTGGCATCTGGCTGCAGCTGGTTGATAAGGGAGGATTTACCCACACCGGACTGACCGACAAAAATCGACGTATGGGCTGCCAGATAGGCTTTAAGCTTATCCATGCCGGCACCGGTCTTGACTGAAACGGTAAGAACTTCATAGCCCACTTTTTTATAGTCGGTGATTAGCTGGTCAATATAGGGATGTTCTCCGCCATCGAGCATATCGATTTTATTGACGATCAAAACCGGTTGAATATTCTGCGCTTCCGAGGCGATCAGATAGCGATCGATAAGATTACTGTAAGCAGTTGGCTTGGCGGCAAAGACAATGGCAATACGATCGACATTGGCCGCCACAGGGCGCAGCTTGCCGTAGGGATCTGGCCGCAACAGCTCAGAATTGCGTGGTTCACGGGCGACAATCACCCCATTGGGTTCTGCGTGTCGCCAGATAACTATATCGCCGGTAACCAGGGGTTCCAGATTGGCGCGGATATGACAGCGGTATATTTTATCCTTGTAGCTACCTTCGAGACCCTCAATATCTATCTGGGCGCCAAAGTTGGTAATAACTGTGCCGCGCACTTCCGGGCCCAGCTGGGTCAGATTCTCCAACTCATCATCGCTAATGGTGTTTTTAAGAATAGCCCGCTCACGACGACGCTCCTGAATAGACTGGATGCGGTTTTTTTGTCGTAGGCTGAGATTGCGTTTGGCCATTCATGCTCTCTTATGCTGAGATTACCTGCTAAAAAACACCTTATAAAGACCTGATTAAATAGCCTCTCTGGCGTTCTGGTGCGCAAGGATATAGCATAACCGGCTGGAGTAACATTTTGCTAACCCTAGCCTGACTTTTCACGGAATTTTTAAATGGCCAACTCTCCCCAAAACCCGGATCCAATGAACCTGATCTGGATCGATCTAGAGATGACAGGTCTCAGCCCCGAGCAGGATCGCATTATCGAGATTGCCACAGTGGTCACCGATAAAGACCTTAATATACTCGCCGAGGGCCCGGTTCTAGCTGTCCACCAGTCAAACCAGCTTTTAGAGGGAATGGATGAGTGGAATACACGTCAGCACGGCGGTTCTGGGCTTACCGAGCGGGTTCAACACAGCACCACCACAGAAGCTGAAGCAGCGGCGGCAACCATCGAATTTTTACGTCAGTGGGTGCCAGCTGGAAAATCGCCGATGTGCGGCAATTCAATCTGTCAGGATCGACGCTTTTTGGCCAACTATATGCCAGAGCTGGAAGTTTTCTTTCACTATCGCAATCTTGATGTCAGCACGCTTAAAGAGTTGGTTCAGCGCTGGAAGCCCGAACTATCCAATGGCTTTAGGAAACGTGGCAGTCATCTGGCGATGGATGATATTCACGACTCGATTCGCGAACTGGTCTATTACCGAGAAGTGTTTATTCGCCTGTAGGTATTTCTTTAGCTGTCTCAAACTTGCGTTGCTGCTCTTGCAGTGCCCACTGGATATGTTCACGCACCAGAGCCGATGAATCTTTGGCTCTCAGTTGCAGTGCGTTAATAATTTTTTCCGATGGCGGCGCATTGCCAAGACCCACAGAGAGATTGCGCAACCAGCGCTGGTAGCCGATTCTGCGAATAGGTGATCCCGCGGTCTTTTCTTCAAACTCACCTTCAGTCCATTCAAACAGAGTCAGTAAATCTGAATTATCCAAATTGTGCCGCGGACTAAAATCTATCTCTTGGGTCTTTGATGAATAGCGATTCCAGGGGCAGATAATTTGGCAGTCATCACAGCCAAAGACACGATTGCCCATCAATGGGCGCAACTCCTCGGGAATTGGATCCTGACTTTCGATGGTTAGGTAGGAGATACATTTGCGCGCATCGAGAATGTAGGGTTCTGGGAAGGCATCGGTGGGACAGACTTTTAGACAGGCGCGGCAGTTACCGCATTTATCAGTCTGCTGATTATCATCCACCGGCAACTTCAGCGAGATATAGATTTCACCAAGAAAAAACCACGAGCCAACTTTGTCATTTAGCAGTAATGTGTTTTTACCAATCCAACCGAGGCCAGCCTGCGCTGCCAGAGGCTTCTCCATAACCGGAGCACTATCCACAAAAGGTCGTTGACTCAGTTGCAGATGATCCAGACCCAGGCGATCTATCTCAGCTTCGATTTTTTTGGTTAGGTCGGCGAGTCGTTTGCGAATCAGTTTGTGGTAGTCGCGACCCAGTGCATACCTTGATATATAAGCCTTATTGTCATCCTTAAGAACGGCAATCATATTGCTATCGGTAAGATAGTCCATACGCACCGAGATAACCCGCACCGTATTATCGACTAACTTGTCGACTGTGTAGCGCTTTTCGCCATGCTGCCCCATCCACTGCATCGAACCCTGAAAGCCATTGTCCAGCCACTTCAAGAGGCGCTCCGAGGCTTGATTGAGATCCGGTTTTGAAATAGCCACCTGCTGAAAGCCAAGAGTTTCCCCCCAGGCTTTAATATTTTTCGCTAGATCATTGAGCTTATTTGTTTCGGTCATGGTTTCAGGGCTAATCTGACATATAATCGCGGTAATCTTACTGGGAACTCGCGGTTATGTCGCACATTGTTATTCAAGACGCTCTATATAATGCTAAATCTGTTCGTGAACTGGATCGTCTGGCGATTCAACAGTTTGGTATTCCGAGCATAGTTTTAATGAAGCGCGCTGGCCGCGCGGCATTTGATGAGCTGCTCGATGCTTGGGGTGTGCCGTCACTAATCACCGTTTTTTGTGGCTCAGGCAACAACGCAGGCGATGGCTATATAGTGGCAGCACTGGCAGCTGAGAAAGGTATTGCGACTCGGGTTGTTGAGTTGGCCGCAGTTGAAAAATTATCTGCAGATGCCGTATTGGCCAGAGACTACAGTGAAAAAGCCGGCGTAGCTCTGCAGGGGTTTGATGCCGAAATAGAGTTGTACGAAGGGGTGATTGTCGATGCCCTTTTGGGGACGGGCTTCAAAAAGCCTATGCGCGAACAGTATGCAGATGCTATTCACTGTATAAATAATGCCGCGCTTCCAGTACTTTCAATCGATCTTCCTTCAGGGCTCTGCAGCGATACTGGCAGTGCTAAAGATGCTGCAGTTAAAGCGGATATAAGCGTAACTTTTATTGCCGCCAAGCAGGGTATGTTTAGCGGTCGCGGGCCAGCGCTCTGTGGTGAAATTATTTACCACTCGCTGGATATTGATGAACAGCTTTTTGAACAGCAGCCATCGACAGCAGAGTTGATGAATCTCGATGATCTACTTGAGATCTATCCGCACCGCGATGCCGATGCCTATAAAAATCAATTTGGTCACGCCATGGTCATTGGTGGCGATCAGGGCTATGGCGGTGCTGCGCTGATGGCGTCAGAGGCAGCTCTGCGGACTGGTGCTGGTCTAGTCAGTGTTGCCACTCGCCCCGAGCATGTCGCCGCCATATTGGCACGCCAGCCAGAGATTATGGCCAGCGGAATTATTTCCGGTCAGGAATTAGAGCCGCTATTGGACAAGCCAACAGTATTAATTCTTGGCCCGGGTCTGGGTCGTTCACCCTGGTCTGAGCAGTTGTTACAAAAAGCCGTTGCTACCGGATTGCCCATGGTGGTGGATGCCGATGCGCTAAATATTATTGCCGAGGGCAGGGTAGTACCCAATCCCGATGGCAGCCGCTGGGTGATGACACCGCATCCGGCAGAAGCGGCGCGACTGTTAAAGATCAGTGTCGCCGAGGTTCAGGCAGATCGATTCTCTGCAGTCCGTGAGTTACAGAAAAAGTTTAATGCAGTAGTACTGCTCAAAGGTGCCGGCACGCTTATTGCGAGTGCCGACAACCGGAAGATTATGGTTTGCCCTTACGGCAATCCAAGTATGGCGACCGCTGGAATGGGCGATATGTTATCCGGCATTGTCGGTGGTCTCCTGGCGCAGGGCCTTGAACCCTCTCAGGCCGCTCAGCTGGGTTGCTGTCTGCACTCGGCAGCGGCAGATTTGGCGGTAGAAGAGCAGGGCACGCGCGGACTGGTTGCGACGGATATAAAAGTGGCTTTAATGGCGATATTAAATGGTGCTGATTTGTGAGTGAAAAGCCTCTAACTGAAAATCTCAATCAGATAAGCCTCGAGTTGCAGGGTGAGTCATTGATGCTTCAGTTTGGCAACAGTATCGCCAGTGCAGTTAGCGTGGCTCTCAACGAAAAGCGTTCAGCCGCGCAGTCTCTGTTAATCGCACTGAGCGGTGATTTAGGTGCAGGTAAAACCACGATCAGTCGCGGCATCCTCAATGGTCTTGGCCATAGCGGCTCGGTAAAGAGCCCCACCTATACCTTGGTAGAGCCCTATGAACTGCCGTTGGGAAGAGTTTGTCACTTTGACTTTTACCGTTTGATCGATCCTGAAGAGCTTGAATATATGGGTTTTCGCGACTATCTGGTAGAAGCGAGCCTGTGCTTGATAGAATGGCCGGAGCGTGGGCAGGGATTTCTGCCTAATGCTGATATAGAGATTGGAATTATCCAAACAGAGCAGGGTCGAACTGTTAATTTAAAAGCCGGCACTGATTTGGGTAATAAGATTATCTTGGGTCTGCAAGAACTGTAAAAAAGAGCTATAAGAAATGGGATTTGGAATGCGCTTAAAAATAGTAGCAGCATTAGTATTCACGGCAACACTACTTGCCGGAAAAACTTTTGCCGCCGATATAGAAAGTGCGCGAATCTGGCGAGCGCCGGACAATACTCGATTGGTATTTGATATCAACGATGCTTTTGACCACAGCGTATTCTCTCTGGATAACCCAAGCCGTCTAGTGATTGATATTAAAAGTACCGAGCTAAAAGCAAATCTCGATACCCTTGAAATTGCCTCAACCCCAATCAATAAAATTCGCTCAGGTGTTCGCGGCGGTTCAAATCTGCGAATTGTTCTCGAGCTAAATACCAAGGTGCGGGTAAATAGTTTTACCCTTAAGGCTAACGAGCAGTATGGTGATAGATTGGTTGTCGATCTTTTTGACACAGTTGAAGTAGCTGCAAAGCCGGCGAAAAAAGTACCACCAAAAACTAATCGCAAGATTGTTATCTCCATCGATGCCGGACACGGCGGTGAGGATCCTGGTGCTATTGGCCCGAAACGCATTTATGAAAAGGTGGTTGTCTTACAGATTGCCCGGCGGCTTGAAAAGCTATTTGATCAAAACCCAGACTTTACTGGTGAGCTAGTTCGCACTGGTGACTATTATCTTGTCCACCGCAAACGCACCTCAATTGCGCGTAAAAACCGCGCCGATTTCTTTCTCTCTATTCATGCTGACGCTTTCACCAACCCAAAAGCAAATGGTGCCTCGGTCTATGCGTTGTCCACCAGAGGGTCTTCCAGTGAGGCGGCTCGCTATCTGGCAAGAAAGGAAAACCGTGCTGATTTAATTGGCGGAGCCGAAGGCTCGTTAAATCTTGATGATAAGGACGATGTCTTAGCCGGCGTGCTGCTCGATCTCTCAATGACAGCCACGCTTAGCAGCAGCCTTGAAGCCGGTAAATACGTGTTAAAAAATATGGGTGGCGTGGCAAGATTGCATAAAAAACGCGTCGAGCAAGCGGGCTTCTTGGTGCTTAAATCTCCGGATATTCCCTCACTGCTAATTGAGACTGGTTTTATATCCAACCCCAAAGAGGCCAAACAATTAAGCAGCGGTGCCTACCAGCAGAGAATGGCCGCAGCCATCTATAATGGCTTGGTGAGTTACTATATGGACAACACGCCGGAAGGCACCTCGCTGGCGGCAAATAAAGGAAAGCGTGAACGCAGTTATACCATTGCCCGTGGCGATACATTGTCGGATATAGCTCAGCGCTACAATACCTCAGTTACAAATATTCTAAGCTACAATAAGATGGGCTCGAGCAGGATTAAAGTGGGTCAAAAAATTATTATTCCCGCCCGACAGTAGCCGCAGTTTCAAAGCGATTAAATAGTAAATATAAGGTCACCCGTTATGTCCGTTATTCAGGTTCTCAGTCCGCAATTGGCCAATCAGATTGCTGCCGGTGAAGTGGTCGAGCGCCCAGCTTCGGTGCTTAAAGAGCTGGTAGAGAACAGTTTGGATGCCGGTGCCCAGAGCATCGATATTGATATAGAACAGGGCGGTGTTAAGTTAATTAGAATTCGCGATGATGGCTCTGGCATTGCCGAGGACGATCTGCCTCTGGCCCTCAGTCGTCATGCAACCAGCAAGATTGGCAATCTCGAAGATCTCGAAGCGGTTTCATCACTGGGTTTTCGCGGCGAGGCACTGGCCAGTATCGCCTCTGTATCGCGCCTTAGCCTGACCTCCAATCACGGCGAGGGCACGGCCTGGAAAGCGGTCTCTGAAGGCCGTGATATGGAAGTTGATATCCAGCCGGCCTCTCATCCGGTCGGCACCAGTGTCGAAGTTCGCGACCTGTTTTTTAATACCCCGGCGCGACGTAAATTTTTGCGCACGGAAAAGACTGAGTACAACCGTATTGATGAGAGCATTAAAAAACTCGCTCTCAGCCGCTTTGATGTCGCCTTTAATCTGCGTCATAACCAGCGCGCCCAACTCAGCTTGCGCCCGGCAGCCACCCAGTTAGAGCAGGAAAAGCGCGTTGCTGATATCTGCGGTGCACCCTTTATGGAGCAGGCCCTGTATGTGGACAATGATCGCCACGGTCTGCGCCTCTGGGGCTGGATCGGTCTGCCGACCTTTTCCCGCAGTCAGGCCGACCTGCAACACTTTTTTGTCAATGGTCGCTCGATACGCGACAAAGTCGTCTCCCACGCGGTGCGTCAGGCCTATCAGGATGTTCTCTATCATGGCCGGCATCCGGCCTATGTGCTGTTTTTGGAAATCACGCCATCAGATGTGGATGTCAATGTGCACCCCACTAAGCACGAAGTGCGTTTTCGTGAGAGCGGCTCGATTCACAGTTTTATTTCCTCAACTATCAAGAAGGCATTGGCTGAGGATCGTCCCCAGGATCATCTTCAGTCCAATGATCCCTCGGCTCATGGCAGTTTTTCTCAGGGCCAGCAATTCGCAGCGCGAGCGGATCAGCAAAATAGTCAGTGGCAGCCCTCCATGCAGTTTTCCGAGCATCGTCAGTCCAGTCACTCTAGTCATGGCACCGCGACACCGATGGCCGCCTACCAGAGTCTTTACTCGGCAGAGGGCGCGACAATCCACGAGGCCGATATCGATTTTAATTCCCAGGCTGATGTTCCGCCACTGGGTTATGCCATAGCCCAACTAAAGGGTATTTATATTCTTGCTGAAAACAGCGAAGGACTAATTGTTGTCGATATGCACGCCGCTCACGAACGTATTACCTATGAGCGAATGAAGCGTGACTTTGATGATCAGGGTTTGGTTTCTCAGCCATTATTAGTCCCCGAGAGTTTGGCGGTCAGTCAGCGTGAGGCAGATGCAGCCGAACAGCACAATGAAATTTTTACCAAGCTTGGGTTTACTGTTGAACGCGCTGCCGCTGAGAGCATTATCGTGCGACAGGTTCCGGCGATACTGCGCGGCTCAGAAGTTGAGGCGCTGCTTCGTGACGTACTCTCAGATCTACTTGAGCACGGCACCTCCGAACGGATTAGAGATCATATTAATGAAATACTCTCGACCATGGCCTGCCATGGTTCAGTGCGTGCCAACCGCAAATTGACCATTCCGGAAATGAATGGCTTGCTCAGAGACATGGAAGCGACCGAGCGCAGCGGTCAGTGCAATCACGGCCGACCCACCTGGTCGCAGATGACCCTCGATCAGTTGGATAAACTATTTTTGCGTGGGCGATAATCAGTGACAGCATCTGAAAAACCGCCAGCAATATTTGTCATGGGGCCGACCGCCAGTGGTAAAACCGATCTGGCCATTGCCCTGCAAGCGCATTTTCCCGTCGAGTTAATCAATGTGGATTCGGCACAGGTCTACCGACAGTTAGATATAGGTAGTGCCAAACCGGATAGAGCCACCCTTGAAAAAGCCCCGCACCACCTAATCGATATTCGCGACCCTGTGGATCCCTACTCAGCGGCAGATTTCCTTAAAGATGCGACCCGCGTGATGGCCGAGATTACAGCTCGGGGAAATATCCCACTGCTGGTTGGCGGCACCATGCTATATTTTAAAGTGCTGCTTGAAGGGCTGTCTAAAATGCCCGAGGCCAATCCGCAAATACGCGACCAGATTCAACAGCAGGCAGACAGCGACGGTTGGCCGGCTGTCTACAAACAGTTACAGGCAGTAGATCCAGAGACTGCCGCCGGCTTGCATCCAAATCACTCCCAGCGTATTCAGCGTGCACTGGAAGTCTATCTGCTTACTGGCGTACCCATGTCGACACTGCGCCGCGAAGAAAATATTGGTGGTATTGCCGATCAATACGCGATAAAACAGTTAGCCCTGATACCGGTGAACCGCAAGCTGATCCATCAGCGTATAGAAGACAGATTTAAAAGAATGATGGCCCAGAACTTCGAGGCTGAAGTGCACGCGCTCTATCAACGCGGTGACCTGCACGCTGAACTGCCAGCCATTCGCTCGGTAGGTTACCGACAGATATGGCAATATCTTGACGGTCAGCTGAGTCACGATGAAGCGGTCGAGAAAGCGATAGTAGCCACTCGCCAGTTGGCTAAAAGGCAGATTACCTGGTTGCGCAACTGGCCGGGAAGTTGCGAAATTGAAATTGATAGTGAGACAGAATTATTTTCAATTGATAGAATGTGCGTGTCGGCCTTGAAAAAGCTTTCTGATGCGCCCATATACTGTGTGAACATGGACGGATAATATTAGTTGTAGATCGATTTGATCTACGTTTTTTTGTTGCAGATTTAGCAACATATTTGAGTATCTAAAGGAGAAGTATAAATGTCAAAAGGGCACAATTTACAAGACCCTTTTCTTAATGTCTTAAGAAAAGAACGTGTTCCAGTATCAATCTTTCTTGTTAACGGCATTAAGCTACAAGGACAGGTAGAATCGTTTGATCAGTTTGTTGTACTACTGAAAAACACTGTGAGCCAGATGGTGTACAAGCATGCAATTTCAACAATTGTCCCGTCTCGCGCAGTTAAACTTCCTGCCAGCGGTGCCAATGCATCGGCGGGCGATCCTCAGGGTGGTTTCGATAACGGAAATTTCTCTGACGACGACTATTAAGTAAGAAATACTAAGTGTCACTATTTTTTGAGCGCCCAGATTTTGGCGAGAGAGCGGTTCTTGTTCATATAAAGCTGAATAGCGAATCTGAACCTGAAGATCCAAGAGAGTTTGAAGAGTTAGTGATATCTGCAGGGGGTGATCCAGTTGAATTCTTGACTGGATCGCGCACCTCGCCGCACGCCAAGTTCTTTGTTGGTACTGGCAAGCTCGATGAGATCTGTTCAGCTGTTAAAAGCAGCGATGCAGAGCTGGTGATTTTTAATCACAACCTCTCACCCAGCCAAGAGCGCAATATCGAAGCAGAGTTAAAATGTCGCGTTCTCGATCGCACAGGTCTAATTCTCGATATTTTTGCTCAGCGTGCACGTACTCATGAAGGCAAGTTGCAGGTTGAGCTGGCGCAGTTGCAACATCTCTCCTCCAGACTTATTCGCGGTTGGACTCACCTCGAGCGCCAGAAGGGTGGTATTGGTCTGCGTGGTCCGGGTGAAACCCAGCTTGAGTCTGATCGCCGTATGGTTCGCGATCGGATTAAATCAATTCAGGCGCGCCTGCTAAAAGTGCGCAAGCAGCGCGCTCAGGGTCGCCGAGCCAGAGATCGCGCTGAAATTCCAGCGGTCTCGTTGGTGGGTTACACCAATGCGGGTAAATCCACCCTGTTTAACAAACTGACTGAGGCCGATGTTTATGTCGCCGACCAGCTGTTTGCAACCCTGGATCCAACCATGCGCAAAGTAAATGTGGTTGAGAAGGGGCCGGTTATCTTTGCCGACACCGTAGGATTTATCAGCCATCTGCCTCATCGTTTGGTTGATGCATTTCGAGCCACGCTGGAAGAAGCCGCCAATGCAGATTTACTCCTGCATGTAGTTGATGCTGCAGCCGAGGATAGAGCGACTAATATTAAGCGGGTAGAAGAGGTGCTCAAAGAGATTGATGCACATCGATTGCCGACTTTGATGGTCTATAACAAAATCGATTTGCTCGAGGACTCTG
>Ga0209119_1001756_pt1 | contig 20789 bp, 22 predicted proteins | sample COG_03_FD_184747 | JGI IMG/M metagenome (GOLD analysis project Ga0209119, IMG submission 184747) | Pelagic Microbial community sample from North Sea - COGITO 998_met_03 (SPAdes) (version 2) | ecosystem: Environmental > Aquatic > Marine > Neritic zone/Coastal water | place: Helgoland, sampling... | reverse complement strand
CACGTCTTGATCGACGGAGTTGGGCGGGTCATCTATGTAATATGATTGTTGGTTTTCATAATCGTATTGTGCTATAATACCGCCCACAATATCATCTTTTATATTTTTAAAAAAATAATCATACGCCTCCTGTGGTAAAAATGGAAACGATACTTCATCTAATTTTACAAATGCGTCTCGAACTAACCGATTACAAATTATTATTTTTTTTTTAATTTTATATGTTGCCGTTGTTGTTATAGTTTTGTCAAACAACCACCGATTCATCAAATTAAATACCACCCAAGTATTTATATTGACAGTATTTATTACTATTTCACCTCGTATTACCCTAGCGATAAATGTATTAATAACTGACTTGGCTTTTGTATCGTCATTAATTGGTATATCTATTCCTAGAACAGAATTTGTAAAAAAAGCCTCTTGTATAAACCTATCATACAATCCACCTCTAATTATATTTTTTATACGAACACTATCTTCAATTGTGGATAGTAATGTTTTAATATATTTAATAAATGCAGCGTATACTACCATATGATAATTATAAACTAATGGTATGGCGCACTCATTAGCCATGTTTGAAATATTAATAATATCTTTTATAGTAAAATTGGTTAGTGGTAGACCTTCGTTTTTCATAGAATTATATATCCAACTTGGGTATAAAGTTGAACCCAGACTATCTAGATTACCAAAAGATGAAAAACTAACTTCTAGTTTAGTTGCGGTGGTGATATTATTGCATAATAAAAAAGGGTTGGTGTATATGTCAGCAATAATGAATGCTTTATTCTCTGTATCTGCTGACTGGGATTCAATGGCTTTTATAACATGTTTATACTGATCGGTTTTTGCCGAAAAATGTAAATCAACAACAATGTCTGATAATTCTGTATAATATTTTAACACTTTAATAAAACTCTCCATGGTATCGTTAACAATCCCAACCAGACGGGTATCCTTTACTAGACTGGTCTCCTTTCCCTTAACGGGTAGGCCTCCTTTATAAAGCTGCATGAGGTAGCCATTAATATTACCAGTCATAGTTTTAAATTTTTCAATAACGTTTGCATGATCAATATCAGTTTCGCATGTGTGTAGTTTTGTTAATGATGTAATCCACATTCCGATCGCATCTTCCAATATTGATGTAACATATACTAAATATTCATCACTACCTATCATTTTAATAGATTTCCAGTAATATAACCCTTCGTTATCTTTGGTTTGAAGATCGTTCCATATAATGCAAGCATTATCCCCGCCATATTGTGCTTTGTATTGTTTTTTATATGCCTTTATTTTTTTGAGAGTGTTGTTATTACCCGTAGGCACGGGTTTATTTTGATGTGTTTTTTTTTTTGTTTTGTTATGACTATTCCTAATATATGATTTTTTCATATATATATATATTAGGAATAAAATTTAATTTTTAAGCATATTATATTGTAGGTTATTATAATTATTCTACATTTTCATTAACTTTATTTGGTACAACATTTGGGTTATTAAACAATTCCTCACGCACATTATTAACAGATACATTTGATTGATCGGATGCATTCCGAACATCAAATAAATTACCTTTTTCATCAATATTTTGCGTAAGTTTGTTACCACTTTCGGTAGCATTTTTAACATTTTCAGCAATAGCTTGCTCCTTTGCATCACGAACCCTATTCTCAAATTCAGTATTATCTCGTTTATCATTTTTATTTTTTTCATGCATCAATTGATTTAATTCGTCTTCCAAATATTCGACACGGCCTGTTTTATATGCTTCTGGCTCCCATGGCATCCACATCCCAACAGGTCCAACATATACGTCGTGATATGGGTCAACTTCTCTTAACATTTTACATCTTAATTCTGCTTCCTCTTGTGTAGGGTAAACACCTCTAATTTTAACAGAACGAACAGATGTTTTAAAACCATGTTCTTTGTCAAACGCTGATTGGAGAGCCTCTTCGCTGTTATCTACAAAGGTTTTAAAGTCGTCTTCAATATTACTATTTTTAAGAATATCTCTCTCTTCTTTAACAAATTCATTTAAATCTGTGCTTAGAGAATCAAACGATACATTATATTTATAGGATACAAAATTCATAAACTGGCGATACTTCTCAACCGTTTTACTTAATTCCCATTCTTTTAGGAATTTTTCAAAATAGAATAATTCTTTTGATTTAAGGATTTTTTCAGGAGATACAAAAGATACGCATGTCCATTTTTGATTAGCAATAGGTTTATCTTCTTCTAATAAATCAACATATTTAGGGTTTTTATTTCCTTCTCCATCCACTTTTGGTTCATAATCATTTGACATTCAGTATATAACTTTATTTAATTATTTCATTTTAAGTATATTTTTTTCTAATACATTATTATAAAGATGCTCCACGATATTATCGATATTAAAGAATTACTTAAACGCGCCATCAAATATTTAGTTGAAGGATTAATGGTTGCATTAGCAGCCTATGCGATCCCAAAACGATCCCTTAATTTAGACGAAGTTGCTTTAATCGCTCTTACAGCAGCTGCAACATTCTCAATTCTTGACACATATGTGCCCGCAATGGCAACCCAAGCAAGATCCGGTGCAGGATTTGGTATAGGAGCAAATCTTGTTGGATTTCCACGAATGTAAAAATATAATATATTTATATATAAATAAATAATGAAACTGGTTTTACTATTTATTATTGTAACAATACTAATATATTTCATATTTAAAAAACCCGACGTAATTGAATATCATAGAGGTCATGGTCGACGTGGCCACCCACATGGCCGTTATAGCAAACATAGGCGACATCCAATGCGACATAGACGACATAGCCAATATAGGCGGCCACGAAATTATTATGATAATTGGTGGGGTGGAGAAGTTGATTATGTTGGCGGAGCTATAAATTATAATTGTAGAGATGGCTGTGTTAAAGCAGGCGACGGATGGGGGTGCCAATTTCCCGGAAATGGTAATAACTCATGTTTATTTGCATCTGATTGCAAAGGTTGTGGAAATATATCAAATCCTCAAAGTTATTGGTTTTGGGAATAATCTAAATAGTAGGAATAAATTGCCAATTTAAATCCTTACAAATATTTTTCCATATCTCATCTTGTTCTATTCTTTTTTCGCGATCTTTTAACATAGGGAAATAGGATAGAAATTTATGCTGACCTAATATCTCGCATAATTTATAAATAGTGTAATAATAATTTAAGAAATTTGTCCGGTTATCTGGACAATATTTTGAGTAAGGTCTCTGAATCTCTTTGAAGAGAGAACAGAGTTTATCTTCTAACTCGGTATTCATAGTAGGAGGTTTTATCCCTAATCTATCGTTAATAAATGGAATGTGTTCATAATATTTATTAAGGCCCAATTTTTTTAAAATATTTTTAGTATTTAAATTAGTTAGATCATTTATAGGGATCCGCTCCTTAACAACCTGTAATCTAATTTGTTCAATAAACTCATCGGATATTTGAGTAGTTTCTTTTGCTTGAAATTGAGCCAATATTTCTCTGAAATGATTTATACGCTGATACGCATAAAAACATACTTCTTGTGGTGGTTCCTTATACGATGGTTTATCTACTTGATAAACATAAGGAGTATTTTTATAACAATTATTACATACCATAATACCTTCATATTCAATTTGTATTAATTCACCAATATCACAATCTTGACATACATCGTTTTCATAAAAATACGGATCCATATTTAGAGATTTAGGGTCGACATTCTTGAAATAGGTCGTCACTGTTTCATTGTGTTTAGTTAATACTTGTTTATTTTGTTCTTTATTTATTCCAAAAAATGTATCAAGCAGTTTAGGTTTTATATTATTTGTTGAAATATCCTTTTTATTTTCAAAATAATCAAATATATGTTTAGAATTTTTCAATAAATAATTTTTTTTAGAATCTAATAAAATTTTTATTTTCAATTTTAATTCGTCTGTTGGCTGATTATTTAACTCTAATTCTTTACATTTTTTTTTAAGTTCAGGAATTACAACCTCATCGTTATGGTTAAATATAGACATATTATTTTCATATGATTTATCCAATGTAAGTTTTGGAGATGATTTATGTTTTTTTACAGGTTTATATTTAAACGCCATTTTTTGTATATACGATATATTCTTATTTTTTTCTTATACTATTTTTATTAAAATGGATACATCTAAAACGGAATTAAAATATTTAGAAACAGTTAAAAATCAAAAAATGCTTTTTATATATAACGCATTAAACAATGGCTGGAAGGTTAAAAAAAATAATGACAGTTATATATTTACCAAACATCATAATGGGAAAAAGGAGGTTTTTTTAGATTCATATCTAAAAAAATTCATAAATATGAATATTCCTTTAAATATTGACAATTTACATGAATGAAGGCATTTTATAAATAAAAAAATGTTGGATTTTAGTTAGTAAAATTAATTGAATTATATATTCCTGAAATTTTTTTCTTTAAGGAATATATAATACAATGGGTGGAGGATTAATGCAACTTGTCGCATATGGAGCTCAAGACGTTTATCTCACTGGAAATCCGCAAATTACTTTTTGGAAAGTAACTTATAGGCGACATACTAATTTCGCCGTCGAATCTATTGAACAAACATTTAACGGACAAGCTGATTTTGGGCGACGAGTCACTTGTACTATTTCACGAAACGGTGATTTAGCATACCGTACTTATTTACAAGTAACTCTTCCTGAAATAGGTCAATCTAACGCAGATGGTAGTGGAGAGGTCTATGCACGATGGTTAGATTACCCAGGCGAACAACTTATTTCACAGGTTGAGGTTGAAATCGGTGGTCAACGAATTGATCGACAATATGGTGATTGGATGCATATTTGGAACCAATTATGTCTTACAGCCGAACAAGAAAAAGGATACAAGGCTATGGTAGGTCAAACTACTCAATTAACTTACCTTGTTGACCCTAAATTCGCCAATGTCGATGGTCCTTGTGGCGCAGGAGGTGCTGCACAAGTATGCACTCCACGAAATGCATTACCTGAAACTACCTTATACGTGCCTTTACAATTCTGGTATTGTCGAAATCCTGGTCTTGCACTCCCTCTTATTGCTCTTCAATACCATGAAGTCAAGATTAATCTTGATTTACGACCTATTGATGAGGTTTTGTGGGCAATGAGTTCTCTCGAATGTTGTGACGGCGATACTCCTAAAAAAATAAACAGTTGTTATTGTCAATCTCTTGTCGCAGCATCACTTTATGTTGATTACGTCTTCCTTGATACTGATGAAAGGCGACGAATGGCCCAAAACCCACACGAGTATTTAATTGAACAGCTCCAATTTACGGGTGATGAATCGGTCGGGTCTTCTTCCAATAAAATTAAGCTCAATTTTAACCACCCATGTAAGGAACTCATCTGGGTTGTTCAACCGGACGCAAATGTTGATTATTGTAAATCGTTCATATGTAAGGATGCACCAGATGACAGTGAAAACGCCTTATTTAATTTAATGGGTGCTCAACCTTTCAATTACACTGATGCATTAGATGTCCTTCCGAATGCGATCCATGCATTTTCTACTAGTGCAAGTATTGGCAATAAGGCCGAGGAATACATCGGTAAAGGGGCAAACGAATTCCATAACAAATCGCCATGGAATGTTTCAAGCCCGGATGGCGCGGCTGCCGGTGGCTGGGCTTCCAGCTCCTGTCCAGAAGATGTATTTGAAGAGGGTGATACGGTTGGAGTTTCTGATGCCGGAACATTTGTTCTTGCCGAAACTGGTCTCGATCTCCACTGTTGGGGTATGAACCCGGTTGTTGTTGCAAAATTACAGCTTAATGGTCAAGATCGGTTCTCTGAACGTGAAGGTTCTTACTTCGATCTTGTTCAACCATTCCAACATCACACCCGAAGTCCGGATACTGGTATTAATGTTTACTCGTTTGCTCTTAAACCAGAAGAACATCAACCATCCGGGTCTTGCAATTTCTCACGAATTGATAACGCGACCCTCCAATTAGTATTATCTAATGAAACTGTATCATCGACCAATACAGCAAAGGTTCGTGTCTATGCAACTAATTACAATGTGCTCCGTGTGATGTCGGGTATGGGTGGACTTGCATACTCTAATTAAATTAAATTAAATTAGATATATTTAGCAAAAACTGAAAAATAATAAAATAACATGAAATAACAAAAAAACTGAAAAATAATAAAATAACATGAAATAACAAAAAAACTGAAAAATAATAAAATAACATGAAATAACAAAAAACTTAACTTAAAAATTAATTTATATTATATATATATAATATAAATGACTACCGGCGATCCTATTGAAGAGGTTAAAAAAATAATGAAGGAAAATACAATTAATCCTGATGATATTCATATTATTAATGAAGGCAGCAATTTTGTAATTTCTACCTATTGGTGGGGGTCTGGAAATGCTAATAACAATCTAGCACGACCATGTATATCATTTTACGAAGAAATATTTACCGGAATACAAAAAATATGTATTAATTTATTTAACACCGCTAATTTTAACAGTTATGTAGAAGACGAAGAAGAAGAAGCAGATGAAGCAGTGGAAGCAGATGAAGCAGTGGAAGCAGGAGCAGTGGAAGCAGCAGGAGCAGCGGAAGGAGGAGGAGATGAGAAAAAACAACAAAAACAACAAAAATTACGAGCTAGACAAAAGGCACGTGGAAAAATTCAAAAATTATTAAATGAGGTAAAAGAAGATAATCAGGGTAAATGTGTTACTGTTAATTATGAAAACGAAAAACTGACAGCCGAAGAATTAAAAAATATTGAAAACTTGCCTAAGTATGTTGCTAAACTATCAACTTTCGATGATTTTATTAAAAAATATTCAAAAATATACAAATCTATGATTAGTTCTGATTTACACGAAAACCTTAAATCCGAAAATTTGGAAGACCGCCTTAAAGCTAAATTTGCAGCAGCAAAAGCAAAAGCAGCAGCAGCAGACGATACAGCAGAAACAGCAGCAAAAGCACCCGCTGACGATACAGTAGAAACAGCAGCAAAAGCAGCACAAGCGGTAGCAGAATTCGAGGTGGCTGTGAAAAAGTTATCAGTAGCAGCAGCAGCATCATCTCAGCCAGCAGCATCCCAGCAAGCATCCGATGCATACAGAGAGGCGTTACAAAATGAGCAAAGGACGTACGAAGCAGCGGCAGCAGCGTTAGCACCAATCCAAAATTTAAACCCTAATTTTGAGGTAAAAATTGATATAGAAGTCATTTTAAGTAGTATACTAATAAAAACCGTGGAAATTATGAAAAGAGACTATTATGAACTGTATAAAATTAATAAAGAAATTAGCGATTTAAAGAAAGTGTTTGCGAGTATTCCAAAAGGAGACATAGAAGATACGAATGAAGAGGAAAGTTTACAGGAAATTAAAACCAAAATAACAGCGTTAACTGGTAAAAAAAATATGGTAAAAGAACAAATTAAATGTAAATTGACAAAACATACTCACCAAAAATCAGATAGTTTGGCTCCCAAAGACAATTTGGTGACTGTTCCAAATACGAAAACAAAGGTTGTTCAAAACGTAACACTTCACGGCATAATGGTATCTGAATTAAGATACATCAACCCTAGTAAATATGAAAAGATGATAACTGATTGGAAACAGGCGTGCATAAATAATAGGTGCAATTATATGGCAAAAGAATATTCGGAATTTGCGCGACCAGGTGGATATCAATTGGCTATTAACGCGAAACCATTATTTATTCAAGCCGGATTAGCAGCATTAGCAGCATTAGCCAAGCCGGGAGGTAAAAAACGTTCAATTGTATATATTGATGGTGATATGCTTATGAGGAATTATCCTAACATTTTTGATAGAACAGACGTTGATTTTATGGCACGTGGATGGTGGATGGATCCTAGATCCAGCTATCAATTAGAAGATAGTATAACATATGACCCATATACTTTTGAAACATCGGGGGGTATTATGATGTTCTCTCAATCTAACGAATCTAAAATGCTTCTTAACAACTGGGTATCTGAATCACATAAAAAACATCAGATTGGAAAGGCTGACGACAGGATTTTATCTCTTATATTTAATACCTATAAATTTTTATGTTCTATGAAAATTATACAATTACCTATTGAATTTTTGTGGCTAACAATTGATTATGATGAGAGAGTAATGGATACAGGAATACATAAAACAAAACAGGACATGGCGAATAGCATTATAGTAGAACATGCTGAATGTTTAACATCAGAAGATACTGCTTCTGGCGACGGCGCATCATCAGATCGAACACCAAAATTTTACGGTTGGTTAGAACAAAATATTGAACCCGTGTCAGAATTACTCAATGAGTATATAATGTTCCCACCTGCTAGCGAAACTCATGATACTATTAATAGCAATATTCAGGATAGATTAAAAAACAAATTAAAGGCAACGGCAGATGAAGGATTTAATAATGCAGGATTCGGTAAATATATAGAGTACATGAATAATGTAACATATTTACCTGATGGTAATCCTTTATTGTATCAAAAAGGTTTTATAATGAACGATTCAGATGATTATGAACTACCAATATATACCATACCATACGATGATTTGTATGGTAAAAATAAATATGATACTGAGACGGAGACGGAGACAGATGAAAGGATGAAAAGTTATAATGCTATTGCCCTCGCGCATACAAAATTAGTTTCTTCTTTTAAGGATCCTGATGTTGATGCTGATAAACCACAAAAATATGGTAAACTGATTAAGGAAATTTCCCCGGAGGGCGTTATTCATATTATAAAAAATGATATAGACCGCGAAGCCCCACATTATCTTATTTCTTTAATTATACGATGCTTGCTTGATAAAAAAACGGTTATTTATGACCCTATTTCGGTTAATCATGATGCGTCCAAGAATAATACGGAGTGTCAAGAATTACTCGCCATGTCAAAACGAGATGGTAAATTTTCAAATATGGATATAATTTTTACACCAGATTTTTCAACGGCTGTTAATGAAGAATCTTTTAATTTTATATACAAACCTGCGATTAATCTTACAAAACCTATATTATTTAAACCCACCAATCTGACTTTTATTAGATATTTATATATGTTTTATACACTTGAACATTTATCAGAATACATTAATTATGGATCTTATCTTTTTATGTCAAGTGTAAGGGTTGGATACAATATTAAAAGCCGATGTTCACCTGCTGCTATTACTGCTGCTCCTGCTGATACTGCTGATGGTGTGGAGACTACTACTGATGCTGGTGGTGTGGAGGCTACTCCTGATGCTGATGGTGTGGAGGCTACTCCTGATGCTACTACTGCTGATGGTGTGGTTGCTGATCCTGCTACTACTGATCCTGCTACTGATACTGCTGTTCCTGTTGCTACTACTCCTGTTGCTACTGCTCCTGATGCAGAGGATCTTGACGTGCGGAAGAAGGCATTCACCACCGGCATCACAGAGGCTGATAAACTAGTGACGGGTCTAGAACACGATAAAGAAGGCATAGCGCTGCTCGAATCAGAAAAAGCAGCAGCAGAAAAAGCAGCAGCAGAAGTAAAAGGGGGCGGCTCTGAACAAGTAGAAGGTCAAGATTGTATTAAACCATCTAATACGGCCCGAAGAAAATTAGGAATACCGACAAAAGTTAGATGTTTAAACCCGATCATTAAAATTATTAATGATTACGCAGTGGGGGTTAAGATGCTAACGCATCATTCCTTACCAGTAGTAGCGGCGGAGGAGGAGGTGGCGACAAAAGGAGGAAAAGCCAACACATCAAGAAGAAATAAATCTAGAAAGAAATCGGGAAAGAAGTCAAGACATAAAAGTAATAAAAAGAAACATAAATATAATACTAAAACCGTTAAACAAAATAGAAGATAATTATTTAACATAGAGTTCCGTTCATTATAATATAACCAATATCACAGTATATATTATGTTGGTATTAACTAAGAAATTGAACATAATATATATACTTGCATTATAGGATATATAATGAAAGTTCTTGTATTTGATACAGAAACAACTGGTTTACCAGAAAGAAGTGCAGGTAATGTATGTAAAACACAATATTGGCCTCATGTTATCCAATTAAGTTATATTATGTATGATACAGAAAAACGAAGTATATTAGTTAATCATGATCATATTATTAAATTAGCTCCTCATGTAAATATTACTGAAACAAGTATTGAAATGCATGGTATTACCCGTGAAAAATCCGAACGGGACGGCGTATGTATGAAATATGCGCTAGAACTATTTATTATTTGTATGAAAGAATCCGATGTTATAGTGGCACATAATATGTCTTTTGACCGGGAAATGATTGGTGTTGAATGTATTCGTCAAAATTGTTTAACACCATTTAATTTGGTAAACAATATTGAATTTTGCACGATGAAGAGCACTGTAAAACTATGTAGAATCGAACGCGTAAGTAAAATTACAGGACATTCTTATTATAAATACCCTACACTTAGCGAACTCCATCATTGTATGTTTAACAGCATTCCTCAAAATACACATAACTCATTAGTTGACGTATTAATTTGCTTACGATGTTTTGTATTATTATCATGCAATGAAGATATACGTGATATTAATAGAACCTTTCGGACACTTTACAAACATATTTCGCCATAATGATTGAGTTTAAATTTATACAATAAACAATTTACCAATTTATTTATTTTCTTTCATTATATTATAGCATGTTTTCGTGGTTTAATAACAATAACTGGTTTAATACAAGCAGAGATTTTTTACATAAGAACTTTTTTGGTGAACCGCCAGCACCGAAGGCACCGCCAGCAACAGCAGCACCAACAGCGCCAGTAGCAGCACCAACAGCAGCAGTAGCACCAACAGCAGCAGTAGCACCAACAGCATCAACACCGCCAGCAATAGGAGGTGGAAAGAGTAATAAAACTAGAAATAGAAATAAAAATAAATCTGTTAATAAAAGAGGTAAAACGAATAAAAAGGCAAAGAAAGCAACTAAGAATAATAAAGTGTCTAAACGGAAGTAAATGATCCATTTACTATAAAGCGTCTCATTCGTGCAACATCCAATTTATTTAGATAATATTTATAAATTAAATCTTCATCAGATTTAGTAATAAAGAGGTTAATAATGTCATTATTGGAACAAAACATTTTTTGTTCCAACTGTTGGATAAAACAAAAATTATTATATTCGGTAGAATATTTTGTTAATACTTTTGTAAAAATAATTTCGCGTGGTTTAATTTGTTTAACATTGGTATGGAGCAGGTAATTATTATAAAAAAGTTTAACGATTGAATTTTGTTCGCTTAATTGCCATATCTGAAACTGGAAAATTAACCGGTCTATATAATCAGAAGTGCAAAATATATCTAGTATATTTTTGTACAATTTAAGATTATTTGTAGTTGTTATGATAGGTGCAACGTTTTCGTGCCATAATAAGCCTAATGTTGTGCGATCTGTTTCTTTAATAATATGGTCATATTGAGATATAGGAATATAATTATCGTATAATTTTTTAATAATATATTTAGTATGCGAATGATAATTATATTTATGTATGACTGTATCTAATACTATATTAATATCTCCTGAATGAGTATTGTATAAATTAATAATAAGTTTAATACGATGCATATTTCCGCCAAGGTATTCTAACAATTTGTCAATATGTATTTTATTAGTAATTTTAGGCATCATTAGATTAATATAATTCAACATTTGGTGTGGTGTAGGAGGCATCAATGGTAAAAATACACAACAATCTACAAGTTCTTTAATTTTTTTATCATTGTCATTTGTCCCAATAAATATGATAGGACAGCATGTTTGAGGATCTTTATTATGTTTCTTTGTTTTTTTAATACGTATTAATTTAATCAACTCTTTGATACCTCCTTTATCGCCTGATGTCATATAATCCATTTCATCCATCACAATAACAATAGGTTTTCGTTTTTTTGAAAATAATTGAATGACATTGACGTCAGATAAAGATGACCCAATAATATTGGATATATTATTTTTAGTTCTAATATCGTTAGAGTTATAAACAATAACATCATATTTATGTGTAGGAATAACATCTTTAACGAATTGTGTTTTTCCACTACCTATCGGTCCTAAAATATACAAACCAGACCGCTTTGTATTATCAGTATTTGAATATGATTCTAAAAAATCTAACACTATCTTTTTTTCTTTATGTCTGTTAAACAGCTCGATATAATTTACATTATTCATTATATATATAATGTATAATCTAGAATATCCTTTTAATATTTAACATTTTGTTTTAGTATTATTTGTTACACCGTCCCACGTAATACCGCATCTTGTAGCCCATTTCTTTTTCGTACAAATCCCGTGAGTTCCTGTATATGGTTTGACCGAAAAATTCATTTCTGTTTGACATTTAGAATCTCCTAATTTTTTAACATTTTCACACATTGATATACCATTTTTACCCTTTGACGCTTTCCAATAATCAGGGCATTGTGACGAAACCGGAGGATATTTTACATTATTGTTACTGTTCTTAATTGTAAGACCAAATACAATTAAGACAACAATAAGTAAAATAGTAGCTATTAATAATATGATTTTTTGAAATGACATTATCTATATTGTATAGATACAAATTTATTTTCTAAACAATATTATAATGGATATGAACCAAATAAATATTAACGGAAGAGTTAATATATTGCAACCCGATACTAAAACTCAGTTTGCCCTCTATGATAAAATTGTTGTTCAACAACCATCTGATTACCGCGAAGCTCTTCAAGGGAACTTCACTGATTCTCCTTTGTCATTGGCATATTTTTCTAAACAAAATATTACGATAATACAAAATGGAATACGTCATGGCGTATTTAAACAATCGAAAGGTCAATATTTAGTTGCTCCACAATCAGAAGATATATTAAAGGTAGTGATGCGAAGTGTTTATTTACAATATTCTGCAAATATGCCTGATAATATTTCATCGCAGATAAAATCACTAAATAATATAGTTTTAGATTATTGTGTAAAACAAGTTTATGGCGAAGCTAAGGGATATCAACAATATTTACATGATGCCAGTACATTAGTTGTTCCCATGGAACGACCTGTTTTCTCATTAAAAAATAAAACATTAGAACAAAAACCATGGTTTTAATTTAGAAAAGGAATACATAAACAATGATACATTAATTAATTATTTATGGCAACCGGTGGTTAAATTATCTCATAAAATTGATAATATGTATAAATTATGGCCAATATGAAGGACGTAATGAATAACGTGGTAAACATTGACGAATTTCGGGAATAGAATCAATGTAAGGGTAGTAAGCATACTGTGGTAGACCTTTGCTTATCTCGGGGACAGACAAAATCCACGAGTGATCAGGATTCTCCAAAAATAATATCATTTCATAAATATTTTCTTTAACCTCTTTACAGGTCATATAATTAACATTTTTGTTATTAATCGGATAATAACAATTATTTTTTTGTGCTACATAATGTGCGGCCGTATAAATACGGGTATATATTGAACGCATAGTTATATATATTGATATAAATATTTATTTATATCTGTATATATAATTTCATATGTATAGTTATATATTATTATTTTTGGTTATTTTTATAATGATTACACATTTATTATTTCAATGGAAAATATCTAACAGCGTTGATATATCACATATCGAAGTAACTACCAAAAATACATTGGAATTAGTTGCTAATAATCACGTCCCTTTTATTTTTGAAAAGTCATTAAATACAACATTATGTTTGGATAATATGGTAGAAAAGGTAAATATCCAATTACAAGATCAAGAACCAATATCAGTATCTCATAAAGCGATGTTATGTTCGGTTAAAAAAAGTGCCTATATATCTCAAAATAATTCTGAATTTGTAAAATCGTCTGGTTTATTACATTCTTTAAAAACGATCGGAGATTTAGATACATTTTTAACACCTCCTATGAAATTGTATAGTTATTATGATATTATGTATGGTAATCATGGCGTATATACGCAATTATATTATTCAAAAAATGATAGAAATTATATATGTATTTTAGAGGGTTCCGTTAACATTAAATTATGCACACCTAATTCTGTATCTCATTTGTCAAAATCATCGATTAATATATGGTCGCCAAATACAGAAGATAGTATTGTACTACAAGAATGCGAAACAATACTTTTAACGTTATCAAAGGGGTCTATTTTACATATACCTGCTCATTGGATGTATAGTATTCAATTTTCAGAATTTGCATGTGTTATGTCATTCTCATACAGTACCTTCATGAACGCATTTTCAAAATTGCCTAAATTGTGTATTAATTATACAAAAAAAAAATTGAACAATATTTAATAATATGACTGATAATAATATGACTGATAATAATATGACTGATAATAATATGACTGATATACATGAATCTATGCGTAATTCAAAAGGATTAACAGGTGTGTTAAATATAGCGTCGAACAAAACATACGGTAAAATAGGTAATAAAATGTTGTATAAATGTCATCCTAATGACAAATCTCTTCCTATATTTTTGATACCCTATTCTAAAAAAATAGCCTTTTCAAAGAAATCTGTTAATATATATGTTACATTTGATTATGTTCATTGGAACACTAAACATCCTATTGGATCACTTACTAACAGTCTAGGATGTGTAAATGAAATATACAATTTTTATGAATATCAATTACATTGTAAGCAACTAAATATTTCTATTAAACATTTCACATGTGATGCAGAACAATCTATTTTAACAGGGGGTGACGAGAACAAACATATTCGTAATATGATTGGTGAATATCCTAATATTCGTAATAAATTGAACGATATAGCGCCCATCTTTGCTATTGATCCCAAGAATAGCAAAGATTATGATGATGCTGTTAGTATTGATATACTATCAGATACTGACTATATATTATGCGTATATATATCCAATGTGTCATTATGGATGGATAAGTTAGATTTATGGGATTCCTTTACAGAGAGAGTTTCTACTGTATATCTTCCTAATAAACGATTACCTATGTTACCCAAATCTCTTTCAGAGGGATTATGTAGTTTAATGGAGCAAAAACAACGGATTGCGTTTACATGCGAATTTTATATAAAAAACGATAAAATTGTGAATCAAATATATTATAATTCAGCTATTGTGGTCCATAAAAACTTTGATTATGATGATAAAGAATTAATGATGTTTTTACCATACCAGCAGTTATTTGAGCGTGTCGTAAAACTCAATAAGCCTACCAACCATCCATATATAAAATCCGTTACTGATAGCCACGAAGTGGTCAATTATTTAATGGTATTAATGAATGACCGCACAGGAAATGAAATGAATGCTAAAAATAACGGTATTTACAGGTCTCTCATACTTAATCCAATTAAAAAAACACAGCTAACTATGTCAGCAGAGGCATCTACGTTTATAGAAATGTGGAATACAACTGGTGGAGAATATGTTTTAGCTTCGTCAGCAAAACAACATGACATTATGAACTTAAAGAATTATATCCATATAACATCGCCTATTAGACGATTAGTAGATTTACTTAATATGATACAATTTCAAGTAAATACTAATATGGTATCATTTAATAAGAATGCGGTACCGTTCTTAAATAAATGGTTGGATAAACTACTGTATATCAATAAAACTATGAAATCTATTAGGAAAGTACAAAACGATTGTTCTTTACTACATTTGTGTACACAAAATAATAACAACGATACGTATAATAGAATCCATAGGGGACTTATTTTTAAAAAAGACGAACTAAATGATAATACGCACTATACATATAGTGTCTATTTATATGACATTAAATTAGTATCTTCAATTAAATTAATTGAAGATATTGATATATTTAGCGAACAAAATTTTAAAGTGTATATGTTCTATGACGAATATACTTTAAATAAAAAGATAAAATTACTGCTGGTTTAAAATTTATTCTATTTGCGTGTTAAGAAGACGTTTCCGAGTTTTATTAAAATTAGAACTATGTTTAACTGTCTTATGCGAGTTTCTAAATTTCGGTTTTAAAAAATGTTGCAGAGGTGTTAAAATATCTACCGAATGAATAATCGGTCTTTTACCTTGATGTAAATTCATATTACGATAAAAGTTGTGTAGATTATTAATTATATTTACGAATTCGGGTTTATAAATATTGATATTATTATGGTTTAACGTCTTAATTATATGTTCTGGTGTCAAGGCTTTATAGAATACCGCAACTCTGTTATATGTAACATTTTTATGTTTCATGTATTGGTGTAATCTATCGTCGAAAAAAATGATATGGGATTGAGCAGGAATTTTAGCACATCGTATTAATTCATAATAGGTTTTAATGGGTGTTTTACGTTTGTTTAAACCTTTTACATTTGGTTTAAACCCAGGCACTATTGTCGTAAAAAGACCTATCGTTTCTGATTTATGTTCCATAAAATTAATTATTAATTTCAACCACGACAATTCTCCTGTGTTATTTGTATACAGTATAACTTTTACATTTTTTTGAGCCTTTAAATACCTTAGTGCTTTAAAAATGCCTGGACGAAAATAATCTTTAATAAATATATCACATAATTTATTAAATAATTGTTGTTGGTGATACTTATTCGGGGGTTTGCGAACACAATTCCATATTATCCCTAACTCCGTAAAATATCCTAACGTTTCGTCTAAATCAAATACTACATATTTACATGTATTAGTCATATAATTATGAGTATATAATTTATGATTATATTATTTATCCAGATAATTTATCACACTTAATAATATGGTTTCTTGTGCGTTTAATTTTTGAAATATAACACAGTTGTTAATATTAATATTAAAAAATCGTGCTGCTTGCGTTTTACATCTAATAAATATTCCATTTTCTGTTTCTTTAAAATCAACTGCAAATGCTCCATTAGTTAATTTTGTAGATGTTTTATCAAGATTTATCCAACGGATATAGTTCCCTAATATTATATTTTTTATATCACTGATGAATCTATATTTTTTTAGAGAGATGTGCATCAGTTTTAATTTTTCGCGCGACAATTGCAGTTTTTGTAAAATATCATTTTTGTCATTTTTTATTTTAGATGACGTTAATTCTAAAATATTTTCATTTGTTTCATTTTCAAGAACATATTGTATTATATCATTTGAAGGTAGTGGCATTAAATATATCTATACATTACATATATTTAATCATTGTATATAGTTTTAATGGTCGTAAATAGGGTTATCGTTAATTGTCATTCCACAATAACCTGTTGGGTTATTTTTATAATCAATAGGTTCATATAATCCATATTCTACTGCATTTTCTAAAAGAAATTTAAAATTATCCCAGTATTCAGTAGTATGTCCTACGCTAACAGTGCAAATATGTGACACTTCGTGTATCGCTACAAACATTAATGTATTACTATCAATAAGTTTATTAGGGTTACCATCCTTTGTCTTTGTTAAACAAAATGCTAGTTTTTCACCTTTATTTTCATTATATGCTGTATGACTGCTTGTTGGCAATGTTTCCTGTATTTTTCGTGGACTATATCCGTCCACTAAACGCTTCGTAATCGGATGTTCTGGTTTATTTTTTTTTAATAAATGTATTAATTTTGTACATTTATTTGTGGCTTGTGCTAAAAGATCAACAGACTCCTGTAATTTAGTTCTATCTCTTACACAATATTCGTTACCATCTACGCCTGAAATTATGCACCGTAATTGGAACATTTCAGAATCGTGATACATTTTCATCGATAATAAAAATGTAAATGTTATTAATATTATTGTAAATAATCCTGTTCTCATATAGTATATCTACATTATATATTTATTATATTTATTGGGCACCACAGCCAAGTTCGAGCGGAACACGCATTAAATCAGGTGAAATAGTAGTGTTATTCCACGGACCAACATTTACCTGAGGGTTAGCAGGTTCGCTACGAACTTGTAAATTAGCATTTCGTAACGTATTACCAACTGTATCAATGCCAACATGATATCCAGATTTAAGTAAATTTACACTTTCTAAACTTCCATTACCTGCTGGGTTAAGTCGTGCCCATTCACTATTGGTATCCTTCGGTAAAAGTGAGCTCGGGTCTTGACTTGTTTGTTTCGAGCAATTAGATAAACCTGCATCTCTTGATTGTAAACCACTAACTTGTTCAAAATCTTCATTTTCGCCTAAGGGATTTGATGGCTGAGGTAAATTATTTGTAGAATTTGATTGCGACGGATTAGCCTTAGTTAAATGTTTGTCAGCATGCGGAGTCATTAAATCTAATACCTGCGACTTTTTATCAGAATACATTATTATAGCGAAATAAGCAACAATAACTCCTAATAATAATAGATGGTGCGCTTTAATAGATTTCTGTATCTTTTTTAAAAATTTCATCATCCTTATAAAATGATGTTATAAAAAAATTTTAGAAGTTTTCTAATTAAATAAAATTATAATTATTCCGATTCATCAGATGAATATAATTCTTCGTCTGAATCAGAATGAATTTCGTTAATCATGAAATTCTCCTTAATTTTATTAACTTCTAAATAAGCTTCCAAGGCTTGACGTTTTGCTAAATTAGCTTTATTCTTTGCCATTTTATATAATTGATAATGAACTTCATTTGGTTTGTTTAAAGAAACAACCTCGCCCTGTTCGGATTTAAATGTTTCCAAGTTTATTTCTTCTGGTAGCCCTAAATTTATCGTTTCTATCTCTCCATTATCTTCCTTATATCCATTATCTTCCTTATCTTCCTTATCTTCGTTATATCCATTATCTTCCTTATATCCATTATCTTCGTTTGTTATTACTAACTCTTCGTTATCTGGATTATCTTCGTTTGTTATTACTAACTCTTCGTTATCTGGATTATCTTCGTTTGTTATTACTAACTCTTCGTTATCTTCCTTAACTTCGTTAACAGGATTAACTTCCTTAACTGGATTAATATCGTTTGTTATTACTAACTCTTCGTTAACTGGATTATCTTCGTTAACTGGATTATCTTCGTTAACTTCCTTAACTGGTTTAGTTATCATAAACTCTTCCTTAACCTTTCTCTCTTCTACTTGTGTTGTTGGTATTTTAGGTCGTATAAGACATGTATTAAATTGTTCATTTTTATTTAGTATCATTACTTGCTTTAAACTAATGTCTAATTGAAAGTTTTTAGATGAGAATTTAACACCATGAATTTGGATTAAAGGTAAAATATCTGTATTTTCATTGTTCATTTCAGCTAAATCTATTGGAGTTTCATTTTCGTTAAAACATGTTATTGATTCATTTGTGACAATTTTAGGAATTGAACATCGCACTAAATTAAACTTCCCGCTTTTATAACTTCTAATAGGAGATGTAAAAGCGTTTTCTATATCACTTAACTCTAAATCGTCGTGAAACCATATATTCTTTTTTTCAAATATAAGACCTTGAACATGTTTTTCTATATTTTCAAACCATGTAATGACTTCAATGGAATCTCTACTAAACATTAAATCACAATATTTTTTCTTTTCAGTTTCAACTAAACCATGTTTAGTTTGACATTTTGGAATTTGTAAATACAATGGTTCATTATTAATAAGCAATGCTGTATAATAAGTTCCTCCTTGTAATCCACTAGGCGCCCCTAATATTATCTTTTTAAAATCGAAATCGGTAGTCGGTTCTTGCAACATATGCATATAGTTGTTTGTTTATTTTTAAGTAAAAAATCATACGAAATAATATTTAATACATATAAGAAATGAAGGACGACATTTTAAATTATTGTGTTGCTTTCATGAAGAGAGATGAATTTAAGCAATACATGAGACCTATTATTCAATTATTATTGAATGAAATATATCCTTATATTTATATATCGATGCTTTTTGTATGTGTTGCATTCTTTTTGATTTTAGCTATTTTCGTTATGCTAATTAAAATACTATCATTAAAGTATTGTGCATGTGAAATATAGACACCATGACCCAATAAATGATTTGAACGATGTGAGGAAATAAACAACTATAAACAACTATAAATTATTTATATATCATTAAATTGAATAATGTGTTAAAATATTGGTACAATATGTCTACAACAGATACATCGAATACACAAGGTTGGAAAAAGGAAGTAAAATATTCATATGAAGAGCAGATTGGACATGTTATTGGCGTTGATGGTATTAATGTAAAACATTGGTTAACACTTGGTTGCACAACAACAATAGATAAACCGAGAAAATGTATTGTTATTTTTGGACAAAATAAAGATGAGGTATTACAAACAACGATTGAAGTTCAAGACAAATTGTTTACATATGTGAGATTTATTTATTCGGAGTTTGAAGAGCATAAGAGAATTATAAATGAAAAAGACATAGAAATTGCTAGGTTAAAAATGGATTTAGAAGAAGTTCTTTGTCTATGGAAAAGGATAGAAAACCCTTGTGTCCCCAAGGTACATGTGCGGTAGTTATTAGGAATTATAGTAATGGATTTATAATATTTACATATTGAATTGGAAGAAGTTATGGATAACTATACTATTTTAGAAAAATATAATTAGAAAGAAACAAGTTTAATATTAAAAAAATATTAGGTTGTATTAGTAAATATTCGGTTGTATTA
>Ga0209119_1001749_pt1 | contig 20866 bp, 22 predicted proteins | sample COG_03_FD_184747 | JGI IMG/M metagenome (GOLD analysis project Ga0209119, IMG submission 184747) | Pelagic Microbial community sample from North Sea - COGITO 998_met_03 (SPAdes) (version 2) | ecosystem: Environmental > Aquatic > Marine > Neritic zone/Coastal water | place: Helgoland, sampling... | reverse complement strand
CGCGCCATCAGCTCCTGTAGCGCCATCAGCTCCTGTAGCGCCGTTAGCTCCTGTAGCGCCGTTAGCTCCTGTAGCGCCATCAGCTCCTGTAGCGCCATTAGCTCCTGTAGCGCCATCAGCTCCTGTAGCGCCATTAGCTCCTGTAGAACCAGTGGCTCCGTTTACTCCTTGAACACCACCTGGAGTTACAAGAGTGTTTGTTGGAACAACTGTTCCTGGTAAAGCGTTTCCTGGAATGCCGTCGTTTGTTAAAATAACACTCACCATATCGACAACGGTGTTTACTGTAAAATATCCAATGTTTTCGATAAAAACTGTTCCTCCTACTGCCATCCAATCTGTAGAGAGTACCATTACATTTACTGTGCTTCCCACAAAAGGGACAACAAAATTTGCAGTTGTGTAGGAAAACGCGTTTTGTCCGTCTGTTCCATAAGTTTTGTTGATAATTATATCCCACCCATCTTCTGTACACAACCAAATCGCACCTTCCATATCTCCGGTACAAAAATGCAGCCATCCCAAATTATCTTTTTCTTCACCAGGGCATGCTGTTTCTGGGCACATATTCATTTGATTACAACCAGTAACATTTTGGCATTCTCCACTTATAATGCCAGCATTATTAATATGCTCGTTTGACAATACTAAATTTCTAGATGGAATTGATGCAAGTGGAATAATAGTTTCATCAGATCCAATCACGCTAGCTGATGTCGTCATAAAATATCCAGTTACATTACTGATTGATTGAATTGTTGCTAATTCGGCTACATCATTATTTGTTAACATGTAAGTTGCTCTGCATATCTGTGATTGGCCAGGTATAAGTTCTGGTATAATATTATCTAAAAAGGATGGGCCACAAAATACTGAAGTAATTTCAGTCATGATGCTTCGTTTTTTAGCACCTGCGGAAGATACAATACTATTCACAACTGTAATGTTTACAATAGCATCAAAGCCATTATTTGTTATTGTAATTGTTATTTCGTCTAAATCATCCGTTAATGGAATCAAAGAAGGACCAAGCACTATAATTTGCCGATCTGTAACTTCAAGTACTGGTATAGGTACATTTCTATTTGTTGAAGCCACGTTATTGGCTTTAACTATTCCTGCAGTTCCTAATGCGATACCTAAAAGTGCCAAAAGCGCTAGACCACTTATAGTTGCACACACCCAACCAGGAACACCCGCTGGTGTATCCAGTTCCCTTTTATTCGGAACAATACGGGCATGTCTTCCATGATGTTCAATATAATAACGCTTTCTAATTGCCGACATTTGTATAATGTGTGCATAATCTAAAAGTTGAATAATTGTGTTCAACTAATATAGGAAATCCTGGGGAAACAGTAGATGGATGCTATTGATTTGGTGCGGCTTTTTTAAGATTCTTAAAAAAAAAAGAAATGATGAAATTATTATTGTTATTATTCTTGTTTGCGTATGCCGAAAAAGACAATTATATTCAATGTGTGCGGAACTGTGATTGGTCGCATACTTTGCACGAACTTAAGGGCTGTGTTAAAACCTGTCAATTAATACATGATTGTTTAGAAAACAACCACAAGGATGTACATAATGCCGTTAATAAGATAATTCAAACCCGTTATGATGAACTTTTGTATAATGATAAAATAAAAGGAAAATTTATTTAATGTAAAGACCAACACGATAGTGATAGATGGAATTTGTAACTTGTTCTTTGGTATATTTCAAAGCCACCAACTTTTCAGAAGTCGTTGCACATTGGATCATCTCCTGAATGTTATGAGGCTCCAATTGAGAAGGCAGCATGTAAAGATTAACCGGATCACCAGCTCCATTTGCATCGCGGCCCAGGGATTCAACATGCTGTTGTAGCGTGTCGAGCATTTCATTTCTTTCAGGGCCCATATCGCCTTTAAGATCCAATACCAACGGTCTCGGAGGAGGATTTAGCATATTTGCTTCTCGTATAATAGACATGACTCTGGGTGGAATAAATGGCTGTGGCATTAGCGCCATTTTCTCTGAATCTTTAAGGCGGTCGGTATACAACAATCCTCTCACCATTTCATGGGCGTTATCTGGATCTGCAGGATCATAGTTTTCATTTACTGTTCCAAATATGATCCCTCCCATATTAATTCCCTGGTCTACAAATTTTGAAGTTATACCGGATACATCAATAAAATAAAAAGATGAGGGTCCTTGTTCTTCATGAGGGATTTGTTGTTTTGCCCAAGTAAATGCTGGCATTTCTGTAGCCACATATTTGCGCTTATCCAAAATGGGATCTTTGTATCCTAGAGGATCAATATGCCCAGTGCCTTCACAAAAAAGAGGCGGTTGATCTCTAATGAGTTTAGCGCGATTTTTGGCGGTAGCGCGTGATGCATTTTCACTCATAAAGTGACTACGCTCTGCGGGACGCATTCTTTCCAAAAGGCGCCTACCAGATTCTGTACGCGAAAATCCTTCTTTTATCTGGTAATTCGGCAATAAAGGTAGATACATGTGCGCGCCCACGCCTTCATGATCTCCTACCTTTTGTCCATGCACCACGGCCAAAGTAAGGACTGGTGTATAATTATCAGCAATTTGCTGCAATTCAATCAAATCTTGATCTTTGGTATAGTCAAATTTTGCATTTACAAACGCTTTCAGGGTGCTGTGAATTCCTTTGGCCGAATCTTCACAGTCTCCAAACGTAGAGGTCCAGATATTGGCAAATTCTTCAGTTCCGGCGGTAAGTCTTTGAATGAATTGATTGTGTCTGTTGGTTTTTTCTACCGAATCACCAATATACCCAAAACTCTGTACGCCATAACAAATGAGTAATCCCATTGTCCGGGCCTTCTCGTGAGGTGGCATATTTTTTACATGTTCACGGGTTAAATTCTTACGTCCCAGCACCGTGGAAAGTGCGTTCCGAAAAAAATCCGGATTGCTTTCAGGAACTTCATCCATGGCAAAAGCTGCAATAGGCAGAAAGGCGTTTCCAGTACTTTCCACACCAACTTGTGAAATATCCATCGGAGCTCTGATACGCTTCATTCCTTCCATAACATCAGGTAACTGGCTTTCAATTTGGAGCGTAGAGCTAATATAGGCGCTCAATTCCTGTTCAATGTCTTGTGCCGGAGCTTGAAGCGATGAAGCAGTGTGATCCAATCCATCCACAGAAGGGCCAACATCAATTTTACGAATATGCAATTCGACTACTCCTTTTTTAAGCTGCTCACCAATCCCCACAACGGTCGTACGCATCAGTAAATCTAGATGATGATCATATTCCTTCTCTGATAAAATGTCTCCCATATAAGCATGTGTTGTACCCACATTAACATAGGCCGGGTTCCCATGAGCATCTCTATGCTGTGCAAATGATTTAATACCGATAGCAGCTTTGATAGGAATGCCCTTATTGTATTTTCTATTCAAAGATCCACAAAGTGTTCCCGAATAAACCTTATCTAACCGATGTTCGTCTAGTGGGATGCTCAACATTCCTCCCGTAGCCGCTGAGCGGATAAAATGTCCACTCAAAAACATTTCTACTACTGGATGATTTTCAAAGCGTTCTTCGGCTAAATCACATTCTACATAAGTTAAATCAAAATGAATCTTGACTTGTCGTGCCGGATCATTGGATTTTTCTTGAGAAAGAGGGGTTCTCATTTTTTTTCTTTGTTTAAGAGCACAATTGAATTCTTGGCATTTAAATATTCGATCCGAATTATATAGTGAAAATCTTGATGGAAGAAGTTTCTTTAGACGAAGAACCAACACCAGTTCCGGCGATTCATATTAGTCAAACACATGCTCCCATTATTACTATGAATGGGTTTGAAATTATGAAACTACTTCAAGCTGCTTATAAATCTGAAGAACCACAAATCACTCTGGAAGCATTTCTTTTAGACTATTCTATATCAGCAAAACAACTGGAAGAATTTATTGCTTGTATTTTATGGCAAACTACTGGACACGACAAAGCACATCCCCTTTATATGATTAATCAAATGTTAAAAGATACTCATACAGCGCTGCACTGTATGCAGCCAGAAACCATCAAAATGCAATTTATTCTTTACGCCACTATGCTGCCCCATATTTGGGTAACTGATGCACAATTTGGAAAAGTTGTTCATTTAAATTCAAAATGTGAACCTGTATTTTACAAGTTAACTAATTGTAAAATGCCACATGTTTGGATTTGTCCCAACAATTTTGGAATGCCCTGTATTGTCACTTCCCACCAACCTATACCTTTTACAGTTTTATTAACTCGAAAAGAAGAAAGAGGACCAATGTTACCGTTAGAAGTTTCTTTTTTTGATGGCCTGGGGGTGAAATTAGAAATGGAAGTGGATATGGATTCGCCTGAAGGATTTTCACTTACAAAAGTTTATAAAGATGAAAACATTCCAGACTTTATGCTGATTATGACTAGGGGAATGCGCTATTTAAGATGTATATTAATCCAACCCTCAGATGGAAGCTTTTTATTGTATCCTGTGTGTGTTCATAAAATTTAATATTCTTGATCGCCTATAAGCTCTTTGAGAATTTCCTTTTTGGCTTGGGCCAAAAAATCACGCGAAAGCTCTTCTCTAATAACTAGCCGGATACGTTTTAAATCCTTTTCGGATAAACCAAGCTCCTTTTCTTCTTCATAAACTTGTTTTCTTGGAGGAGGAGAAGGTGTTGGAATGGGACGCTTTTTGGGCTCTATTTTCTTATGTTGATAAACTGTTTCATCGCACAAACTTTGAAGCCATTCATCTTCCTGGTACATATCACGCAAATGTTCTGCTTTAAGAATAGTAATATTAAAAGCTTTTGGTTCAGCAAGATTCTTTTCTTTTAGCAAATCAACCATGGACGAAGTTGCTTCGTTAGTCATGTGTGCTTGTTTGGCCATATTTCTCTTGGTGCGATTAACAGATTCGTAATGCGTTTTTGGGACAAAATATGTTTTAGAGTTGGTGTTATAAATCGCAACCCGTCCTTTCGGGCCATTTACTAAGCGTAAATGTTGAACAGGTTCAATCCATCTTTTTGCTTTTCTACCACTAGCCCTCATATTTGTTTTTTTTTAAAAAAAAAATTAAATTAATTTACAAAGATGAGGAGTAGAGTTGAAGAAGAAAATATTGGAGGAGGATGCAAGCGCATTAAAATGCGTACATACATTGAGACGGGTGATTCTATCCATACATCTTTATGTTTTTCCAAAGGCTGTACGACACGCTTGCTCTGGGAAGCATGTGAAGGCGGAACAATTCATGACGGTGCTGATTTTTGGCTTGAAGATTGCAAATGCCATGAAGAAGATAAGAAGCGTTATTGCTCCAAGTGCAGAGAAACTGCTGTCTGTGAAGAATGTTACATTTCTTCTTCTGAATAAAGAGCAACCATTTGTTTATTTTGATTCTTCTTTTTCTCTTTTGATGGGACATCTGGTAAATTTAAAAGTGTTGCTTCCACATTGTCACGCCGATCAATCATTATTTTCAATTCGTCTTCTACATCTTCTTTGGTAAAAACTGGTTCGGCTAAAATTTCATTTGTTTCTTCAGCAATATATAGATTATCGTGTAATCGATCCATCAAGTCATGTATATCAGGAGTAGCTGCAGCCAAACTTTCCAATGTTGCATTTGATTCTTTGATAGTATTTGCTAGAATAGCATTTTCATAAGCAACTTTAATGGTGTTGGATACAGAAAGTAAATTTTCATGTTTTGCAAACATTTTTGCTCTCTTTTCTTTCATTTGAATAAATATGCGGACATGACTTTTTGCACCTTCAACATCACCTTGCTTATTGGCGCGTACGGCTTCTTCTCGCTTTTCGCACATATGAGACCACAAGCTATTAATTTTCATTGTTTGAGCACGGTCAAGTTCTGCTAATCTCTCAAGGACACTACTAACAGTTTCTTGTGGTTTCCGCCGCTTTTGATGAATAAAACCACAACAAAGAGATATAGTTTCTTCTTCTTCATCTTTTGATGATAATAATGGAGCAGAAGAGTACTCCATATTTTTAGAGAGAACTCCTTTAAGTAATACGCAATTTTATTCTTCTAGGAACTAAATTATTTACAACGCGCTTTTTGATGGGAGTTTTGTTAAACGCTTCCGACGCTCCCACTTCTCCACAAGAAATGTATTTAGAAGTTGGATAAAGCGAGTGTTTTTGTACAGTAACGCTTACTTGCGCCCAAGCCTTATTCCATTTTTCAAGCTCTTTAACGCTCCAACACGGAGCTCCATAAAGTGCAATTAATTCTGATGTAAATTTCAAATCATCAATTACAATCCTGGTAGATTCATGCCACTCATTTTCATTAATACACGTCCAATTAATGCTTTCGCTATGAAAACAAAAAATCTTGATCATTCCCACTTCTTTCCCCGGCCATTCCAAAACTTGAATGCCCCCATTTGAAATTTTTGCCAAACCAAATTGGTAACCTTTTCCAAAAATTTGATTGAGCGCTGTTACAACTGCAACCAAATGGTGCCGTTCCAGCAAATATTTGCAGTAATATTGGGGGCCGGCACAATAAGTATAAGTTCCGTTCCCCCCACCCATAATAATAATTTAAATTTAATTTTTTTTTAAATGAAAGAAGGGGCGGGCAGCGCCAAAAAAATTATTTCAGACTCTAATAAGAAAACAAAAACAGCAAATGACATTGACCGGACCAATATTTCTTTATGGACAGATCATTTTGACAAATTGAGCGAATTGGGAAAAGGAACCTATGCCGTAGTTTGGAAAGTAAAAGAAATTAAAACAGGAGCACAATGCGCTTTAAAGCGGTTAACGTACGATGCCAAAGAAGACCGATTTGTCAGTAGAGAAATTAAATCCATGCAAAAGCTTAGAGGACATCCCAATATCGTCCAGCTATTAGGCATTTATAGAGATTTTAAAGATCATTTAGTATTGCAAATGGAATTATGCACTGGTGGGAACTTTGCGAATCTATTAAGCGCTGCAGAAAATGGAGGTCGGTCTGTTTTATCTTGTTTGGGGGCGGCACAAATCAAAGCTTATATTCAGCAATTATTGCTCGGTATGGATCATATGCACAAAAATAATATCATTCACCGGGACCTAAAGCCGGAGAATCTCTTGCTACAAGGTACCATGCTTAAAATTGCTGATTTTGGACTATGCAAAGAACAAAATCCTGATTGGCAAAAATATAGTCCCAATCTACAAACACTTTGGTATAGAGCGCCAGAAATGTGTTTAGGATTTACCAGTTATAACGCTGCTGTAGATATGTGGTCTTTTGGGTGTATTATGGGGGAATTTATTTATGGTACTGCCATTTTACCCGGAAGAGGGAGTGAATTGCGTAAAAAAGACGATAAAAAAGAACACGCCAAACGCAATGGGAAGCGGCAACTAGATATGATTTATCAATTGTGTGGAACGCCAAATATTTACGAGTGGCACGAAAAGGAACAGCCAGCTGTTAGAGCTTCTTTTAATGTTCCCAAAAAAAGAACTTTAATATCGGCATACATTGAAAGCAGAAACTATCATAAGCGAAAATCTTTTATTACGGAACAAGCTATTAATTTATTAGATGCAGTGCTACAATTGCATCCCAGCAAGAGATTGATACCGGCAGACGCGCTGAAGCATCCATACTTTACACAGGAATATCCCAAGCCCTATATTCAGCCTGAAATGCTCCATATTCCCGAAGCAAGAATTCCCAAAGTCAAAAAAAGACTTCGAAAAGATTAAATAAATTTTAAACGCGCTTAATTTTATTCCATTTTTTCAAAGGCCCCTTCATTTTAATTGCTCCAGATATTCTTGCAAAGCGTTGAAACGATTCTCGGTATGGCTTTAGTGTAGAAAATACTTTCCATTCAAAAAGCAATTCAATTTCGCGCAACGTTTGCATTTTACATAATCTATAAATAACATATAACGCACTCATACAATCTTGATAAGGCGACTTGTTAATAATTATTATCACAGGTATTGTTTTATATTCGATTATCCATCGAAGATTATATTCACAAACCCTACAAGTTTGCAACAACACCTCACAGGTCGGAACCAGAAACTGTTTAAAACAACCATATTCCAATTCCCTTTTTGCCGCTTTTCTAGCTTTACTGCAAGTTTGTGTCAAAGAATATAATTCTGGCCATTCACAAGCGCTTGCAATGCAAGTCCAAAGATCCTGAAAAAATAAAGCAGAACAGGGGCGAGTGGGAACTTTTAAAAGATACCGCTCCATAACCAAATTTTAAAAATGTCAGAAGAGAAGGGGATTGGTAGTATCACAAAACAAGAAGACAATGAGATCTTGTATTTCACAGATTTTTTTGAACTTGGAACGCGTATCAAAATTTCCGCCTTGGAAGCGGAGAACCGTAGAATATTGGAAAGGCTAGACGCTTTGGAAAAACAAATAAAAAACTAAAAAAACATGAAGAGGGGTTTAGAGCGCTTGGCTCAAATTGAGGCTAATCAAAAATCGCTTTTAAAAAAAAAGCGTCCAGAAGAAGAAGAATTACCAAATATTGTAAATTTTGTAGCTACTACGCCTATTCTCCCCCAAACAGGAGAATATAGTCTTTGTTTGGGTACGATAAGTAACAAATGGGGCTGCTCTCAATACGCTCCCAATCTTTTTGCAGCCAACATTATTAAAACTCGTGACGCGGTTTCTACTAGTACCGTTTTGCTTTTTGTGAGTGGTATCATGGTTGTTGTTAGCGGTCAGAGTATGAATCATGCCCGAAATGTTAGCCAGGCAGTGCGTTTAAACATTGAGCGTACCCATTGTATGATGCATAAAATCAATCCAGTTGATGGGAGTGTTGAAATTTATAAGGGATCACTTAAAGGACGCACTACCTGTGATGAATGTTCTATACATAATATTGTTGGTCATGGAAGTGTAGGTTTTAAACTCAACTTGCAAAAACTGGTTGATACCGCTACAAATTGCTGGAAATGGATTCCTGATCTTTTTCCCGGAGCTAAAGGTAAAATTTGGCTAACAGAAAGTATCCGCTGCGAATGCGATGCCGGTGCTCCTGGAGTAATACCTTCCAAGCGCGTAAAATGCAAATGTAACATTAAAGTAATTGTCTTTGATTCTGGACAAGTAGTCATCACAGGTGGAAGAACCATTGAAGAAGTTAACGCTGGATTTCGTCGCATTAGAAAATTAGCTCCGTCTTTTGAAAGTTCTAATCAAACAGATGTTCCCCGTGATGAGCGCTTTTACAAACGCTTGGCTGATATGATGGTCCCTACAGGAGAAACAATGAAAAATGCCGAAACCGTACAACGCAAAGAAATGAACGAAGAAGAAGTTTTAGCTTGTGTTCTTTCTGGAATCTCTATTGCTCCTTCTATGATGAAAGAACCTTCACGTAAAATTGAAGAAGGGACAACACCTTTAATGCGGATGGCTGAAAGTGGAAATATTGACGGTATAGAAATGCTTTTATTAATGGACCCAGATCAAATTGAAAAGAAAGACGCAAATGGATTAGATGCGATACAGCGCTTGCAAAAATTATCCCCCCGATCAAAAAATACGGAACAAATTTTAAAAATTTTATTGGGAATAAGGGGGGGAGGAAAATGTTGAATAATAATTTGGGAAGAGGAAAAGGCAGTTACAGCTCCTGCAAACAGCCTATGAAATACCCATATGAAGAAGACGAAGAAGAAGATGAAGAAGAAGAAGAAGAATATGCAAACTCTGGAGATGAAGATCCTAATGATGCTTTTAACAAGTTGAAAGCAAAGCTTCTTCCCGAAGTGGAAAAGGTTGAGAAAAAGCGTGAAAGATGTATAACCGTTTTGAATGGTCGCATTCTTAAAAAATGGAGAACAGAAATATTTAACGACGCCTTAATCCGATTTATGAATAAGATGCATCATTGTATGCAAAAGAACATTAATGTTAGTACTTTGCAGCTAATGCGTCTTTCTGTTTTTCACAAATTTTTGTGGAACTTAGTTGACGATGAAAATCAATCAAAACTTTTTGTCTTTGATTTGAAACGCGGACAAAGAACAACAAAAACAGACACTCTTAAAACTGCAAGCATTTATGGCCAGCTTGTTTTTTGTGATGATGTTGTATTTGATCAAGGTCCCTTCAACAATCCGGTATCCAAAGACAAATTATCCATCCAGATTTATATTGAAGGCTATGAATGGGACGAACCACAAGGCTTTTATGAGCTTTTGCGCTTTTTCCAGCATTATTCTGGAAACCGTGGAACGCATCAGGACGATGAGGACGACGGAGATATTGGCGATTTTACACCAACACATATTATTGTCTTGCGCAATAGATTCTTGGATATTCTCATAGATTTTATGAAACTATACTGCTCAGATATGAATCGGTATATGGAACCAAAAAATGATTATGTCCCCAGTAATTTTATAATTCGGTGTTTGGAAGATCACAAACAATAAAATAAACAATGGAAAGGGTGGAGGAAGATCCAATTATTTTTATTTTAGGCGCTGGTGCTTCTGTAGATTCGGGAATGAAAACATATAGAGGAACAAATACAATACAAACAGATATGCCTGTGGCACCAGAAGGCAAAGAAGAACTGTTGTATACTTATTATGATGAATCAAATCCTCCTATGAGCATAGATGCTTTGAAAAGCAATCAAGGCCTGCAAAAAATGTGGAATCATGTAGAAGAACTGCGTGTGGACAAGGATAACTCTTGGAACGGCCCTACCTATATGAAAATCCAACAAATGTGCCAAAATAGAAAAGTATTAATTGTAACCCAAAATGTTGACGGTATTATACGGCGACAAATGTCATTTGGAAAAAATGTAGAAATTGTTGAGCTACACGGACACATGGACAGCGCTACTTGCTTACAATGCAAAAAGGTTTGGAGCACTCCCATTGCACAAAGCGCTTTTGACGCGGATATTATGACGCCTAGAGGCCAGAGAATCATAAAAGAAAGAAGAGAAAGAAGCAACTCATTTACAGAAGATTGGGGACCTAATAAGATTGATAAGCTTTTAATTCATCATTGCGGTGAATGCGGAGCTTGGTTAAGACCGGATATTGTATTGCTAGGAGAAAGTATTAGTCCAAAATTTGGATTTCAAATACATTCTTGGATCAAACAAAATAGACCAAGCGAATGTTACGTTATTGGTACTACATTGCAATTCTCTTATTTGCGACAAATGATTATGCTTTGTAGAAAAAAAGGAGCAAAAATTGTTCATATAAACCCCGATCCGGAATACCAGTGGCATGCTATGAAAGAAAAGACGCGTATGCGTGATGGATTGGCAGTAACTACATTTGTTAAACGCAAAAAAGAAGATGAATTGAGGAAAGAACTATAATAAAAAAATATTAATTTATTTTTTAAAAATAAAAATGGAAAAAGAGGAGTCCTTAAATTTTTTGCATCCATGCTCAGAAGCACCCAAAAACTCTGCAGACTTTAAAGAAAAAGATGCAAACTGTTTGGAAAATATTGAGTTTTTCTTTTCTACCCGCGATGGAGGCATTCGTTTAGGGGAAGGAAATAATGCTACGGTGTTCAAATTAGTTCAAAGGCGTAATATTGAAAATGCAGTAGCTGTTAAGATTGTGTTTTTTGAAACATATGGAAATAGTGAAGTAGGTATTGCATGCGAATTAAATTCACTTATGAACTTAACACCCGTGGTGATGCGTACATATGGATATTTAGTTTGTGACCGAGAAGATTTGCATCCAGTTTGGGTGGAAAGTGTGCCCGCTCCATTTAATGTAGATAATACATACATGTTGCTTTTTATGAATATTGCTCCATATAGATGGAAGTATGATTCAGAAAAGAACAATCCATTCCCAATCACACGTAAAGATGACGCTTTAGCGTTATTATATACAATGGCTCATGGATTATACATCTTAAGGCGTGATCTAGGGTTTGTGCATGGTGATTTACATGATGGAAACGTTATGCTTACTGTTAATGCACACCAAGACGGTCCAGTCCGTTTATTCTTTTCTGATACAATATACAGTGATGTTACACTTCCATATAATATAATGCCAAAGTTTATTGATTATGGAACGTCTTATACGGCAAATTATCCGCGGGAAAAGGATGTCCCACAGCGCCCATTTACAGATACGGAAATGCTTCTCAACCTTTTTGATGCAGAAACGCGTTATGGTCGCCCAGATGTAAGTCGGGTAGTTGATATACGCGCTTTATACAACCAAAAAATGAGTAAAGGACTACAACGCCTTTTTGAAAAGGAATATTCAACCAAAATATTGCTTATATTTATGCACAAGGTGGGAATTTTTGATAGCGTATCTACTATTCAATCCGGCACGCTAGATAGACCACTTAAACGCACTAAAATGTGCATACAATGCGGAATTAACGAAGGAAGTCATTTTATCCAGGGAAAAGAAGGCATTTTATGCGGTGAGTATTGTAACCACGATGTTGGTGATATGGCGTATTTTTTGCCAAAAGAAAAATAAAGAAAGGAATGAATTTTTTATAATTATTTCTTTTCCCAAGAAATACTGAGATCTTTAGTATTGGACACAACATAACATGAAAATCCTTCTTTTTGCAATAAAAAACAAAGCATATGAAAGACACTCTCTTTCATGTTAACAGGAAGAAGTGTCAATCTTTCCAATTCGTATCCGGCAAGAGTAAAGTCTTCCTTTGCTAAATATGTAGTATTATTTCCAACAACAGATTCTCTTCTGCAAATCATTTTAATCTTTAACACAAATAGTTTAATCTCTTCTTCAAAACAATTAATTGAAGAATCAACTGGTAGATATTTTGAGTTGTACTCATCAATCTCTTTTTGAATACAGCGAGCTTTAAAAGGAGATAGACCGTCCAAATATGGTGCCTTCAACATTTCTTTACAAACGAAAGCCATTTATGAAACACCTTATTTTATAAAAATAAAATTTATTGCTTTAGAATAATCTCTTCATTTTCAGCTCCGCATTGAAAACATTTTGCACGAGGTCCTTCTTTAAAGTTGCATAGCTCTTGCATTGCGTTGCGCATAAAATCTTCGCCATTACTTGCGGTATATAAAGAAAATGTCCAGTGATAAATGGTTTCTTCTGTGTGCTCTGTGTCGTTAGGCGCTGGGATATATGTTGTTTTATGGCGATTGAGCACAAATCGAGTTGGACCATGCATATATTCAACCACATAAATCAGCATATGCCCAACAGCAAAACCACTCACAACTGGAAGTGCAACATTTTTCAAAAACCCCTTCATTTTTCAAAAATTTTTATTTATTCAATTGGATTCAACGCAATTCCAATCAATAAATTCCAAGTCAGAAATAATTTTGCTGTCAAAGAAAGGATACTCAGTGCAATTTCTTGTTGGTATGGAGATAGATATTCTGCTACTCCGGCTAGCTGCACAAATCCAAACGCACTAAACATGAAAAATAATCCAATAATAATGACGTAAACAAACCAAGGAACGGTAGCTGCTCCTGGCGGACGCTCTGAAGTGACAGCAGCAAAAAAATAGCCCATAATAATAGTCCACTGACCAACAAATAACAACCAACCAATAACGGTGGGCATATAGGTGAGCTGTTTCACTTTTTCTTGGATATATCCCATAGCCTGAAGAGCAATATTCATCAAGACACCAACAACAACAAGGATAAAAATATTGGTCACACCACTAAGCTGGAGAATAACCCAAGTCATCAAAGAGGCAGTAATACTGTATTCAATCCATCTAAGAGGGTTAGATCCTTTGTTTTTTACTTGATCAATGTAATATTCCCACACAGCCGGCCAAAAAGCGATGGAAAGATGAAAAGCGGCTGTAATGAGCGGGAAAGCGGGGATATCTACCCAAATAAGCGCATAATATCCCAGAGAGCGAGAATCAACACCAAAAGCAGTACTGTTTGCGTCATAAGCTATAAAATCGGTACGCAATTCAGACAAATAAGACTGAGGCGCGTATACAATTGCCACTACAAGAGCAGCAATTGCCGAAGCTAAATGCAAAAGCCCCTCGGACACATTTAACCAATATAAAACGCGTTCTTTCCCGCCCCAAGAAGATATTGGTACTATAAAGCGCCTTTTGCGTTCCTTAGCATTTCGTTTAAGAAGCGTTTGCCGGAGATTATCGGTTGGGGGCGCTGGATCAATGCGTATTATATTTGAGTCTGCCATTTTGTTTTTTTATATTTTTTTTTGCAAATGAGAAATAGTTTAATCATTTGAAACGTTTATTGCGGCATCTTCCAGATATTTGTAATAATACTCAAGTTGGCCTGGTATTAAAATAAAAAGGATTAATAATTATATTTATTTTTCATACCACAAATACGTTATCCGGTACATTTTCTAGTTCCGTATTGGCCCTAATGATTGTGGCCATAGAGGTGGCAGTAATTTCCGCAATAAAATGCGCACCAATTTCATGAATGTTTGAAAGATAAAACTTGGGATCGTTGTCACGAAGTCTCTTAAATTGTTCTGCCATAATTCTTGCAATGCCTGGAGGCAGTGAAGATTGACTGGCTAGTTCTTCCGAAAGCAATCCAATAAACGCCTCTTGTTCGTTGTTCTGTGTAGTAAACCCAAAGCAAGAAGCAATTTCTGTGTAAGATAACATTCCCAATTCTCTGTTACGAAAGAGGTTTCTTGTTACCAAATCTTCTCCCATTTGCATTCCCGGAGCCATAAAAAGAAAGTTTCTCAATCCATCAACTACATACTTATCCATCCTTTCGGCGTTTTGCTGATAAGCGCCAGACAAAAAGGGCTCAATACCATGCTCAATAACCAAACTTCGGTTAAAAAATAGCTGAGGAAGCATAAAATCTCCAACGCTATCGGGGATCATGCTGTGTCCAGCGCGATATGCAGCAACAGAAAACTCCATACCCATGCGTACCCCGGTTCCTTGCGTAGAAACACTGGAAAGCAGATGAGCTTCTTGACCAAAAAAGGTGGGAATCCATTCTGCATAAGTAATATGTTGTACTTTAGCTACCACAACCTGACGGGCTTTCCAAAACTTTTGCTCTTCAGTCCACGAAGGACGTAGCGTATCCAAGACACTACATAGGCGATTATGCTCTCGCATAAAGAGCGTGTGAAAAGATGCCAATACCGAATGTTCCGTATTTCGGACATCCCCTGATAAAAATGATGTTGGATCTGTCGGGTGGAGTGGAAGTAAGTTTCCGGCACTGGTGCGTAATCTACACGCAGTTCCGCTATCCGCTCTAAGCTCTGCCAAGAGCGCATTCTGCCCAAAACCACCATACAAAAAAGAAGCATCAATAGTAGGGGTGATTTCTGTGACAGTTTCCCGGCATCCATTCACTTTTCTATGCGCGTTACGCGTTGTATTCAAAAGTATCGATTCTATAGGGGTCATAGGAATGGAAAATGATCCATCTGACGCGTTTGATTGTGAACGCACAATATCATGATCAATAACCTGGCCCCAAAAAGGAACCATAGAAGATAAGCTTCTAGGATCAGGAATACTGGCGTTTTGAGCAAATATTTCATTTGAAACGAGACGCTCATCGGTTCCGAAATCCCAAGAATTATTGCAAGCGTTACACACTCGCTGCTGCCACTCATTACCCGTTCCTGGCGGCGCTTCAAACGCTAAAAGACTAGGAAGCGGCACGGTATCTTGACGGGGAACAGCAACAATTGGGACCACAATTACCACTGCTATAATAATTAACCCTGCAATGAACGGTATTAAAGTATTTGTGGTGGCTGCCTTTTTGCTTTCAAGCTTTTGATAGCGACCAGACATTTTTATTTGTTGAATAGCTTTTTTTATTTTTATGTAAATATGAATATTTTTTTTGGATTAATTTGTTAAAGTGGTATGTGTGTTTTAATATTCAACCACAATAGATTCTAGCTGCAATGGATCCAAGTCTTGATCAACAAAATCATTTCTAAAATCTTTGTTATGCTTCAAGTCTTGTTTCAACTTGAGTTTACTTTCAGCATCACATAAAAATAATTCATCGTGTAAATTTTCAAATCCAATACCAATATACCCATCGTATCCCTGTTTGCATAACCATTTTACAATTTTTGCATCTCTACTGGGCGAACTGCGTCTCTTAACTTTTCCAGAAGGTGTAACTTTCCATGCATATAAAAAATGGTCTCTAATTTCTAGTGGCGCTGCGCTTTGTAAATAAAGTACAGTTTTTGCTTTAGTTAAATCTAAAACGCGCAATTCTCGATTTGTTTTAAATACCGCAATTCCAGAATCTTGTTTAATCCATTCCGCTGCTGTTTGACTACTCGCATTCGATGCGGCATAAAAACTGCAAGTAAAAAAGTCAAACGCAAACCAATCAAAGGCCCGATCAGTACTTAATCCGTTTTTTGCGTTTCCATCTGCATATCCTCGATACAAATATACGCCTTTAGGCACAATAGTGTAGCTTATCTCTTCAACTCCTGTTTTTTCCACTTTAAACTGATTTAAAGGTGTTTTGTAGTTGTGTTTCAATTTGATAAAAGCACTATCAAACATATCATAGCATGATTTGTGTTTTCCTCTATTTGTTTCAATCATCAATGGGTCCACTGGTTTAATATTGCTTACAATATACTCCAAATTTCCCCAATCTAAAAGATTTTCATCCAAAACAATATTTTCTAAATATTTTTTTACAGCCTCGTTTTTTTCACCCAAACTTAATTTTTCAGAATATAAAGCTTCAGAAACCTTCTTAATTGCTGGAAGCAACATGTGAAATGTTTCTCTAGATATAAACGGATTTAGAAGATACCGAACCAACATATCATTTGTCGGACCAGCATATACATTTAAACGGCCATTTTTGTCAAACCGTCCCTTCCCCACCACAATATCATCTGAAAGGGCAGTTGATTCCAAGGCATACTTTCTAAATATACTCGTTTCTTCCAATATGTTATCAAACGCGTTTACATCACCGCCAGTATGATTTATGATATCACGAAATGATGTTAATGTATACGGAACAACACCACCTCCTTCACGGTGTGTCTGTAGAATAATTCTCCATTTTTTTGGTGGTATTTTAGAAATTTGTGCTTCAATCTTTTGCCCAATATAAACTGGGAAATAAGAATCCGCACACCGTTCACCACAATAAAAAGTTCCATAATCATTTTTGTATCTATACCTCGCATTTGGAGACTTGCAATGTTTACAAAAAACCATCATTGTAAAAATTTATATTAATAAAAAATTTAAAAATTAGAAAATACTTGTTTTTGTTTAAAGTTCTAATTTCTTGTAAGCAAAAAGGGGGTGGATAAAATTTTAAAATGTCCATTACTTTCATTCTGGGTTGCATGTTTGCTGGTAAGAGCACCAAATTACACAAGAGATACAAAAAAACCTATCTAAAACATCCCGACAAAACAATTTGTTTGGTACCCAGTATAGATACTCGCTATACTAAAACCCCGCTAAGCGTATCACATGATGGTAGTCAGATTTATGCCAAACATGTTACTTCGCTTGAAACCGATCCAACCGGAATCGAAAATGCGCAATACATTTTCATTGATGAAGGACAATTTTTAAAAGGTCTTTCTGATTTTTGTATCCGCCAAAAACGCGCTGGTAAAGATGTAACTATTGCTGCCTTAAATTCAGATTGCCTGGGCAATGCTTGGCCAGAAATTGACGCCTTGGTACCCGTTCACGTTTCAAGCTACATTGCTTTAACAGCTGTATGCGTTGTATGCAGAAAAGACGCATTTTATTCTCGCAAACTAAAGAGCAGCGCTGGAGTAAAAGACATTATCGATGTTGGTGGATCTGAAAAGTATGTTCCAGTTTGCCTGCAACATTTTGAAGATACGGAGCCTATACCAGCTTCGGTGCTGGAAAAGCATAAAAACGATTTAAATAAATTAATTGTTGTAGGATAATACTTTTATTAAAAATTGTATAACTTTCAACAATTTTCTTCTTCTGCATATGGATCATGTGTATCCATCCAAGAATTTGAATCTTCGGAGAATTTTGGACGTTTCTTTAAATGTTCTCTGGAAAATCTAAATATCAATCGCTTTGATGATTTTTCTTCTTCTTCTTCAATCAGAGCTGATGGCGGTGTTGGTCTATTAATTGCTCTTTTCCCCGCTTTTTTCTTTGGTAACTTTGGTGGCTTTATAGAGCCATCATTCTTTTTGAAGTCATGCTCTTGTAGCAATTTATATCGCAGAATCATATCATCATAATAAGACCACCTTTGTTCTTCGTCATCGCTTTCATCGTTTACTAGCTTATGATAATCTTTATCATTTTTCATCAATTCTGTTGTTATTAAATACTTGACCGCGCCAAAACTTCTTGGCGGGGACGCATCAATCACTTTTTGATAATGTTCCAACCAAGCATTTCTTTTTTGTTCGGATGTAAAATTGAAAACTATCCAAGCTCGATCGCTAAAAAATGGCGATATAATGTCTGTTCTTTCGTAGGCATACTCTCTTAAAAACTTGTCGTAATAAGCATTTCCGTTTACCGAGCCAACAACTAAAGATTGTTTTCCGGCTTTAAAGTACATATTTTTTCGATTTTTCAGCATGGAAATGTTTACTTTGTCTAGACCGACATGCTCAAACCAACGCAATAACTGGCCTTCCGCATTCATTGGCGTCTTTCCTGCTTTATGAACTGACTTTAACGGTACGATGCGCAATAAAAGCATACGATGTCCTTGTTGGTTCACATAGGTTCCCACTTTGTTTGAAAGCTGAGTATAAACCAGTTCTTTTGGATTCAATTTTCCTTCATCCGTAATCATGCAGTATTTATCGTATTCTTCTTTTATATCCATAGCAGCACTTGTTGCCGTGCCTTCAATATATTGATTTAAAGTCAATTCAGAACATGGTAGCTTAAAAAATGTACTGATTGGTTCATTTCCAGACAATAAAGCTGATGAACGCTTGATAAAATCAACATTTGTTTCATTAGGTTCAACATCCCAATTACCCGCAAGCTGTTCGGTGTTTGCCAATCCATCTCTGGCGGGAATAATCATTGGCGGACTAGCTTTGGACACCGTTGTTTGCTCAATAATACTGTATTGAAGTTCATAAACTGTCAAGGTTTTTGGATCTATATCAGCTTCAATCGTTGCGTTTTCAAAATTTACAGCCACTTTAAAAGCGCCATCTTCTTCAAACTGACAAGTAGTACTACAGTATTCTTGGTTCTTATAGGACACCAAAAACAAACCACTATTATTATTGGGATGCATCATGGTATTTTTACAATGCTTGATAACTTTTGTGCCCACACATTTAGGACAATTTTTGATACTCCACTGAAATTGGTTGCAATATTGACACTGCGTTGCATTTGTGGAAATCCTGACAGTGTTTCCGTTAATTCTTGCATAACACGATGAATCAAAATTTTCCATAAAATAAACCCCCTCCTCCTTTTTTAAAAAAGTGAGTATTTTTTTTGACTTTAGTTTTAAACATCTGTAAAAGCGAAAAACCATCTCCAAAACTTCTTAAAAAAGTTATGAATACCAATATTACGGGGACAGGACCGCTATATGCCCTTCATGAACAGATTTTATTACCAGTCATGGGCGGGCTGGCTGTCGTATTAGTTTGTGTATCCATGTATTTTTTTTCCCGGCGTTTTGGCAAACCCAAAGAAGGAGAAACTTTTAAGCAAAAACTCTACATTGTTCAAAGTCTGGTATCGGCATTTTTAATAGGACAAATTATTGGTCACACGACCATTTTTATTGGCGAATTTCCAGCAACGTTTGGTTATCTTTTTATTTTGGGTGGTTTATTATTTCTTCGCCTGGTGGAATCTATAGGGCGGGCGTGGAATCCGGTTAAAGGAGACCGATTAACCCAAGGAAGTGACAAGGAAGATGACTTTGATATCAATAGAAACACTATGGAACAAGAATCTTACATTAGCATGGAAGGAATAGGCTCAAAAGAAGCTGCCGAGCAAGAATGGAAAATTCAAGACAGAAGACGTTCTTTAGCCAAAAGACAATGGATGTTGGCATTTTTAGTAGCTGCTCTGACGGTAGTTTCTATAATGAATGGATTCCTCATGATTTATAGAGTTGTAGATTTAAAAATAGCTATTATTATTTGTTTTATCGTTAATAATGCTGTACATACCATTACAGTCGTCGGAGCTTCTATTCATGCAGGATATCACGTTATTGAAGATAAAAAATGGCGCATTATGTGGTGGGTTTTGCTGGGTTTATATTGGTTATCAGTAGTAGTATGTAGCACAATTCCGGTTTTGATTGGAATGAATAGATTTGATGCGGCATATTATATTAATACTCCATATTTTAGTAGTATATATCTTTTTGCAGTAGGTTGTTTATTGCGATTATCTTATTATTACGAAAAGCATTTATACGTGTTTAAAACGCGCAAAGAAGTTATCTTGGATGGTGTCGTTTTCACTACAGCATTGGCTATATCAGCAGTAACTGGTTTTTGGTTGTAGAAAAAAAATAAATTTTTGTTGACGTATATTAAATTTATGAACACTAGTTGGATTTTCAAAAAAAAAATATTTTTTTTTAAGGTAGTATCCATCAACTAGTATTGGCATGAAATTTTTCGCGGGTAGATTTTTTTGGAAAATTGAAAGTTGATCTATGCTAAACCTCCTTTTTTCGACACAATTTTTGACGCAAAACCGGAGGTCACTGTCAAATTATCATGTCATGTTTTTTCAATTTGCCGACGGATACTAATTTCATGCCAACACATTTTGACAGTGACCTCCGGTTT
>Ga0209119_1001739_pt1 | contig 20964 bp, 10 predicted proteins | sample COG_03_FD_184747 | JGI IMG/M metagenome (GOLD analysis project Ga0209119, IMG submission 184747) | Pelagic Microbial community sample from North Sea - COGITO 998_met_03 (SPAdes) (version 2) | ecosystem: Environmental > Aquatic > Marine > Neritic zone/Coastal water | place: Helgoland, sampling... | reverse complement strand
CTCAACAAATCACCATAGTTAGTATTGATACTGATGAAGGTGTACTTGAACCCCTAGGCGTTGGCGAGATGCTTATAGAGGTAAGATACTAGAAAATACTGGTATAAGTAAATACTTAAAGCCCAGTCTTTTCAGGACAATAAAGGAGAAAAAACATGGCTGATAATCTATTTTTCAGCAGAGATACAAAAGTCTTTATGGGTCTCAGTACCATTAGACAATTGCATATTCAAGTAGCAGGAGCGGGCTATACTTCCGCACCAGCTATCACTATAAGTGGTGGTGGCGCGAGTGTTCAAGCCACAGCTACTTGTACTATTGATAGTGGCGCAGTGAACACAGTAACTGTTACAAGTCCAGGCGTAGGCTATACTTCCACCCCTACTGTTACAGTAGCTGCTGCTCCTGGTGGAGGCACTGATGCTGTTATTCGTGGTGGCGCAGGTATTTGGGAAATTCCAATTATTGATGGCTTTTCTATGAGTCAAGGTACTAATACAACGGAAGTTACCCTTAACGAAATGGCCGATGCTTCTGGTAATAGCCGTAGAGGTCGTCAGTTATTTACAGACTCCTATGCACCTGCCGAGTGGAGTTTTTCAACCTATATGAGACCTCTTATAGCTAGCGGTACTGTAGCTAATGGAGGCATCGACGATTCGGCAAGACATCACGCAGTAGAAGAGGTTTTATGGGCTCAAATGGTAGGTGACGGCTCTTATATCGCACCTGTGGAAGGTACTTATGATACTGTCTGGAAAGATGGGATTAGTAATACCTTAGCCACTCCATTTAACGACCAGCAAGTAGTTAAGTTTGAGGACTCAAACAAAGTAACCTTAGGCACTTTTGATTTGTATTTTAATCTTGGCGAAACTACCACTGTCGAGAAAACTACAAAACTTATAACCTTCTCGAACGCAAGTCAAATTGCATCTGGCGAAGCATATGCAGCTGCAGAGTATCAGATTCTGCACCTTATTGCAGGCGTAGATAGCGCAACTCTTAAAAGTAATTGGGAGTCAGTAGGTTGGGCAGCAAATACTCTCACTACGGGTGCCAATCCAGCACCCGGCGACATATTTACCGTAGGCAGCTCAGTGGGTACAGACCCAGGCTTTCCCGCCAGTACAGGTAGTATGGCACCTACTGCAGGTGTTAGCAACCCTCGTATGTTTATCAACGGCGATACCACAGGTGTTCAGCTAGGTGACCTAGTAAAATTCTTCCAAGCAGATGGCACTACTCCACTATTTAGTGGCGCAACTCAAAGGGTCACAGGTATTAACGACCTAGGTGGTAATGTCCTCGTAAAAGAAATTACCTTAGACGTTGGACGTCTTGTGCCAATCGGGAGTGTACTAAAGTTTGAAAAGAGAATTAACTATAAAGTAGAAAATTGTGTAGTAAATGAAGCGGCTATTGATTTTGATATAGATGGTATTGCTACTATTAACTGGTCTGGTCTAGGTTCAAAGATTTCAGAGACTGGAAACGTAACTCCTACTGTAACAGAGGGAACATCCTCTACAAATAACTTTATCCGAAATCGCCTAACTAGTCTTGCTATTAAAGCCGCGGACGAAACTACTTTCCCAGGATATGATGGGGAAGGTCGATACGGAACTGTACTAACAGGCGGTAATATTACTTTTAGTAATAACATTACATACTTAACCCCCGAAACTGTGGGAATAGTGAACCAGCCTTTAGGTCATGTTACAGGTACTCGCTCAATCGGAGGTAGCTTTACTTGTTATTTAGACAACAGTGGAAACGCTGCTAACTCAGCTTCTTCAGCGGATTTGTTCGAGGACATCCACGAAGCAAGAACTAAAATTACTAATGTATTCGAACTTACGTTCGGTATTGGAGGTAGCAGTAATACTCCTCGCTGTAATGTTGAGCTTCGTCAATGCCACTTAGAACTACCCACACACTCATTGGATGACGTAGTGTCTCTTGAGGTTAACTTTCACGCTTTGCCCACCAGCATCTCTGATGCCAATGAAGCAATTATTGCCTATAAAGGCGCTTAAAAAAAGTTCTTGACATTCTAGGGGTATTCCACTATACTACATATTAGAAAAGTGGAATAACCCTTAGGCTTTTCAGGATACATAGGAGAATTACTATGGCAGATAAATTATTTTTTAGTAGAGACACACAGGTATTTCTTGTGCAAGGCTCTAAAACATGGACCCTTCCTGTATTGGACGGTTTTTCATTTTCACAAGGAACAAACACTTCAGAAATTACTCTGAACGAGATGGCAACCTCAGCAGGCGTTAGTCGACGTGGTAGACAGATGTTTACAGATTCGTACGCACCAGCCGAGTGGAGCTTTTCAACTTATATTCGCCCATTTGTATCAGCAGGTTCTGGCACAGGCGCAGCCGATAATACCGCAAAGACTCACGCAGTAGAAGAAGCACTTTGGTCTAACTTTGTTGGTGCAGGTACTTACGCAGCAGGCTCCTTTACCTTTTCAGATATTACTAATGGTAATGAAGCTACCGGTATGGGTATTAGCTTTGCAAACTCAAACAAAGTTACTTTAGGTACTTTTGATTTATTCTTCCTGCTGTCGAAGACATCAGGAGCAGCAACTGATCAGCTATATAAAGTCGAAGGTTGTGTAGTAAATGAAGCTTCTATTGATTTTGATATTGATGGTATCGCTACTATCAACTGGTCTGGTATGGGCGGCTTAATCTCAGAAGTAGAGGGCGGGGTTGTACCCAACCTGGCAGGTGTTATTAAAGAAGGTACTGCATCTACCGATACCGCTAACTTCATTCGTAACCGTTTAACTTCTTTGGCTATTACCAATGGCGATAGCGACAACTTCCAGTCAAGCTATGATGTTGTACTAACAGGCGGTAATATTACAATGAGTAACAACATGACATTCCTCACCCCTGAAACTTTAGGTGTGGTGAATCAGCCGTTAGGACACGTTACAGGTACTCGTAGTGTTGGCGGTAGCTTTACTGCTTATTTAGGGGCTGGAGACGCTGGAGACAACTCTACCGCAGACCTCTTTGAAGATATTATTGAGGCTACCGATGTTGTAACTAATGCTTTCGAGCTTATATTCAGTATTGGTGGAGCGAATGCAACACCTGGCGTAGTTGTTACTGCAAAACAGTGCCACCTTGAAGTCCCTACTCACTCAATGGATGATGTAATTTCTCTTGAAGTGAACTTCCACGCACTGCCTTCTACAGTTGGTGGTACGGACGAACTTGGCGACGGAAGTACGGCAGCGATCACGTACAAAGGTACTACTCTGTAATAGGTGCTTAAAAATATTTCTTGACTTTTATGGTCTATTCGACTATACTATGTGTAAGAAAAAAGTAAGGGGCTCTTTTCGAGCCCTTTATGTTATCCGGAGAAAAGATGCCAATTTACAACTTTCTAAAACAAGCGAACGTAAAGCTGGTAACTGGCCTATCTGTGGCGAACGCAGAAAACTATCCTACAGATCAAGAACACTACTTCGACATGGCTTCCATAGCGAAAGGAGTAACAGATAGAGTATCTGGCTCCGTTGGTACTATTTCAACGCTTACGGGCAGTGTAGCAACAACAGCTACTACTGATAGCCCTACGGGAGGTGCTCTTGTTTTTGACGGAAATAATGGTTCCCAGGGCGGCAAGGGAGCTACGCTTCTAACCAGGGAAGCCGCCAATGCGTGGGAAGATAAAACCGGCAGCTGGACAATGGCTTTATGGTTTAGATCGGACGCTGAAAGTACAGGGAATAACCAGGCTCGTATTATTAGTCGCGATTTAAGTGATGGCTTTGGTCTTAGGATACAACAACAGAATGCTAGTGGTGCTCAAGACCTTAACGTATTCGGAGAGCCGGGAAGCTATGCTGTAGCTGCCGCAAATATTGTTAAAGATGTATGGAATCATATAGCCGTAATTTGTACTGCAACATATGGTAACACAATAGCCTCCGGAGGCACTTTGGTAGCGGACCAAGGGTACCAAATAGTAAGCTTAGGAGATGTTACAGAAAGTCAGTGGGAGTCTCTTAATAATGACGGAGCTGAATACGGTCCCGCCACTCACGCAGTAGGCGACCAGTTTAAGGTAAGTGGTACAACGACTTTACCGGGGTCTGGGGCTTCTGTGAAAGAAGTAAGCAAGAGTATACAGATTTACCTAAATGGTGTGCTACAAAATGGTCAAACTTCGTACATACGAGCAGTAGGCGCAGCACCTCTTCAGATCGCTGCAAACGTTGAGTTTAACGCAGTAGGTGGATTGTTTGGTAGAGACAACGCAGGTGTAGATGGAAGCGTCGCAGATGTTAAGCTCTTTACTAGAGTACTTACAGAGGCCGAAGCGTTAGCACTTTATAATAATCCAGGCGTAAGACAGTATAGTTTAGAAGTAGGGCCGGAGCTGAGCTTTAGCCAGACTTTTACAGAAAATACTCACTCTGTAAAAACTATACACTCAGAGAATTTCTTTGAGGCAGGAACTATCACAAAAGCAAACCCAGCAAACTTTGCTTTTCAGCTTCCAGTTATTTCGGAAGACGACTTTGAAATAGTAAGAACAAAATTATTAGATTGTACAACTTTTGATTTATACGTGTCAACTCAGCAAGACGTGTTTAAACTAGAAAATTCAGTACTTACAAATGGGACGTTTGACATCGAGAGATTGAAACCCCTGAGTCTGTCTGTAACTGGTGAAGCGTCTAAACTGACTAAGGTAGGGGCTAATAGCTCCTATACTATCCCAGGCACTATCGTAGAAGATAGCGCAACTCGTACTCACTTGATAAGCGAAGAACACACTATAACTTTAGATGGTTCGGATATATCAGGCAGTATTTATAGTATAAAAGCAGAACTTCAGAATGATATAAAGTGGACTCCCTATCAGACTGTAAATGCAGGTTTAGCAGCTACTAATGCAGCTACTGCAATGTTCCCAGACTCTTTTACTATAGAACAAAAAACACTGTCTGGCAGTATCGGTCGTTATTTAGCAGATACTACAGGGTCGGATGTTCAGACTTTCAGTACGGGAACCTCTCTCAGAATACAAGCAGGCAAGGATTTACACGTATCAAACGCCTATCCAGGTATTGATATAAATATGGCTTCTTGCAGCTTCACAAATCGTGCTACCGTAGCCGATGTGTTTACACAGAGCTACGACTGGCGCTTTATCGATAACCCAACAAACTTGTTGGGTGTCATCAAAACTTAATAAACAAAAATAGATATAGGAGTAATGTAGTATGGACCTAAAGAAGTTAATGGTCGACACCAAAGCCGTATGGGTAGATTTCCCAGGCTTGAGCGGATTTTCCGTAGAAGTAGCAAACCTTTCACGAAAAGAATTGAATGGTTTACGTAAGCGTTGTACTGGACAAAAGTTTGACCGTAAAACTCGTGCAGTTGTAGAGAGTCTCGATGAAGAAAAGTTCGTAACAGAGTTCACTAAAGCTGTAGTTAAAGACTGGAAAGGGTTAACTTTAGGACACCTTGAAACACTATTACTAGTAGACTACGGCGATCAAGACTCGGAGCAAGAGCTGCCTTATACATTAGATAATGCAGAGACCTTGGTAAGTTCATCAACTGAATTTGATACCTGGCTTAATGAGGTAGTCTTTGATCTTGATAACTTTCGTGCAGGACCAGCGAGAGGAAGCGATTCAGAGGCTTGATCGCTTCTTTAAACAGAGTAGCTCAAAGATGACAAGAGAGCGTTATCTTGAGATGTGCGATCAGTTAGGAAAGGAGCCAGTTGAGAGTGAGATACCTCCTGACTGGCTAGACTTTCCACTCACAATACAGAACGCACTAAATACATTTAATGCCTTAGGAGATAGATACATACCCGACCTAGGGTTTATGGGTAAGGATTATACAAACCTTCCTTATTACATGGAAATTTACGAAGTAACGGATAACGAGTACTTTCTAGACATATTGTCTTGGTTAGACTCAAGGGCCATTGAAGACTCCCGCAAAGCAATGAAACGGGAGATGGATAAGGCAAAGAGAAAACACTAGTGGCCAATACAGTAACTATGCGGTTCAGAGTCCTTGAGGACGGAAGTCTTCAACAGATAGCAAATCAAGCAAACCAAGCCGCTGCGGGTTTAGATAGAACTTCGGAAGCTAATACGCGTTTGCATAGAACTACCCGTGGTGCTTCAAACATGCAGGGTAATCAGACACGCGCCTTTGCTGCTACAGCAAATAGTGCTGGTGGTCTTGTTGCTGCATATGCTACCTTAATGGCCCACACGTTTGCTCTTACTGCCGCTTTTGGCGCTCTCCAAAGAGCTTCCGCTCTTGACCAACTGGAACAAGGTTTGATCGCCGTAGGTAATGCCGCAGGTCAAAATCTTCCCTTTGTATCACGGGAGCTTCAAAACATAACTGACGGTGCTATTACTTTGAAAGAGGCAATGGAAGCAACGGCACTTGCAACAAGTGCAGGATTCAGTACCAGTCAGTTAAAAGACCTCACAAAAGTCGCAAAAGGTGCATCTCTTGCTCTCGGAAGAGACATGGGAGATGCGCTTACTCGTCTTGTAAAAGGTACTGCAAAACTTGAACCTGAAATTCTTGATGAATTGGGTATCATGGTACGTCTTGATGAAGCCTCACAAAAGTATGCAGATAGTGTTGGTAAAACAATTACCCAGTTGAGTAGATTTGAGAAGCAGCAAGCCTTTCTAAATGCTACTATTGAGCAAGGAGAGAAGAAGTTTTCTGCCGTATTTAAAGCTGTAGATCCTGAACCTTTTGCTCAACTCTCCGCTACCTTCCGAGACTTGGTAAAAGAAATAACTGGGTTTATTAACCTAGCAGCAATCCCTCTTGTTAATTTTCTAACAAGTAGCCCTTCGGCCCTGATCGCAGCCCTGTTACTTTTTGCAAGCTCAATTACAAAAAAGATAACTCCTGCACTTAGCGAGATGGCAGCATCAAGCTCTAGAGCAGCGGCCCACTCCGCTAATGTAGCTCGACGCTCCGCACGAGTTATGTCCACTGCATACACCACGGCCATAGCACAGGTAAATGCTAATTTTAAGACCGTCCCTCGCAGTGTTAAAGCCGTTGAGACTGCGTTCCGATCTGGCTCCTTATCTGTTCAAGAGTACCGTACACACCTTGTCAACCTGAGAAGATCAGAACAGCTCCGAGCCAATGCCGCTGTATCGAACCATGCAGCTACCGCAAGTAAAAGGGCCGCAGAGTTAGCAGAGATTAGAGCACTTATTGCGGCCACAGAACAGCTGATTGCTACGGAAGGGCGAAGAACTATGACAGGTGGTGCTGGTAGACGAGCCCAGACTCGCTCAAGAGGTTCAAGAAGGCAAGCTGGTGCCCTGAACGCAATGGAGAACACCGGAGTAGCAGGAGGCTTTGTGGTAGCCGCAAGAGCTAGTAGAAGTCATTTTCGCGACATAAGTAGATCTACGGGCGCACTCAATGGGATGAGTAACGCCTTAAGTGCTGTAGGTCGCTCACTTTCTTTATTCGGAAGCGCGCTTCTCCGCTTAGTGCCTGTACTCGGACAGGCGTTATTTGTTTTTTCTATGCTCTCGCCTTTATTTCCTTCCCTTAAAAAGAGCGGGTTGTCAAAAGCTACGGACGAGGTTGTTGAATCTTTTAAGAGCTTTTCAGATATAGCAGCGCAGTTAAACGAGCACCTACTAACTACCGAGAACGCGGAAGAAAGGTTCTCGGCCAAGCTAGCGGTAAGAGTAGGTGTGATGGATCAGATAGTTTCAGGTATGCAGAAACTAATAGACGTAAGCAAGGAAGAACAGTCACAGCAAGTAAAGGCGGCCCTAACCGCTCGTATCGCCGCGGGAACCAAGCTACGCGACCGAAAGCAGTATATTGCAGGCCTGAAATTAGAGGTTGCTGCGGAGAAAAAAGCAAATAATGGAAGGCATACCATAAAATCAAGCAACTTAGAGTTTAACCAAATTCAGCCATTCGAGGAGGGCGGCGAGATGTCTCAGGGCAGTCTAGCACAATTGGAAGCCGCAGAAAAGAACTACCAAACGAGGTATGAGGAGGCCTTGAGTGTTGCAAGCAGTATAACAAATTTACAAGCTAAGAACCTTATCGAAGAAGCAGCAGCCCACGCAGAGGCAGCGGGACTAACCGATGTAATGCAGAATGAGCTGCTAAAGTTGAAGAAGATACAAGAAAGTTTAGGCCCAGACGAAGAGCTTATTATTTCAAAAGATCTTATAAAGCAATTGCAGGATGCTCTCGACCCTCTTAATAAACTCAAAAATTCTATGGAGGGAGTAGAGACTGCCACAGAAACACTATTTACAAAAACACTAGGGTTCAGTGAGGCGGCCAAAGGCAGATATGGAGAGTTATTTACTGATGTACAAGCTTTAAGAAACGAAATCCTAACTACTGCAAAAAGTGCAGCATTGACAGGAGATGCGACACCAAAAGTCCCAGAAAAAACTGTAATAGAAGCAGAGAGACTAAAGAAGGCGCTAAATCTTACCGATAAAGACCTTCAGGGGGTCACTACATATGATGGAATCCTAACTGTTGTTGGCGATAAGATAGCGGCAAATAACGTACTCATTTCACAAAGTGTAGGAAAATCTAAGCAGTTAAACGCAGAGGCAAAACTATTAGGCAAGTTTTCCGCCGCAAACGGGGCGGTAAAGAAACAAGAACTTCTAACCCGCAATCAAGCCTTACAGGTGCAACTCAAAGGCACCCAGGCATCAATAGAGAATACCATAGCTACTGAAGGAGAGGCAAGCCAATCTGATAAGCTATTGAAGCTTCTTCAACTACGAACGAACCTAACTGCCCAGCTTAAAGGTACGCAAGACGGGACGACACTTTCAATGGTTCAACAGCAGCAAGTATTAGTTGCTTCAGTTCGGCAAGAAAAAGCTAAAGTTGATCTACTAGCTAAGCAGGCCAGCTTTAGCACCTCTATTGCAAAATCTAATTTAAAAATTAAGCAGAACGAGCTTAAAGTTGCTAATCTGCTTGCGAAAAAAGATGCTAAGGAAAAGCGCCCTGCTGCAGCCGCGAAAACGCTTTTTGATGAAACAAAGAAAGATAAACTAGCTATTATTGAGAGCGAAAGAAAAATGAAACATGCCTCGATTAAAATGGAGTATAAGCTCTTAGAAGCACAAACCAAGCTTGCAAGAGCGCAGGCCGCGGAGAAGAATCTAGATACTGCAATATACGATGAGCTACTGCAATTGCAAAAAGGAGCGCAAGTACTTGCTAATCAGGCCGCTAATAAAGCAGCAACCGCTGCAGCGTCCGATCTAGAGGTAGAAGGAGTTACTACTAATCTTGCAAAAGAAGATGAAGACAAAAACATAGCGCTTGACAAAAGAGATAGAGCGCGAGACGTTCTAGGTAGCGCGGCTTCTACGATGGCAGGCCTAGGTCCAGAAGGAGAAAGCCTTTCTGCAGGTATGGAGATGATCGAAGGATTCTCAGCTTCTTTCGATACTGCACTCTCAACAATGGCGGACTCAAGTGCTACAAATTCTGAAAAGATCAGCGCAGGATTAGGGGTTGCCTCCTCCTTAATCGGTGGAATGATGAAGATGCAGCAGGCTGCTACTGCTGATAAACTAAGAGCCATCGACCAAGAAATCGCAGCAGAAAAAGCCCGTGATGGTCAATCTGCTGCAAGTGTTGCTAAGATACAAGGCCTGGAGAAGAAGAAAGAAGCTACAGCAAGAAAAGCTTTTGAGAAAGAGAAGAAGATGAAGATTGCTCAAACAATCATCTCTACTGCTCAAGGCGCGATTGCTGCGTATACGTCTCTAGCAATGATTCCTATTGTAGGTCCAGCACTTGGTGCGGCCGCGGCAGCTATGGTTGTCTCTATGGGTGCAAAGCAGGTCGCAATGATTCAAGCTACTAGCTTCAGCGGAGGCGGTAGTGTAGGCGGAGGGCCTTCTGCGATATCCGTAGGTTCTCGTAGCAACACTGTAGATCTTGCAAAAGGTGAGAATGCAGGCGGAGAGCAGGCTTACATGAGAGGTGCTAGCGGTACAGGTACTGGCATGGATAACTTCACTCCTGCATTTACAGGATACAAAAACCGTGCTGCAGGCGGAAACACAGGGTTTATAGTAGGAGAGCAAGGTCCGGAAATATTCGTACCTGAAGCTCCTGGTAGTATAGTTCCTGCTGGAGAGACCGGAGGTCTCGGCAACACAACTAATGTTAGCTTCTCCATCAATGCTGTAGACGCAGCAGGTGTAGAGGACTTACTAATGACACAAAGAGGAAATATAATTGGCATGATTCGAGAAGCTGCAAACGAACATGGAGAGTTATTCCTTGAGAACGTAGAGGAGAAGACACTGTAATGGCTGATTTCGCGAATTACACAAATATACTACCAGACCCTAATAATCCTATTGGGGAGTCTGGCCAGGCTCTGGCAGTTGCATCAGGGGGTTCTGACGGCCCAGGATTTAGGTCAGTTAACTTGTCCTCAGAGCATAAGATAGATAATACTAGAACTAACTCTGGCAGGCTTGTAAGCCGCCAATCTGCAGGACATAAATGGAAGATTGATCTTACCTATAATCCTATGACCAGGGATCAGTTTGAGCCTGTATACAATTTTCTATTGCAAAAGCGGGGTTCTTTAACTCCTTTTTTCGTATCGCTGCCACACTATAAGCAGCCTAGAAATGCAACCTTTGCAACCTTTGTAGCAAGTAATACTTTTACTAGCGCAGTCGCAGGTGCAGCAGGTACGGATACTTTACTAGTAGGGAATGCGAGCTATGTTCTTGCTACGCATAAGGCGGCTAAGCCCGGCGACGTATTCACAATAGCAGATGCCAATGATAGTAACCACTTAAAAACATATCAAGTTACGAGAGTAGAAACCAACACAGACTATGAGACAGGTACTACTCCGCCAACTACGGCACAATTAAGAATTCACTTCGTTCCTTCTTTACAAAGAGATGTTGCAAGCGGGGCTAGCGTACAATTTAATGACCCTAAATTCAGAGTTGTACTACAAAACGATGTTCAATCATATTCACTAAACACAGAAAATTTGTATAGCTTCTCTTTGAAGCTCGAAGAGGCACAAGTCTAATGGCAATAAGAGTACTAAGTAATAATTCAACAAAACAGGCACAAATGCGTTCTTCGCTACTTTCGTACGAACCTTATGTGATTGCACACCTGATAAAGTTTGAGAGACCTAATTCCGTTTCTCAGCTAGGCGGTGTCAATGCAAAACTTGCAACAGACTTTGTATACATGACAGATGCCCAGTATCCTATTAACTATGACGATGGAGATACGCAGGCGAGCGGAACAGCTTTAGGCACTCAAACCTACATACCAAATAAGCTCATAAACCTGGGAGCTATATCTGAGACAATAGTTGCAAAAGCTACCAATATTACTCTAACACTAGATGCTGCAAGTTTAGGGGCACAAGCCTCTATTTCTGCTAGTTTTACTACTTCAGAAATGACTGCAAATATTGATCTAACTGCCTCAGGTTTCAGAGAAGGAGATAAGATACTTCTTAGTGGTTCGGGCAACACAAATGATGGTGCTTATATACGAATTGATAGATTCAAGAGTGCCGGCAAAGTAGCTGTGTTTACTCAAATAAGTAGTATATCTGCTAATGGAAGTGCTCAATCTTATATAATTAAGTTAGTGGGGGAAGAGTTAACCTCTTTGCTAACAAATAAGGGAGTAGTGGGGTATAGTAGTTATATCAATAGAGATGTTACTATATATAAAGCACACATACATCCTGAGACTCGAGCAATTATCGGTGATCCTTTTATTTACTTCAAAGGTATAATAAATAACTCTACCTTAGAAGAGAAACTTACCAGTTCACAAGTAACCTGGAGTCTTACTAGTCACTGGGGCGACTTTGTGCGAGTCCAAGGTAGGCTAACAGATGACTCGGCGCACAGGGCATTAGATAGTAGCGGTATCCCAGATCCCGAGGCACTAATACGTCCTGAGTATGCTTCCGATTTAGGTTTTATACACGCCAATACCGCTTTTAATCAAGTTATTAAATACGTAGGAGAAAAAACAGAAATTTATATGGGAAAGGACTCGTCTGTAACGGGAATGGGTACTGGACCTATTCTCGAAAGAATAGTTCCTGTAGATAAACAAGTAGATGTAAAGATAAATATCGCAGGTAAACTACTTCCTGTAGTTTACGGGGTACGAAAGTTAAAACCCTTCCCTATTTTTGTAGATACTCATGCAGACTTAGCTAGACAGTCAGAAGTCTATCGAATAGATGCTATTTGTGAGGGCAGAATCGCAGGCATTCTTGACATTTATGTAGAAGATAATAGCACTATATGTATGGATGCAAGAGACGCAGATACTAGAGCTGGCGGAGAGGCTTCAGTAGAGATAGTTTGTTCAGGTCGTGCGGATCGCGGAGACACTCTAGCCCACTATACTTCTACCTCTAGCGAGCTTATATTAGACGACGATAGCTCGTCGCGAGTCTCTCAAGAGCCTGATGAGATTGTATACAGTGATGGAACTAACGCGAGCAATTTTAATGAAGCGGCAACAGGCACCATTAACGCCTTTTCTGGTATTGCCTCTGGTATTCTACATGGAGGTACGCATTCTATACGTAACCCTATGGATGCAGATCTTACTTTCTATATGGGTAAGCCCGATCAAAAAGCAGATGCAGCTTTTGTAAATATAGCGAAAGATAATAAATTTAAGATACAGGCAGACTATTTTTCAGGAAAGAACGCACAGTACTGGGGGCCTGCTCATAGGCTTCTTGACACAGCATATGTTACCGGCAAGTACACTTTCAGCGAGGGTGAGACTACTATGCCCGAGTATAGCTTTATCGTTAGAGGTAGAAACCCTGACTGCTTTAACTATGACGGTAGTTTTATTGAAGACGCCTCAGAAACCTCTGATCCTGTAGGAAGATTCTTGGAAGGGGAGAATGTAACGTTCCACAAAACTAGCGATGATTCTCAAATTGGTGGCTCTGCTAGCCAGATTATAGATAAGTGGTATACCATCAATGCAGACGGGGTGTTGGATTATAGGTTTCGTTATGCACCGACCCCTGACTTAGGAACTACTACTCAGTTCTATATGAAAGATCCGCAAGGCAATAAATGGCATATGCAAACTTGGGATCATATTGCCGATGCAGAGAAGACTGTAGGAGCAGAGTTGTTTGCTTCTTTAAGCGCAGGCCCTACAACAGGTACCACAAGAGGTCAGAAGATGACCCTTAGTAACCCTAGTGCTGCCTTGGAGTACGCTCTATCTGACTCCCGAAGTGCAGTAGGCTTGTACCAAGCTAGTGCGCCTAAATTGATGGCATCTACTTTTATAGACTTCAGCTACAGTACCGGTACCAACGTGCTTGATAATATCACACGATACGCAACGCTCAGAGATATTTCGAGAGTTTATGTTAAGAACGCCATACAGCTACACACCAGTGCCAGTAGTTCGGACAATGCTTACAACGGCCATGTAATTACCGTAACAGATTATAGTGGTTCAGCCCCTTATGTGCAAAAAAGACGAATTGTAGACTATGACGGAACTACCCGCACTGCAATCGTTGATAGTGCCTGGGATTGGAATTATCAGCCTACTACTGCCTCTAAGTATGTTATCGGATCGTTGGGAGATGAGCGTGTAACAATTAACCCTGCAATGCAACTTCTGGACTATATGACGAACACTAGATATGGCAAAGGTTTGAGTATGGACGAGATTGATCTCGATTCCTTTAAAAGTGCGGCCCGCGATTGTGATACTCGTTCAACTGTTACTATTGTTGTTACAGGAACTGCTCCTACTGTAGGAAGCGAGTGGCAGTATCCTGGGAATGCGACTAATACGACTAGAAAGTGGCGGGGCACTGTTCAAAAGGTAACTAGCTACACCTTGGGCGGGACTACTTACAGAGAGGTAGAGTTTAAAGATAACATAGGTAAGTTTGGTTTAAAGTGGAACTCTTGGAGAACTTTTACTACTGGAGATATTTACTGGCATGCCGGTAAGGTATATGGAGGAACAGGTAGTGTTGTTACAAACGCACCTACTTCGGGCCATCTTAGCTCAGTACAAATAGGCACTGTAGTAGGTAGTGGCACTAGAGACGTAGATCTTGCTTACTCCTCCGCGAATGGAAACCCTTTAGTTAAGGCTTACTCTACTGTAACAGGTAAGTTTACTGCTTCTGGATACTCTTTATACGACTGTGACGATGTAAAATACTGGAAGTACTTGGGCTGGGATAGTCCGGACCAGCGAAATGTTACGCGGCACCAGATGAACCAGGTTATTAACACGAATACTCCTTTGTTTGATAACATCAATAAGATGCTTACTCAGTTCAATGGCATACTAAGGTATTCAGGAGGCAAGTACAGTCTTGAGGTTAAGGGTGCTCACCCTGGTGCTATTACAATGGGCAACCTTAATGCTAATCAAGAGTATACAATTGTCTCTCTCGGAGACAAGAGCCAATCCTCTTGGAATACTCTAGGAGGAACTACGGGAGTGGTATATGAGGTCGGAGACACCTTTATTGCTCAAGGAAACGGAGGCTCAGGTACCGCATTGGTATCAGGACTAGATATATCTGAAAATATTACAGAAGATGACATTATAGGAACTATAAAGGTAACAGATAAAGGGCTTAAAGGAAGTAAAAACCATGTAAGCACCTCCATTGTTGATCCACAGAATAGATTTGAAGGTAGAAGTGTTACTTTCTTTAATTCAACTTATTTAAAAGAAGATAAAGGTATACAGAAAAAGGGCAGCTATTCAATGCCTGGTATTACTAACTACTACAACTCACGATTTAACATCAAACAATATCTTGATGAGTCAAGGTATGGTACAACTATACAGTTCACAATGGCACCTAGAGGCTTGTTACTTACATCTGGTAGTCTAATTGAGCTTACCTATCCGAGATTTGGATACACCAATAAAGTGTTCCGAATCAACAGCCTTAGCTTTAAAAAGGACGGAACTGTAGCAGTTGTAGCTGATGAACATAATGACTCTGCGTTTCTTGTTACTCAAGCTTCTACAGGTGTAGGGCTGATCGAGCTTCCTGAAGATACGTCTGTTCCACGAGGTTTTGTAATCCCAAATAGACCTGTCGGTTTAGTAGCTACCAATAATCAAAAAGGTATTGTAAGCCTTACTTGGCAGAATACACTACAATGGGGCCAAGCTACTCATAGTACTGAGATCTGGAGAAGTGAAGTTAATGATTTTGATGCTATAGTAACTATTAGTACAAGCAGTTTTGTAGTGGGCAGAAGATATAGAATTACCGACCTTGGTAATAATTCTCAGTCTGTTTGGAATACTGTAGCAGGCACCACAGGGCTGACCTATAAAGTAGGAGACGGGCTAGTAGCTGCTGCCGTCGCAGGCAGCGGCACTGGCAAGGTTAGTGGTACAATACTAGCAGGCACTTCCAATTCTGCATCTTTTGAAGATATTGTAGACACTACAGACGTACCTAGATCAATGTATTATTGGATACGCTATCAAGTAGCTACTGATCGCTTGAATCTAGCAGGAAGCACTAAAAAGATTATAGCATCTTTGTACTATCCTAATACCACTGACTCAGGGTTTGCCAACGGAGAAGGTATCACAGGAATAGCTGCGGCAATAGCATTACCTAGATCTGTTACAATCGTACCTGGAGTTACTCAACAGTTTATATACAACGAAGATGGAGATGGTATTGAGACAGGATACCCTGGCCAGGCTACCTTAACTACTACTGTTTCAGGAAACTCTCCTACAGGTACTGTAAGCTATGTGTGGTCAAAAACTCCTAAAAACGGATCGAAGACGACAATCGCAGGACAGGTAAGCTCTTCTTTGGTATATACCCCGCCTTCTGCTTTTGCAAATATGCCTGAAATTATACATTGTGATATAACCGATACTGTAGGGTCAGAGACGTACACAGCTAGTGATACTATGACTATGTTTGCGGGTCAAATTGTAGAGAACGGTCAAACTGTACAAGCCAGTAACGGTACTCATGTATTCCCTGCAAATGTAGATGGGGATATATCTGATATTGCTCAGTTCTCTACGACTTTTAGAGTTTTGAAAGGTACTACTCTATTAAGCTACAATGCTACAGGCGGTGAAGGTACGTATTCATACGGAGCCTTTACAAATATCAGTCCTGCAAACTCTGTAGTTCCTATAAATACTGGAGGGACTATTACAATCAATGGCTCTACAGGTAGCTTCTTGACAGGAAATACTGTTAATACTGCTACATTTGACGTACCTCTTATTGATAATGGAAATAGCGCAAGTCTTGGCTCTTTCAGGGTACAACTCACAAAAGCATCGGCTGGAGCAACCGGAGCAACCGGAGCAGCCGGTGGCATAGGTAATCGTGCGGGCGGGGTTTTTACCTTTGAAGAAAGTACTACATCCGGTATAACTGACGCTACAGTTACAACATGGGTTGGTGCCGTATTACAGGCCGGCACTGCCACGACAGCGGTAGCTACCGCTGTAATTGCTGCATCTGAAGATGGCTTTATTCGTCCCAACGATAAAATTACTGTCACCGATAATAGCGCAGACAAAGCAGGTACTAGGATATATACAGGATCCCCAACGAACAGCGCAAGCAGTGCGACCAGTTGGAGCTCTCTAGTTGTAGAGACCTTTGACGGCAGTGTAATAGTAAATGGAACACTAAGTGCTAATACCCTTGCAGCAGATTTTACTCGGTCAAACGTATTAAATGTTGGAAGTGCTCTAAATCTTGCAAACAATGGACAGTTCTACACAGGTAGCAAGACAACTTTCAGTGATACGGACTCAGGTATCTTTATGGGCTGGGATTCAAATGCTCATAAACTTAACATAGGTACTGCTACTGAGTTTGTAAAATTTGACGGAACCTCTTTAAACATTAAAAGCACCGATGGAGGATTTGACTTGAGAAGTTCATCAAATACAAATAATTCTAGAGTTGAAATTACTGCCACAGGTGTCAAAGTCTTTGATGGCGCTACGCTACGAGTACAACTAGGGGACCTCTCATAGAGGGGTCCTTAAAAATAAACCTTGACATAGAATGTCAACTTAGATATAATTCTGTAATGGAGGAAATCATATGAGCGCAGCCCGCTACAACCTAATCATCGACCAAGGGTCCGACTTTGCCCTGGAATTTATCGTAAAAGAAGACGGAACAGCAAAGGCCCTTACGGGTTACAATGCGAGAGCACAGCTTAGATCTACGAAGGATTCTGAGTCAGCGGCCGCTACGTTTGGAATAAGCATAGAGGACGGCTCGGTCACGGGTAAAATTAGGGCAGCTTTAAGCTCTGCCATTACAGGTCCGCTAACTGCAGGACGCTATTACTATGACCTAGAGTTATACACTACTGGCGGAACAGAATTAGTAACGAGGCTTCTTGAAGGTACCGTTACTGTTACACGGGAGGTAACCAGATAATGGCCAAAATTACACTTGATATTTTAGATAGCGGGGGCACTACTCTAACGAGCGAAGGCCTTTTAGCTACTGCAGCAACTATTGCTAGCGCAGTAAGCTTCACGCCTGCCGGAGGCATTGCCGCTACCAACGTACAAGCCGCACTCACTGAACTTGACACTGAAAAGATGCCTAAAACAGGCGGAAGTTTTACAGGGGACGTTAGCTTCTCTGGAACTTCATCTTCAATGAGCTGGGATAAATCTGCAGATCAGTTAAAGTTTAATGATGGTGTAAAAGCTGTTTTTGGGGCGGGCCAGTCTCTTACAGATGCGGATCTGGAGATTTACCATGCAGGAGATGAAAGCTATATTAGAGACACAGGCAGCGGAGCTATTCGTATACAGACAGACGGGCCAGGTATATACCTAGGATCTAACGTAAATGAAGCAGCATTATCTGCTACTTTCGTACCAGGAGGCGCTTCTACCCTCTACGATACCTATAGACCAAGATTCACCACTAATAGTACAGGCTCTGAGCTAAATGGTCAGGTCAATTTAGTTGATGCGACCTTCTCCAGTGCTCCGACCGTAGCAGCAGGCCTCAATGTAGCGGGACTGGTCGAGTTTGACTCCCTATCAGGTACGGGTGCTGTAGCAATTACAGATATTCTTGATGCCGACGATATGTCTGGTGCAAGTGCTACTACTCTTTCTACTTCCGAGTCGATCAAAGCGTATGTTGACGCACAAGTAACACTACAAGACCTAGATCTTAGTGATGGTACAGACACAATTTCCGTAGACCTTGACTCGGAGACTTTGAGTATCCTTGGCGGTACGGGCGTAACGTCCACCGCAACAGGCAACGGTGTTACTTTAGCAATTGACGGTACTGTAGCTACAAAAGATGGTGGACAGACTTTTACGAATAAGACTCTTACTTCTCCTGACATTAACACTCCTGATATTGATGGCGGTACTATTGATGGTTCTACTATTGCTACTTCTGATATTACTGTAGGTGCGGGTAAAACATTAAACGTCTCTGCGGGGACACTAACCCTTGCAGATAACCAGATTAGTGGTGATAAGATCGAAGGCGGAACTGTAGCTGCAATGGAAATTACCTCTATGACAGGTACTTTACAGACTGCTAACCAGCCAAATATAACAGGTTTAGGAACAATCGGCAGTCTTGTAGCCACTACTGCGGATATTAACGGGGGTACTATTGATGGTGCTACTATTGCTACTTCTGACGTTACTGTAGGTGCAGGTAAAACATTAAACGTCTCTGCGGGGACACTAACCCTTGCAGATAACCAGATTAGTGGTGATAAGATCAACAATGGTACAATAGATACCGTTACAATCACAAACTTAACTGCTACCTCCATCAATCTCGGAGGCGGTGAAGTCTCGGGGGCAATCAGCGTAGGTAATAATAAGATTACTGCTACATACACGCCTACGGAAAGTGTAGATGTAACAAACAAAGCCTATGTAGACACCACAGCAGCGGGGCTGGGGCCAGCAGCTTTCTTAGCGCTGACCGCAGTAATAACAGACACTAACACGAGATACGTGAACAGCGCAGCTTTTGCGTAAAGGAAAATAAACTATGACAATTGAAACAGAAGTTGCAGCACTAGCTACCTCCGTCAACGTACTTACAGGACAAGTAAATACTAGTCTAAGTACACTGACGAATAGCGCAACAAACGCCGCTACCTCAGCAACGAATGCTGAAACTCACAAGAATAGCACTAGCACTCTAAAAACAGAGACGGGCGCTCTTAAAGATCTTGCTGTAACTGCCGCAGGAAATGCTGCTACTGCTGCTGCAAGTGCTTATCAAGACTTAGCTGCCCTAGCCCAGTCTAAATCAGAAACTGCTGTTGACATATTTGTATACGATACAAGCAAGGATTCTGACGGAGGTGCGTGGAGAAACCGCACACAAGGTACGAGCTGGTATAACGAAACTTTGAATGTTTCTAATGTTCGTGGTGCTCGAAAAGATTTTCCTGCTGTAGCCGTGATTGTTATAAGCGCTTTTGACCTGAAGATCTATGATGGCGACGACCCCGCTATGCCTTTATGGAAGAATATAGGGGCAGGAGCCGGGATATTTGCTCAAGACGGGTACAGCTTTGAAAGCCGCTGCGTAACAGCAAGAGATGGAAAGATTGTAGTAGGCCTTTACCAAGTCCAAGGTCAGATAACCTCTGAGCCAGGAACCTACGGAGGCTTGATAATTTTTGACTATGTTGCTGATACTTCGGAAAAAATTAGAGGAAAAGGCAGTGCATCAAATAGTGGTGTTAAGTCTGGCGTCAACGGAGTAAATTGGGGTGGCGCTTCTGCTTTCCAATACGGCACTAAAATTTTAGCATATGGCTGGGTCAACGACGTAGATATGACCGTTCTCCCCAACGCACCTATAGATGCTGACACAGGACTACCTGTGCCTACTATTGCAGCTGCTACGAGAGAGGGTACTAGCGTTATTAAAGATGATGGAACCGTTGTTGATATTACTGGCGTTGTCATAGGAACAGATCTTAACGATGCTTTTGTATTTTTTAATAAGGACAACTACTTATTCGTAGGAGATCGAGGCTCCACCTATAGTCGCTCTTTTAACGTGTCTGGTTTTAAAGAAATGCCTGCTACAGACGTTGCTGTAACTACTGCAAATATTACGTACAAGTCTACCAACTCCAGTCTTACAACTCCCAACGCTCCATACATACTTGGCCAGGCTGAGGATATGGTAGGGAGTAGTGTGGGAGGATTAGATGGCCTAACTAACTTGTCTCATAATTATGATACTCCTTCCAACTCAATGGTTAATTATATCACTGCTGAATATAACACTGGCTGGATGAACGGTGACATTAAGTTAGCAACCTTGGTGGATACTGATGATACGAATCTTGCAGGAACTGAGCTTGTTGTTAACAATGCTTTTAATGATGCGACTGGTTGGTCTACTAGCCAAACAACTGAAGCATTACAAGTTGTAAATGGAAAGCTAAGAGTAACTGAAGATGGTGTTGCTGACTCTAGCGTAGCAAGAGCATACCAACAAATAACTACTGAAGTAGGTAAGACTTATCGTGTAACTGCTGACATTGACCCTGTTAATACTTCTACTTGTTCGCTTAACATAAGTAATTCAGTAAGCACAAGCCACTCTATAAATGTGCAAACTTCAAGTACAGCAACAACGGCAGAGTTTTATTTTACAGCAGAATCAACTTCTACTTACGTTTTGCTCACAGTTAATAGTGCAACTACGGTTGGTTCATACGCTGATTTTGACAACGTATCAGTCAAAGAGGCAGTAGCCGATCGCTCTCATAACAGTAAGGCGTTGCAAGTAGTTGGCACAGTCACTAAGAGTGCTGTAGCAACTGGT
>Ga0209119_1001735_pt1 | contig 20977 bp, 21 predicted proteins | sample COG_03_FD_184747 | JGI IMG/M metagenome (GOLD analysis project Ga0209119, IMG submission 184747) | Pelagic Microbial community sample from North Sea - COGITO 998_met_03 (SPAdes) (version 2) | ecosystem: Environmental > Aquatic > Marine > Neritic zone/Coastal water | place: Helgoland, sampling... | reverse complement strand
ACAGGAATAGGCTCCCCAGTAATCATAGATTCGTCTATTGTAGTTTCACCTTCTGTTATCTTTCCATCTACAGGTATTTTATCTCCTGGCTTTACTTTTAAGATATCTTCTAATTCTATTTTATCTTCTGACTTCAACCTCTTGCCCATCAACAACCTTTATCGCCTTACTCGGTGCTAGTTTCAGAAGTTCCTTTACGGCTGACGTGGTCTTGCTGTGTGCTCTTGCTTCAAGTAACTGTCCTAATAATACTAGGGTTAGAATCACAGTTGCAGCTTCAAAATATACATGTACTGCTCCTGACTCTGTTTTAAACTGCTCTGGAAATACATCGGGGAACAACATACCAAAAACACTAAATAACCAAGCAACACCTGCACCTATACCTATAAGCGTAAACATATTCAAATTCCAAGTTTTGATACTTCTATAAGCTCGTTCAAAAAACATCCAAGTAGCATAGAAGACAACTGGAATGGAAAGTCCAAATTGAATCCAGTTCCACCATTTTTGTTCCATTAAATTGTATAATGGATTGTTAGGAACCATTTCACTCATAGCTATTAAGAAAATTGGTAATGTGAATACAGTGGCTATCCAGAATTTCTTCAAAAGTTTCTTATAACTCTTTTCTTCTACTGAACTATCTGCCTCCATAGGCACTAAATCCATTCCGCACTTAGGACAAGCTCCTGATTCGTCTTTTATAACCTCTGGGTGCATCGGACAAGTCCATTGTTCAGAGGTGTTTTTAGATAGGTTTTGTTCCTCTACGAGATCCATCCCACAAACTGGACACCCTACATTCGAATTATAGGTTTTATCACCTTCACAATGCATAGGGCAGTAAAATGTGCCTGTACCATTTTTAGGTTGTTTCATTTCAGGTGTTTCTTTAGATTGATATCCTTCACCTAGAGCAAAAATGCTATACCTGTTATCTTTTGTTTTAAGGGCATTCTGAAAAGAAGCTAATGAAATATGTGACTCCATCTCTATAGTAGCTTCTGCGTTCTCTAAATTAACGCTTGCCTTTGAAACACCTTCCACTTTAGAAAGTGTTTCTTCTACGTGGCTTCTGCAGCCAGTGCAGGTCATTCCATGTATGTGATATGTATGTTTCATAATTATTGTTTCTTGTGCATTCCTGTTGTTAAATTATAACTACCATCATCTAACGGTATTACTTCAAAATAAAAGGCTGTTGGAACTCTGTAATTCCCGTAGGTTCTGACTCCTTGCATATCGCATTGCATATTATAGAGACGAATTTTATCCCCTCTTTTGGCAACAGCATAATAGCCTTTTGAAAACCATTTCAATGTACTAGCTAGTTTATGATCTATTGTGCTCAGTAAGGAGTCGTTTATAGGGAACTCCATAAACTCAATTTCATTTCCGTGCATAACATTGAACTTCCCTATGAATAGACTTTCATCTGTTTTCCCAACTCCATACCAGTTTATGCTCCCAACACTTACTGGGACAGTTAATAAATCATCATAAATGACGCCTTGCTTTGCTAGATTAGCATCAAAAACGTTCTCTATCTTTTGTTTTACTCCAATAGTGACAATCAAGTAAATAGTACTTAATGCTAGGCCAATAAGTACAGGCTTGGTCCTTGATCTTTTAAATCTGTTTATTGATAGACTTGTTATTAAGCCTATCAAAAGAGGTACGGTATAAAAAGGGTCTACTACATTAATAGTATCAAAACTTACGCGATAGTTAGAAAATGGCAGAAACAATTGAGTACCATATGTAGTAAATGCATCCAGTAAAACGTGTGTTATCAAAGCTAACCAAGAGACCAACCATAGCTTAGAATAATTTATTTCCTTAGTCCATTTCATCTTCAATAAGACAAGGGCAAATAAGAATGCACCAATTAGACTAAACAAAATTGAATGACTGAATCCTCTATGGATGCTTATTCTATCTACAGCAGAATAAAACGGTAGAAGTGCAATATCAAGATCAGGAATAGTAGCTATGATTGCACCAACTATAGCAGCCTTACTGCCAATTTTGCGTCCTAGCATTGCTTCCCCTATCGCAGCTCCTAAAGCTGCCTGTGTTATACTATCCATATTACTTTATTTTTAATATTCTCACACTCTTTTATTTCACAAAAGATAGTGCTCACTTTACGAGTTATTTGAAGTATATGATATTCGTTTTTCATCATTTGTTAGTTAGATATTCTAATTGTGAAATTGCAATATGATAGTTCTTTATCTCGCTAGAGAGTCTCATTTTGTACTTTATAAGCAATTGCTGAGATCTAATTAACTCTACAAAGTCTTTTCCCGAAGTGCTGTAGGACGTATAGAGTAGGTCTAATATCCTAGTCTGGGTCTTTATTTCTGACTCATAAAGTTTTATTAGTTCGGTCGCTACAGTTAATTTATACTCAGCTTGGACAAATTCGCTATTCCTATTGTTTTGGTATTGCTCTTTGTTTAGCTCTAAGGCATTTTTAAGGTAGTTAGCCTCACTCGCAGCGGCTTTGTATTGTGACCTGAAGATTGGTAAAGATATGGTCGCCATAGGCATTAAAATATCTTTACCATCATCAGCCACAGTTGAGATGTTTCTTTTACTAACTACAACATAATCTAACCCTAACCCAATGCTTGGTAAGCCTGACAACTTTGCTAGCTCTCCTTGTTTTGTTATTGCATTCATTTTTAAATCAAACGACGCAATTGTTGGGTTATTCACAAAAATACTATCAGCACTAAAAGACCTATTACCAGCAAAATTGTTCAATGAATCTAGTTCAATAACCTCATCAGAAGACCTATTTAGTAATAGATTGAAACGAACTTGCAAAAGATTCATTTTTTCATTCAGCAGAAGCAATTCACTCTTTACATCTTCTATACGAACATCTATTCGCAGGACATCCACCATTGTTCCTTTACCATTGGCAAATTGAATATTAGCTAGTTCCTTATAAGAAGTAAGCAAGGATAAATTCTCTTGTTGCAACCTTATATGTTCATTCAACTCTATCAGTGGAAAGTACGCCTCTTTTACATCTCTAAATAAACTTAGTTTATGAGCCAGGAACTCTTGAAATTTACTTTCTGCTAGTTTGCTCGCTATATCCTCTTTTGCATCAAGTGTTCCAAACCAAGGGACCATCTGACTTAACGAAAACTTCATTCTTTGTGGCCCAACTCTTGTTTCAACCGGACTAATAAAATAACCAAACGAAAATGTAGGATTATTTAATGTATTAACTTGCTCTATTCGCTGCATTGAAGCTTCAAACTCAGCATATTTAGCTTTTAAGCCAGGATTGTTAGTCGCAGCATATTCTAGATAAGATTCTAAGTGTTGTGCTCGCATGTTAAGTGGTCTAACCACCATTCCAAGAATGAAAAGTAATATGATTCTATTTTTCATTTTGATTTTTCTTTAGTTGGTACTCTTCCCTCATACTATAGAGTACAGGAGTAATAAAATACGTTATGGATGCGACTATCATTCCGCCAAAAGCGGGAATTGCCATTGGTATCATTATATCTGCTCCTCTACCTGTGGAAGTAAGAACTGGTAAAAGAGCTATAATAGTAGTAGCTGTAGTCATTATTGCAGGTTTTATTCGCTTCAATCCAGCTTCAGAAACAGCTAATCTAATATCATCTATAGTCTTAGGTTTATTCGCCTCAAAGCTGTAGTCTAAATATGTCCCCATCAAAACCCCATCATCAGTTGCTATACCAAAGAGTGCTATAAAACCGACCCACACTGCAACACTTAGATTAATAGTTCTTACTTGAAACAAATTTCTTAAATCAGTATCAAATAATGAGAAATTAAGAAACCATCCCTTACTGTAGAACCAAAGCATCAGGAATGCACCACTAAATGCCATAGCAATACCTGCAAATATCATCAAAGAAGTAGAAATAGATTTGAATTGGAAATAGAGTATAAGGAAAATAATAACTAGAACAAGAGGTACTACAATAGCTAGCCTCTTCTCAGCTCTAATCTGGTTTTCATAGCTTCCAGAGAACTTATAGCTTACTCCTTTAGGAACTACTATAGAACCTTCATCTATCCTCTCATTGATAAGTTTTTGTGCTGCTTCTACAACATCTACCTCAGCATAGCCGTCTTTCTTATCTAGCAATACATAACCTACTAAAAAGGTGTTCTCACTTTTTATCATCTGTGGGCCTCGCACATACTCTACATCTACTAAATCACCAAGCGGAATATGAGCTCCACTAGCTGTTGACACTATTATCTTGCTAAGAGATGAAGGGTCATCTCTCAACTCCCTAGGGTAACGAACTCTTACAGGAAAACGCTCTCTACCTTCTACGGTAGTAGTAATCTGCATACCACCAATAGCAGTCTCTATAGTTTGTTGGACATCAACGACACTCAGTCCATACCTAGATATAGCCTCTCGATTAATGTTCAGATGAATATATGGTTTACCGACTATTCTATCCGCAAAAACCGCTTCAGCTTTCACAGAAGGAACTTCTTTCAAGACTTGCTCCAGCTCCAATCCAAACTTTTCTATAGTAGGAAGATCAGGTCCGAAGACTTTTATTCCCATTGGAGCTCTCATTCCAGTTTGGAGCATTACTAGCCTTGTTTCAATAGGCTGTAATTTAGGAGCTGATGTAACTCCAGGTAGATTAATGGTCCCTATAATCTCATTCCATATATCGTCCGACGACTGAATGTGATCTCTCCAGTTTCTGAAGTATTGTCCAGATTCATCTGAAATCAAATCGTCACGTGTAATTCCTTGAGTTATAGCATCAGCGTTAGAGATAGTATCTCCATTAGTCAATACAAAGAGATCGTCATTATCCGTTTTAAATCGTTGCCTATGCCCTTGTTCATTTAGAGCATACTCTGATTTATAGTTAATAATGTTTTCATACATGGATATTGGAGCTGGGTCTAAAGCTGATTCTGTACGACCCATTTTACCTACTGCTAGTTCTACTTCGGGTATGTTAGCCAAAATCATGTCCAATTGCTGAACCACTCGTTTATTTTGCTCTATTCCTGCATGCGGCATTGATGTTGGCATTAGCAGGAAACTACCTTCGTCTAATGATGGCATAAACTCCTTACCAATGCCAGGAAAGCTTTCTGATAAAGAAGACCATACACTTGTATTTTCTATAGAGACATTTACTTTCTGAAAACCAGATGAGACAAATCCAAAAACAGTATTAAATCCCATCCAAATAACCGAAGCCAATAGGATGATAAACATAGGTATGGATAGGAAAGTCTTTTTATGAGCCAAACACCAAGCGAGTACTTTGGAATAGTAATGCTCTAGCAAAGCAAATACACCAAGAATGGATGCTATGATGAGAGCTACAAATATAAAATTGAGCAATCCAGACTTTCCTGCACCTAATGGCATCCAGTAGTCAGCTAATAGCCAAGTAATCGAGATTACCGATACTATAATAATTAGATTTTTTGCAAACCAATTCTTTATCGGGCCATATTCTTGAACAAACCAAGCTATGCTAATAGCAATTAAAGTAACTCCTGCCCAAGGGCTAATCCAGATTATAGATATAATTCCAAAGACAATCAGTAAGGCATTGAAAATTACTCCTTTTTTATTCTTAGATATTTTAAATCCAAACACCCAATGAGCTAACGTAGGTAAAATGAATAACGCTACCACTAGAGCAGCTAACAATGCAAAGGTTTTCGTAAATGCGAGTGGTCTAAACAATTTTCCTTCCGCAGCTTGCATTGTAAATACAGGTATAAAACTTATTATAGTTGTAGAGACAGCTGTTACAATTGCCGAACTTACTTCCGCTGCTCCATTGTATATAGTTTCTATCAATTTTTGACCTTTGGGAGCTAAAGTCATATGTTTATCAATGTTCTCTGAGAGAACTATTCCCAGATCGACCATCGTACCAATAGCAATAGCAATACCTGACAATGCAACTATATTGGCGTCTACATGAAAGTATCTCATGGCTATGAATACCATAAGTACTGCAATCGGTAACAGGCTAGAAATTAGCAATGATGCACGTATATTGAACATCATAATGATTACAACCAAAAAGGTAATTAAGATCTCAAGGGATAGAGCTTCTTCAAGTGTTCCTAGGGTTTCTTTAATGACCGTGGTCCTATCATAGAACGGCACTATAGTTAATTGACTAACTGTTCCATTAGCTAATGTTTTAGAAGGTAATCCACCTTTAATCTCTCCAATTTTATCTTTAACGCCATTTATTACCTTTAGCGGATTAGCCCCATATCGAGCTACTACTACACCGCCCACTACTTCAGCACCATCTTTATCTAGTAGCCCTCTTCGTGTTGCTGGGCCAATTGAGACTACAGCGATATCCTTTATTCTAATAGGAACATTATCATGAACAGCCACTACAGCTAATTCTATGTCTTCAATAGATTTAATGTACCCAAGCCCTCTAACTAGATATTCTGCTTGATTGATTTCTATGGTTTTTGCACCAACATCCTTGTTGGAATTTTTAACCGCCAGCATTACCTTATGTAGGGGTATATCATAGGTTCGTAGGGCATTTGGATCTACGTCTATTTGATACTCTTTTACAAAACCACCAATGGACGCTACTTCACTTACTCCGTCCACAGCATTCAGTCCATATTTTACAAAGAAGTCTTGAATAGATCGTATTTCATGGAGGTCCCAACCTCCAGTAGGGTTATTGTTTTCGTCTCTACCTTCAAGAGTATACCAATACACTTGACCAAGTGCGGTAGCATCTGGCCCTATAGCTGGGCTTACCTCAGGAGGCAGCAGGTCAGTTGGAAGAGAATTAAGTTTCTCTAATATTCTGGATCTAGACCAATAAAATTCCACATCTTCATTAAAGATTACGTAAATACTCGAAACTCCGAAAATTGATGAACTACGGATAGATTTCACTCCGGGAATCCCAAGCAATGAAGTTGTTAAAGGATATGTAATTTGGTCCTCAATATCTTGAGGTGACCTTCCTTGCCATTTAGTAAAGACTATTTGTTGGTTTTCACCAATATCAGGAATAGCATCTACCGGGACAGGGTCTGAGGGCAAAGCCCCAACTTCCCAACCAAATGGAGAAGTAACTACTCCCCAAGCAACGAAGAGCATTATGACGATTACCGTCACTAATTTATTGTATAAAAAATATTTAATTATTCTGTTAAGCATAAAATTTCTTTGAACTAAAAACTAAAAACTAAAAAAAAGACATCCCGTAGAATTGACAACTGGGATAAAAAACTATGCTTTCTATATTACATAAACTTGAAGGTAAGACCTTATTAAGTTTTTGCGTAACGTGGGTGAAGATTCAATAAACTCACATTGTAGGTCTTCAAGACTATCATAAGAATATACCTGCTCCCATTGATAACGGGAAACAGGTATTCTTATAATCAACCAATTAAACGTGAAAAGTTCATAACTATTTGTTTGTTCAATGCTAACAACACTGTTTACACAACAATTTGATTTACTAATCGTACTATTTGTAGATTCGCAATCACTGTTATCCATATCACAACCACCATTGTCTTGTCCCATATTTAATTGGGCAGACACTAGCTTATCTCCGCAAAAATGCATTGCGAATGACACTCCTGTCTCAGACAAGAAAAGTGTTAGAATTAATAATATGGATATAATTTTTCTCAATTATTTATAAGCAATTTTTTTATAAAATGTTCCGTATCTGCATTTACATGAACTCGATAATACCCCGATGATAAATTGTAATTTAATTTATACTCTCTTGCAGGTTCGAAATACTCTTCAAAGTAGACTCTAGCTCCTCTAACATCATAAATGCTAATCGACTCTAGATTTACAATTTTATTGAAGTTTATATTGAGATAATCAGAAGCTGGATTCGGATACAGTGTAAATTTTATCTTATTGGGTATAAATATGTCTGCTACTTCAAGATTTTCTACAACAACAAACTGCCCCATCATTCCACCATCTTCGTGAGTGAGTAGATGGCAGTGATACATATATGGTGTTATGGAATCCGAAAAATTATCGAACTTAGCAATAAACCTCACTGTTTCTTGAGGTTTAATGAATACTACATCTTTTCGACCCATCTCAGATGCAGAAGGTGCAACACCATTTCTATCCAAAATATTAAATTGAACATCATGAATATGAAAAGGATGTGCTATCCCTGACATGTTTCGAATAGACCATATCTCAGTATCATTCAACCTTATTGTGTGATTGATTGTATTCATATCAAAAGGTGTATTACTTATTGTAAAGTCACCGTTCAATTGATTCATTCCCATTGAAGCTGGATTCAAGGTCAGATTTCTAATCAAATTAGCATCGGAAGCATTTAACCTCTTTACAGTAACTAAGCTCGAAGGAATTACAGTAACAGGATTACTTGTTGGAGCAATCACATTTAATGTCAACATACTGAAATTTGCTCCGTTGAGTGGATTAGGATTATATCCCGTCATACTCATTTGAGCCATCATCCCAGGAATAGCTGCACCATATATACCATTTGGTAATTCTGATGCGAAACTCATTAGTTTGATGCTGTCTCCTGCCATTTCACTAAGATCCAATAAAACCTCAGCTCGCTCCCCTGGTGATAGGAGTAGTCTAGTTAGCTCAATAGGTTTTTCTAGTAAACCGCCATCTGAGGCTATCTGGTAGAACGCCTTATCACCGCTAAAACCCACACTGAATGCTCGTTGTGATGATCCATTAAGCACTCTGAGCCTGACAACTTGTGCTGGGGCATCTAACGTGCCGTTTATGGTTGCGTTTACCATAGTTACATCATCTGAATTTGTATGAAATAGAATTTGATTGTTAGCATCAAAATCTTTTGTTTGAAGAACAATTGGGAAATCATCTTTGCCATACTTTCTAGGCAAATCAAGTTTAGCTTCTTCTTCGTCTCTTACAATTATTAATCCTGCAATCCCCTTTGAAACGTGCTGATCAGTTTTGTGGTGTAAGTGAGGGTGATACCAATAGGTAGCAGCCTTATCTAATATTTTAAAACTTGGTTTCCAAGTTTCTCCTGGTTTTATAATAGTATGTGGACCTCCATCGTTTTTTGGTGCTACGTGCAAACCGTGCCAATGAATAGTTGTAGTGTCACTCAAACTATTAGTAACCTCAAAGTCTATTTTATCGCCTTTATTTAGAATTAAAGTGGGAGCCAAAATATTACCATTAGCTCCCATTGTATTTGTCTGGATACCTGAATAAAACTCATGAGTACCCGTTTTTAATTCTAATTGAATATGGTCACCTGATAATGTATCAGGAATTATAATTTGGTTCTGAGCATTTAAACTGTTGCCCAAACCAAACAATACTAGAATTAAAAGCTTTCTCATACTCTTATTTCGCTACTACTTTATACAATGAATTGGTACTATATGAAACGAAGTAAAGTTGGTCATTATATATTGCCAAACCAGTCATTCCTTGTATACCCGTCTCTATTCGACCAAGTTCTTCATTGGTAACCAAATCGATACATCTAATATTACCATTGTCAAAATCTCCAACAAAAAGACGATTTCCATTAATGGCCATTCCACAATAATTGAAGTTCTCATCCGAAGCTAGTACCTCAAAGTCAGCATTCCACTCGGAATGATCGGCCAATTGTTCATTGATTAAACCGAGTGATCTTAATCTATTAGCTGAATTCACATCTATTTCTAGAACTCTATTGTTACCGCCGTCTATAGCATATAGAATTGTGCGATCATCATTCATTACCATATGACTTGGAACAGTACCGTTCTTCTTTACAGAAATATTGGTAAATCGCTGAATTACTCCATCATCATGATCAGCGTTTCCTGGACCATGATCGCCACCAAAATCATATCTGCAGATATGTTTATTATAACCATCAAAAACCCAATAAGCGTTGTCATTTTCAGATGCAATTCCCATTGAATATGGACTGCCATGTAACATATCTAAATGACTGCCATTTCCACCACTAGGTTTAGCATATATATCTAAATCTCCAGACCATAACGCAGGGCCTGTAAAAGAACCACCTTGTCTATTGGCATCTAATATACCTGTAGAAGTGGCCCAATCTCCGTTATTGCTAAATGCCAGTGAAGTTGGGAATGCCATAAAATGCCATGAATTACCATCTTTTCTGTAGTCATACTCATAATTTTCAGCTGCAATGTTTGGTATCCTCACGGTTGTACCTCCAGTATTATCAGTACCCTCATTGGTAATCCATAGTTCTCCATTTCTAGTAGGGTTAAAATCCAAATCTGTTGGTTTCAATATCCTAGAAGCACTAGAAGATATTTCCAAAATGTTAGGTTGATTGATACCCCAATCTCCTTCATTGGCTTCTAAGTAAAACTCAGGGACATCATTTTTACGAACCACTTCGCTTGGTGTTACATCATCATCATCATCTTTACAGGAAGAAAAACCCGCTAAAAGTATTAGTGTCAAAGCAATTATTAGATTATTTTTTTTCATTGTTATTTCATTTTAAAATGGTGTTGAATAGTCTGAATTTGTGGTCAAATCCTTATCAGTTAAAGTCTTTAAGAAAGCTACCAAATCAATTTTATCTTGAGCTGATAAGAATAAGCCTTTCTCACGAGTCTGCTCTAATGCTGGATCAAGAGTAGCTGATGATTTAATTTGCTCGTTGTAATGATCAACTACTTGCTCAAGTGTAGTGAATCTACCATCGTGCATATACGGTGCAGTAAGTGCTATGTTTCTAAGACTAGTCACTTTAAACTTTCCATTATCACTTGGATCTTCAGTTGCTTTTGCTCTTCCGTTATCAGCAAATGTTGCGTCAAGACCATTGTTCATATACTTATCGTTCTCAAAGTTCAACCCACTGTGACAGTGCTGGCAATCAGCACCACTTTCTTCTGGAAAAAATGGATTGTAATCAGTTGAAAAAAGTTTAAATCCTCTTTTTTCGCTTTCGTTAAAAGCCGTACTATCTTTCAAGAAATCATCGTACTTTGAATTTACGGATACAATAGAGTTCATAAACTGTTCCATTGCCAAAGACATTTTTTCTGATGTAATATCATCAGAACCAAAAACTCTTATGAACTGGTCCTTATACAATTGACTCTCAGACAATTTTGCAACAACATTTTCCAAGGTTTCATCCATTTCTAATTCATCTTGAATAGGACCGAGGGATTGGTCTCTGAGCAAGTGAGCTCGTCCATCCCAAAAGAACTCATTTTCATTCCAAGCTAAATTAAATACAGACATAGCTTGACGCCCTCCTTTTTTACCTCTTATACCTGTAGAAAACTTAGCGGTATCAGTAAACGCAAATTCTTGAAGGTGGCAATTAGCACAAGCCATTTCTCCATCTGCAGATAGCATTTTGTCATAAAAGAGCATTCTACCAAGCTTCACCCCTTGCTGAGTTAGCTGATTGTCTTCTGCAATATTTGGAGCTGGGAAGTTTCCATAACTTAATATGTAAGGAGTGTTATCTAATACTACTCCTTGTGGTTCGTTATTATCATCGTCTTTACAACTTACCACGAAAATGGAAGCTGCGAGTACAATTAGTATTATTGATTTTAATTTCATTTTACTTTTTAAATTGATTGTTTGTTAAAAACTCATTGTCGGTTAAAGATAAAAGGAAAGCCAAGAGCTCATCTTTTTCTTGTGGTGTTAAATTTAGAGAGCGAATAAACCTACTCTTATTTGGATGGTCTTTACCTCCTGAATTATAATGTTCTATTACTTCAGCAAGCGTATTTATAGAGCCATCATGCATGTAAGGCCCCGTTACTTCTACATTTCTCAGACTGGCAACCTTAAATCGGCTCTCGTCTGCATCTAGTTGGGTTAAGCGTCTTCTTCCTTCGTCTGGATAGATTTCGTATAATCCATTATTCTCAAAACTATAATCTGTAAAATTAGGCCCGCTATGACACTTCGAGCAGTTTGTTTTTTCACTGTAAAAAAGTGCCATCCCTCGCTTTTGTGAATTTGATAATGCATCAGTTTGTGTTTCAAAATGATACTGATCAAAATAGCTATTATCGCTAATTAAACTGCGTTCAAAGTTGGCTAAGGCTCGAGTTATAACATAGTAGTCTGGCATTCTATTGTATGCCTTTTGGCTCATTGCTACATACATTGAATCTTGTGCTATTCTTTCACCAGCCAGGACAATATTGAAATCAAATTCATTATGCTCTTGTAAAGGCACTAATACTTGTTGTTCTAAAGTAGGAACTCCGCCCTCTCTGGTAAAATATGGATGATACCCTATGTTAGCTAAGCTTGGCGAATTCCTTACACCATCCCTATCCTTTACACCTTTACTGAAAGCTACATCGTCACTGAATGAAAGTTCAGCCTTATGACATGACCCACAGTTCAATGTGCTATCTATAGAAAGGACATTGTCATAAAATAGCTTTTTTCCTAGCTCCCAACGTTCCTTACTGTAACCATTGTCTTCTGGAAAGCGAATGGCAGTAAAAGGACTCGGTAAATTAGAAGCGAAATTCTGCTGAATAAAAACATCACTGTTTTCCCCAGTACAACCTATAAACAGTGTAGCTGAGAAAAATAATAGTATAATGTACCGAGACCTCAAGTTATTTTAGTTTATGATTAGTTTCTTAGTACTCTTAACACCATCTCCATAAATGGTTAAATAGTACATCCCTTTTGTTTCAATAGAAATTGTGTTAGATGTTTCCACTGAGCTACTGTAGATTTTTCTACCTGCAATATCCGTAACAACCATATTACCGTGGAAGAATCTATTGTCTTCTAACACAATATTCACCTTACCAGTACTTGGTACAGGATTAATTCCAAAGGCATCAGGCACATCTGTATCTCTAGCAGAAAGAGTATTTCCTTCACCTGATAGAGAGGAGAATACTTTAGTTTGAAAATTCCTTAAACAAGTTGCAGCTTCTTTGCTATCACTATGCTCTATAAGTCCATTTGCCATTCCTATTTGTGAAATAGCTTTGGTATAATCTGCTTTCAATGAAACTACAAGTGCTCCATTAACATCTGTAGCTGAAGTTGGTATGCTTTGCTTAAAATAGTTCTTATCTCCCAAAGCGTGAATCTGAAAGTCTTGAGCAAAGTTCGATCCTGACTTCCCTTCCAAAGCAACGAAGCGATATCCAGAAGCCCAGCCCCAATGCATTGAAGGAGATTTGGGTGCAAGTGCGTGAAAAGATGCCCATTGTGCAGGATCAGCAGTATTTACTCCTGGATCTACACCTACAGAGAAATTAATAGATTCTACGTTTGTAACGTTAAAATTACCCAGTTGAATAGTATCTGTTTTGTTTGCTTTTACTAGAATGTAAACATCAGATGCGTCAGTTACTGTTCCTCCATCATGAGTTATGCTTATACCTGAAATGTAGTATTCAAATCGTTGCAGTTTTACTTTGTCTCCCATATCATTCTCCGCTTCGCTATTAAAAGCAAATGGAGATGAACCTAGTAGATGATTGATAGTAAGTTTTACATCCGTCTGTGCAGAAACATTTAGTGCCATTACAAGCACGGTGATTAGTGTTATTGTTTTTTTCATTTTAAAAGATTGTTTAATGTTTATGTTGATCATTTTTTATGTAGTCCATCCCACAAACAGGGCAAGTACCAGCAGAATCACTGCCACTTCCTTCACAGTGCATAGGACATACATAGGCAGAAGTGTATTCTTTACCTGTTTTATCTATTTCTGAACTATTTGAAGAGCAGGCAGTCAGAGAGCCTATTAAAAGTAGCATCATTGATGCTTTAAAAATTATTGATTTCATTACTTTTTATCGTTGATTTTATTGAAAACAGACGCATTGCAGCCTGCAATAATTGAAAAATGCCAAATGGCATCAAGGAAAAAGTAGTGGTATTATATTAGAAATGTCTGGTGTAATACCAGAAGTACTCTGCCAGCTTGTTCATCTGGTGGAGGATTATAGTGAATGATATCACTTTTGATTTCAGGAATTATCGATGTAACTAATTTTGCATATGGATTTATTCCTAAAACAAGGTTTTGAACTTGATTAGTAATAACGGGAATGTTTTGAGTTGAAGTTTCAGCTTTAATTGAAGCATCAGAACAACATTTCTTCTTGGTGAGAGAAACTGGACTGTTTTTAGAATTACAAACGTCACTTTCTTTCATCTCAATACACTTCTGAGCCTCACCCATAAAACTGATAGTCTTTACTTTACCTTGGCATAGGTGCATATTGAGAGTAAATCCAAACGAGCTAAATAGTACAATACTACATAGTAGTAATGCCACTGTTTTTGCATATGGTGATTTTAGATTCACAAAACAAATATAGGGATAAAAAAGATATCATATATTAAATCATTTTTTAGCTCGCTAAACAATAACTAATTTGGGACTCAACAATAACGAGACTTCCCTCCTTGTTCAATCAACTGTATATAGTCTATAGTCTGAATCTTTACGGTGGAGTGATATGAATTTCTGCTTTTCATCTTAAAAACGGTGTTCGGATTAACGAACATAAAATTTCAACTACTCGAAAGTGCAAATTATTGATTACAAGTTAATTAGCTCGAAAAAATGTTCGACTTAAGGCTCCTAGGGGCTACTTACTAAGACCTGTAATTGATTGTTTAACAGTCGATTACAGGTTTTTTTATGCCTATGGGTATCGATTTAGGTATCGGTTCGCAAGGATTTGACCACATTACTGCCATAACTTTTAGCTCCCCCTGCTCTATGAAGAGACTAATAGAACTTTTTATTTATTATCTATCTACTTGAAATTAACTCAATATTTCCCTCAAGGTCAAAAGAGAAGTAAGCAGTTGTTTCACTGTCAGTAGCATCCATTATTATCAAGCTTCCATTGTAGAGAAGTTTGGCTACATCAACATATGGATTCACGCTCCCTGTTGATACGGCAGCTGACATAAAACTCCCATTACGGGATGGTACGATCTTTTCTACTTAAAATAACAGTACTAACAATAATATCAATTAAGAATAGTCCTGCAAATATTAAAAGAAATGAACCGAACCAAGCTGCCGCAACCAATGCTAATAATACACACACAAAAGATCCTACGTAGCCGACAATTACACCTGCTATTGCCAACCATTTATTTTTATATTTTTCAGGGTTTCTCCTGAATTGCCTAAGAGCAATAGCTCCTAAAGGTAATGCTATTAAAGCCAAAAGGAATGCTGCAAACCCACCTATAGAAATAAAAACGATTGATAACATAGCGAAGATAAAAGACAATAATGAAAGGGTATTAGCTTCCGGTACTGGGTCAGAGTCTTTGGGAATTTTTATGGTTTCATTTTTAATATCAGATTTGATTGATGAATTAATAGAAATTTCTTGCTTGTTGCTCTTGCTATCTTGAATCGTGTCCAGATTAATTATTTCCCTATTTACTAGAACAATCGACTTGTTATCTAGGGATGCAGTTACAGATAGGTCCATTTCTTCATTAGAATTGTAATTTGGTGTGTTTGATTGCTCAAGAGGCCCCATTTTTTTTAGTTTTTTATGTCTTCCATTGGTATGGTGTTCTGATTTTTTCTTAACTAAATTTCGATTGTTGCTATTCCATTCTATGTGAAAACCAGAAGAATAAATTCTCTTTTCCATAGTGCAAGAAGAAAAACAAAGTGAAAGAAAGAGAAGGGTAAAAAAGTAAAATTTAATTTTTAACATGTCGGTTTTTTATTTAATGGGGTTAAGATTAGTAAATGATCAATAGTATTTCTTTCTAGCGTAAATTTTCGTTGAGTTTTTGGGGATACGCATTTTGAGAACCTTTTTAAGTACTAGTACCGACGTGCAATATAGGATTGTAATGTTATTTAAAATTTTTTTTTTCTTTATACGGTTGTTATAAAGTTGTAAAGCCCTTTTTTATGTTGGATTTCGTTGGGTTGGTGTAATTTATCAGACTCTGATAGCTTTAACATTAGTTCTAATGCCTTCTGAGGGTTCTTTTCTGCGACTTTATCGAGCAACTCTTGCAATCTGCCCATATTACCCTCTAAAAGGTCTGTAAAAGCCTGTAATAGCTATGTTTTATATACATTGTTAGCAACTTTTTTTTCGAATTTTAAATCTTTTTCGATAGCTTGAATCATTGATCCAGCGATATTTTTTTCAGATATACCTTCAATTCCTTCTAAACCTGGCGAAGAGTTGACCTCTAACAATAAAGGTCCCTTTTGACCTCTAATTATATCTACACCAGCAACTTTTAGCCCCATAGTTTTAGTAGCTAATAAAGCCACTCTTTTTTCTTCGTTACTTATTTTTATAAAAGATGCACTACCTCCCATATGAATATTTGCCCTAAACTCACCCGGAGCAGCAGTTCTTTTCATACTAGCAATAACTTTTCCATTGACAACAAAACACCTAATATCTTCTCCATTAGCTTCTTTAATAAATTCCTGAACTAATATATTTGCCTTAAGACTTTTGAAAGCGTTTATGAGACTTTCCGCAGCTTTTTTTGTTTCAGCCAATACAACACCTTTACCTTGTGTACCTTCTAATAATTTCACTATCAAAGGTGCACCTCCAACCATATTAATTAATTCTTCTGTATCTAGGGGAGAATTTGCAAAACCAGAAACAGGAATAGGAAGACCATTATTTATTAATAATTGTAGAGCAAATAACTTATCGCGAGACTTAGTAATAGATGATGCTGAGTTTAAACAGTAAACTCCCATAGCTTCAAAGTGGCGAGTTAACGCACAACCATAAAAAGTAGCACTAGGTCGTATTCTAGGAATAATAGCATCAAAGTCACTAAGAACTCTTCCTCCTCTGTAATGCATTTCAGGATTTTCTCCATCTAATTTTATATAACAGTCTTTTATGTTTAAAAATTCAATGTCATGACCTTTTTCTTCAGCTGCCTCTATAATTCGTCTATTGCTATAAAGATTGGGATTACTAGCTAAAAGTCCAATTTTCAATCCATTCTTTTTTATAACTTTAGAATGATAATATTGGTGTAATAACTCTTCGGTTGGTTGACCCAATAAGCAATATGACTCAGGATCGACTAGCATTTTACCAGTCATAGCTTGCCTACCAAGTAACATCCTGTATCCCATATTATCCCTGTTAGTAAGTGTAACCTCTACTTCCCAAGTTTCTTCAGCTATTGATAATGTTGTTTTAATGACAAATCTTAATTCACTGTTTCCACTAGAACTTTTTACTTTTCTTTTGTCATGTATTGGTGCTTCACAATTTATAGTTGTCTTTCCATCATTTTGTAATGGGTGGACATCAAATTTTATCCAAGGAATACCATTTTTTTTAAAAGGTGTAATGTTAATTGCATGTAAAGCTGATGTTTTGGCACCTGAATCAACCCTACATTTTACAGAAGGAATATTAATTTCAGGAAAACTGCACCATTCCTCACGACCTACAATTATTTTATTTTTAGAATTCATTATATTATATTAAGATTTTTTAATTGTTGCTAACGATCACGCTAAAAATCATATCTTGCTTCAGCAAGATATGATTTTTAGCGATTGTGTGTGCCTTGAATGGCAAATATACCTAGAAATAGGAAAAGCTAGGAGGTGAAAGTCCTCTATGTGCCTGGATTAAAGCCGGGAAGTATTAGTAAGTCGCAAGCTGGTTTACCTTGAGGTATGCCTTCCTCCAGGGAATTACTTCCTGCAGATTACCAGCAGATCTACTAATGCATCTATAAAGCTAGTTAAGATGTAATTTGGTTTGACTACTTCCTAAGTCAAAGGTTAGATAATAGGAGCAAGGCCTCTACATTATTAAACCCTGCAACTATTTGATTTTCAAATGATTGTAGGGTTTTTTATTTTAGTCAGGTAACAAATAGGTAACAATAAAGCCCATTTTTTAACCTGCGATATTGAAATTAAGATACTATTAGCGTGTGTTAGTATTCATTCGTTTTACAGATAAATCCCCAAAAAAATCAAAGTATTTTACCTGAGTCGACCCCCGTACCCTTTTAAGATATCGGTTTCCTATCCAAAGCCTTTGCTCAGAAGGATGGTATAACCTTATGGTTTGGGGAATAAGGGGTAGTTTATTTATCAACCATAAATGGTTTAATCACCCAACTTATTATGTTTATAACCATTATATAAATTGGCATAATATTAGATAAAATATAAATATATGAATTAAATGAAAGCGTGGCATCATCGTACCAACAAGCATAAACATAAAAAATATGTATAAACGCTATGCTCAAAACCCTTGCTAATCTTTTCCATTTAGTTTCTAAATATCCAAAAAAGAAAGTATGTGCGAATTTCTTTATCATAACTCTTTCTTTTTATTCATTTACAATTTTAGGGGCAGGTTTAGTCCAAGTACTCATATGTTGAACAATTAATTCGTAGTACTCCAGCAACATTGCTTCAATCATTTGAATATAGCCCTTAGTGCTAGCGAACTTAGCACCAAAACTTCTTCTGATTGTGACATTGTATCCTTGAATAATCTTCCCATCAGTTAGCTCAATTAATGACTCAATATCTGTTAGCTTGACCTTGATATGCTCCTTGGCAAACTTAATGTCTGCTTCTATCCATATCTCACTCATTAGTTTTCCGAAATCCTCAGGCGTCTTCTTATTACAGTTTTCTAATTGCTTTATAATCCAAGTGATTTTAGCCTTATTCCCTTTATCTAATGGTGGAGTAAGTTTGATACTCATAGAAACAAGTCTTCTCTCAAAGTCTGATGATATCTTAATGTCTGACACTGCATTCTTAATTGAAAGCAAACCTGAAATTTTGTGGTCTTTGATTATTCTCGTTGTATCACTCTTGATTGAAGCAGGTGTTCTCGTTGATGATTTAACAAGTACGCCTAATTTTCGGCTTAGAAGAAGAGCCATATCTTTCTCCTCTTCATACCAACTTAATAATGCCTCCTCTAAATAATCATCAGATGCTTTCATTGGTTTCTGAGCTCTTATAGCTTCACATACATCTTTCCAACCAGATTTCATTTTAGTGTACCCTGATATTCCCGACGCAGGATTCTCAAAGTAATGAAGAGCTTCTGACATAATCTCAACTTGGTCCTCATCCTCAATATTTGTATCATTCTTGAATAGAAGAAGCTGACCAACTGTTATTAAGTATGTCCAAGAGAAATGCAGCAAAGATATGTTCTTAGGCACCTTTATCTTGACTGGAGATACTTTAGACTCAGATGTAAATTCATTTGAGATGGTTACCAATTTATCAACCTTTAGTTTTTTTGATATTTCCAGGTATGCCTGAATTTGATTTACACCAATTTGGTTACTCTTATTCTTCATCTCAAAGAATGCCGCATCTGCAATTATACCTTTAGTGACTACTATTGCTAAGCCATCTATTCTACATTTATTTATGTCGGGGAAACAAGCCTCTGTATAGAAATAAACCCGTCCAGCTCTGCTAAGTTTAATGTCTTTGAATATGTTGTCTCTAAACTCTTTAACGAGTCTTAAGGTCGTCATAAATATAGATGTAAGAGCCATCTCGTCTCCTGTCTTGTGCGAAGGAATTAGTCTGGCTGGTTGGAGTTGAATTTGTCCTGATTTTACTAAAGAATCAAACTCATCTTTCTTTAGTCCAACCAATTTACTGATGCTTTTCTTAATCATATTGAAAATAATGTTCCCAAAAATAAGTATTTGATAAAGATTAATGAAGATAAGTTTGAATTGGAAAATAAAGAACTGCCGAAAAACATTAAGCAGTATTTTATAAGACAATAACATTAAAGAACAAATAAAAGATATGTTGTGCAAGTAATCTTTCATTTGAGGGCTAATTTTAGGTTTATTCGAAAACCTATTCAACCACATCCGCCTCGCAACTCGCAAGCGGAACTCCAGTATCTATTATATTAATATCTAATGAGGTGTGTATGTGATGCTAACAATATGGAACTTTATAACCATATTCGTAGTATGAAAAATTTATTATACATACTGATTGCTGCGAGTCTCACATTTAGCTCATGTAGCGATGACACCACCGAAACTCCAATACCTGAAGCTGATTATAGGGAGATAGCTGTAGGAAGTTATACAGGCACCGTCTTCTTCTACGATACAGATTTTAGCGTTTTAGATGAGGAAAGTACATCTTTTACCATAGCATTAGGTACAGGAGAAAAAACGCTAGTGATAAACAATGACGGTGAAACTTTTAAAGCGGTAAAAACTGAAGCAACTAGTAACGGATTAGTATTCGATATGGAAACTTTCAGAGAAATTGAACCTGAAGGTGTTTATGAATATAGAGGTTATGACGGTGTGACTCTTGAAACTGTCAAATACAATGGAATATACCTTTCTGACGAAAAAGAATTCACATTCTTTTATGAGCTATTTTTTGACGGCACATCTTTCGGATATGCTGAAATGACAGGAACTAAGATTTAGTTAAAAAATCAAATAAAATAATAGCCCTACGGTAACTATACTGTAGGGCTTTGCTGTTGCCTTATTGGCTGTTCCTTTCTGTCTACCTCCGTACTTGATTCCCGTATTATTTGCCATAACTATATATACCTACTATAGATATATACCTTTTTAGAGGAAAAGGGGCAATTGGATGGCATTAAAAGCCTTTGCTCAGAATGGTGGTATAACCCTATGGTTTTGGGTTTGTGGTTACTTTTTAATTGATTTATATTAATCTCTATTGGTTGAAATTTTAATTGTACCTAACGTGGGTATATGTAACGGAGCTTTGGTTGTGTGTTGGGTTGTGTGGCTCTGGGATATATACATTTGTGTGTGCCTTGAATGGCAAATATACCTAGAAATAGGAAAAGCTAGGAGGTGAAAGTCCTCTGTGTGCCTGGACTAATGCCGGGAAGCACTAGTAAGCCGCAAGCTGGT
>Ga0209119_1001734_pt1 | contig 20978 bp, 13 predicted proteins | sample COG_03_FD_184747 | JGI IMG/M metagenome (GOLD analysis project Ga0209119, IMG submission 184747) | Pelagic Microbial community sample from North Sea - COGITO 998_met_03 (SPAdes) (version 2) | ecosystem: Environmental > Aquatic > Marine > Neritic zone/Coastal water | place: Helgoland, sampling... | reverse complement strand
ATGTCAACAACATTACCGAGCGGTTAAACCTTTACACCAAGCTTAACGAAATTAAAGATCAAGCTGGGTTGGAGGCATTTCAAAAAACCCTTGAGGACCGCTTTGGGGAGCTTCCCCCACAGGTAATTTCCTTATTTGATAGTGTGCGTATTAAATGGATTGCTATAAAAATGGGAATAGAGCGCGTGATTATTAAACAGGGCCGCTTTATTGGTTACTTTATCAGTGATCAACAAAGTGATTTTTATCAAACCCAAGGCTTTTCTAAAGTGCTAGACTTTGCACAAAACAATGCCTCAAATGTAAAAATTAAAGAAAAAAACACCCGGGGTGGGCTGCGTTTATTACTTACCATAGAAAACGTATCTTCTATTTCAAAAGTGCTAGATATGCTTGAAAAGACTGGCTTATAAAACGCTTTTTATTTGTGTTTAAAAGTGATAAAATGCATCTTTAAAGTGCGTAATTTCTTGGGTTGATTTATTCTTAATGATGGCCAAAATATCAAACCTTGCCTCTAAGGGGATGTTGTTTGAAACCAAGTACTGGTTTGCCGCCTTGAGAAGCAGTTTTATTTTCTCTGGGCTCACAAAAGACTGTGGATCACCAAAAAAATTACTGTTTCTTGTTTTGACCTCAATAATAATAATTTGAGCCTCTTTTTTTGCAATGATGTCTATTTCTGCCTTTTGAAACCTCCAGTTTCTCTCTAAAATAACATAGTTGTTTTCTAGTAAATAACCTACTGCAAGAGATTCTCCCAGACGGCCTAAATCGTTATGAGTTGCCATTATTTTATACTGCTAAAAAGGACGGCTATAAAAGGGGGAGTGTTGTAACTATAAAATTAGGTAAATATATTTTAAAAACAACTCTAATTATAGCGTAAGTGCAGCTGTTTTTGGGTCACCTCTAAGGTTACTACTTTACCTAAAACTAGCGCTTTATTATCTTTAACATGACCTGCAGGAAAATTAAAACTCACTGGATATTGATACCCTTGGACTGCCTCAAATATAATCTCAGGGGCTGTTTTTCCAAAACCAATGGTATTGTCTCGCATCTCACTCATACCCCCCACGATAAGACCTGCAAGATTTTTAAGACGCCCACTTCGTTTTAAATTTTGCATCATTCTGTCTATATGATATAACATTTCATCAAGGTCTTCAATAAACAAAACTTTGCCTTTCCAATCTATCTGTGAGGGGCTGTCTAAAATACTATACAGTACAGACAAATTACCCCCAACTAAGGTGCCCGTTGCCCTTCCAAACCTGCAAGGTAGCGACGCATCAAGGCTATAGGAAATGTCAGGATTGTTTGCAAATAGCGCTTGTTGTAATGTGTCTCTAGAGGCTTTTGATTTTTTTTCTATCTCTAGACACATCTGCCCATGAATGGTAGGGATCTTAAGGCTATTGATATGGCTATGCAAGACCGTAACATCACTGTATCCAATAATCCATTTTGGCTGTTGTATAAACTGAGTAAAGTTTAACAAATCAACCATACGTATGGTGCCGTAACCTCCTCTGGCGCACCAAATAGCTTTTATGTTTGGATTGTCTAGAGCGTCTTGAAAATCTTGAGCGCGTAGGGAGTCATCACCAGCATATTGGTTGTCCTTGGCCTCAATGGTTTTGCCAAGGTGCACCTCTAAGCCCATTTTTTTTGCAAATAATATAGCAGGAACTAATTCTTTGTTTGAAACTTTTCTAGCCGTAGATACAATTGCTATGGTATCGCCTTTTCTTAGTTTTTTAGGGTGTTTTTGATGTGTTATATTCAAGGGTAATCTGTTATATATTAAACTTTTGAGTTATATTTATGTCTTAAATTAAATCGTATTATAAAAGTACGAAGTATTTAACCACATTGGAGCATTAACAATCTATTTTTATGGAAGTGACAACCAACCCTCCTTGTAATACCGCGCTACTTGAGGAGTATATACCCTCAGGGGAAAACCCTTGGACATCGCAAAAAATAAAACACCTCTACAGGCGCCTGGCCTATGGTGTTAACTTGGCTGGGATAGATGCTGCGCTGCCACTTACCCCATCAGCCCTTATAGATACCATTGTAGATGCCGCAGTTAGTTTAGATCCAACACCCGCACCACCTTGGGGGTATTTTAGCATTAGTGATTTTACTGATTTTGAAACAGATAATCCTAATTATATAAACCAATGGTATTTGCAAACAGCCAATGATACTGTTGATGGGGGTTTAAGGGCTAGGCTTACCCTATTTTGGATGAATCATTTTGTTACTGAGCTAGACGGCTACGGATCCTACGCTCCATATATGTTCCAATATTATAACTTAATGCAAACACATGCTTTAGGTAATTTTAAAGAATTTGTAAGAGCTGTTGGTGTTAATTCTACAATGCTTATTTACCTCAATGGTTTTGAAAATACTAGTAATAACCCAAACGAAAATTATGCTAGAGAACTTTTCGAATTATTTACCCTAGGAGAAAACAATAACTACACACAACAAGATATTATACAAGCCGCCAGAGCATTGACAGGTTACAATCACTGGGATGAGCCTGGGGCGCAAATAAATTTTGACCAAAGCACCTGGGATGAAGGCCCTAAAACAGTTTTTGGGTCTGAGCAGTTCTACACCTATGATGAACTTATAGACACTCTGTTTGAACTCAGAGAAACAGAGATTGCCCAATTTATTTGCACCAAACTTTATAAATTCTTTGTAAGTCATGAGTATGATGCCATTACACAAGAAGATATTATAAATCCATTAGCACAAACCCTTATCGATGCTAATTTTGAAATGGTTCCAATGCTAAGGCAGCTTTTTAAAAGTCAGCATTTTTTTGATGATCGTGCACTGGGGGTTGTAATTAAAAGTCCTTATGATGTTGTCTTTAATTACATCAATGAAGGTAATTTCTTTTATAATGATACTGTATTGGAATACTTTGTTTATTATACAGGCATTATTGGGCAAGAGATATACAGCCCGCCTGATGTTTCTGGTTGGCAGAGAGATCAAAACTGGATAAATACTGCGACCTTACTAGCAAGGTGGCAAATAATAGAGCTTTTTAATGGGTATCTATTTGATCTTGAATTACAATCACAGTTTATTGATTTGGCAAGAGAACTCTCCAATGATAGTGATGACCCTTATGTAATAACAAAAGCCGTGGTAGATTTCTTTAACTCAAAAGAGTTATTCACCCAAGCAGATTATCAAGTAGCTACTAGCGTGCTAAAGTGGGAGGTTCCTCAAAATTATTATGATGAAGGCATCTGGAGTCTTAATTATCCAACTGCCCCTTACCAGGTACACTTATTGCTTAACCATTTAACAAAACTGCCCGAATTTCAACTTAAATAACACGCCTATGCTTTTTAATGATACTCATTCTAGCAAAAAAGATATTAAAGAGGCCCATGATCAAGAACACGCCACATGGAATCGCCGTTCTTTTATACAGGCCCTGGGTCTTGCAGGAGCCGGAAGTATGATGCTGGGAGGAACCAATGTAAGTGCAACCGCGCCCTCGCCTTTATCTGTAGCGCTGTCTGGGTCAGAGAATGATAATATTTTAGTAATTATACGTCTTAAAGGTGGAAACGATGGGCTTAATACCGTAGTGCCCCTCTATGATTATGACACCTATTCAAATTTACGACCAACGATACGTCACCAAGAAAATGAATTACTTTCACTAAGTCCAGATTTTGCAATCCCTAGTTACATGAACGCTTTAGAATCTGTCTGGGGAGAAGGAAATATGAAAATAATCCACGGCGTTGGATATCCAGACCAAAGCTTATCTCACTTTAGATCTAGTGATATATGGGCCACGGCTGATGCCATTAACGAGGAGCCAACAGGATGGTGGGGACGCTACTTTGAAGATTTGTACCCAGATTATTTAATCAATCCACCAGAGATACCACCAGCAATACAAATTGGCAGTATTGGCAATCTTATTTTTGAAGGGTCAGATTCAAATTACGCATTTTCTGTTGCCAACCCAGAGCAATTAGCCAATATTGCTCAAACGGGAGGCCTGCATGATGTAGTGAATCTTCCAGAGTGTGTCTATGGAGACAAACTGTTGTTTCTGAGGGCACAAACCAATACAACATTTACCTATGCAGAAGTTATTAATGATGCATATATGGCCTCCAGTAACCAGGCAACATATCTGCAAGACGCCTTGTCTGAACAACTGGCAATTATAGCTAGGATGATTAAAGGAGGGCTTGGCACAAAGGTTTACATGGTTTCTTTAGATGGTTTTGACACACATGCAAACCAGGTAGACAAACAAAGAGTACTTCATGAAAATCTAGCCAGCGGTATTAAAAACTTTTATGAAGACCTAGCAATTGCAGGATATGATGACAAAGTGTTGGGCATGACAATTTCTGAGTTTGGGAGGCGTCCCTATGAAAATGGATCTAATGGGACAGATCATGGAGCTGCTTCTCCAACATTTCTTTTTGGAGCTGGACTTAACGGAAACGGTTTTGTGGGAGACCATCCAGATATAGATGCAAGCGCCTGGGACAATAACAATAATCTTGTGCCCTCCACAGATTTTAGAGATGTATATGCTAGTGTATTGACAGACTGGTTTTGTCTAGACCCAAGTGTTGTAAATACAATTTTATTAAATGACAATTACCAAACACTTAATCTTGGGTTTAATTGCCAGGGTTTAACCACTCCAGATTTCGCAAATGTGAGCCACTTTAGCCACGTTGCTACCTATAGAGATAACCGAACTTTTATTGAAATAAATATGCAAAATTCGGCCCATGTAGAGGTTAAACTAATTAACATCCTAGGGCAAGAGATGGTGACTCTTTGTAATGAAATTTTAACTCCGGGCAATCACATAATTGATGTAAAGGCGAGAGCCAATACAAGACTAGCCTATGGACAGTATATTTACAGGATTAATACCCTAGGGCAATTTTACAGTAAGAGTATTTTAATCAAGTAATATCAATTTTTAAATTACGTGGCACCTGCTTATTAAAATGCTATTTTTGTAGCATAACCTTTTGCCAAAAAATATGAGTCAAGATCCAAAAAGATATACCATTACAGCTGCATTACCTTACACTAATGGCCCTGTGCATATTGGACATTTAGCTGGTGTGTATATACCCGCAGATATTTACGCTCGTTTTCAGCGCATGCAGGGAAAAGATGTAGCCTTTGTTTGTGGTAGTGATGAGCATGGAGTTCCCATAACTTTAAAGGCAAAAAAAGAAGGAATTACTCCCCAGCAGGTAGTTGATAAATACAACGGTATTATCAAACAATCTTTTGAAGATTTCGGAATATCCTTTGACAACTATTCTCGTACAACGTCAAAAATACATCATGACACAGCTAGTGAGTTTTTTAAAAAACTACACAGTGAAGGAAAGTTTATAGAACAGGTAACACAGCAACTATATGATGCAGATGCAAATCAATTTCTGGCAGATAGGTTTGTGGTGGGTACCTGCCCAAAATGTGGTAATAAGGAGAGTTATGGAGACCAATGTGAAAGCTGCGGCACCTCCCACAACGCAACAGATCTTATACATCCAAAAAGTGCTATTACTGGCGCTGTACCTAGTTTAAAAGAAACCAAACATTGGTTTTTACCCCTAGATAAGTATGAGCCATTTTTAAAAGATTGGATTTTAGAGGAGCACAAAAAAGATTGGAAAACAAATGTGTACGGACAGTGTAAATCTTGGATTGATGATGGTCTTCGCCCCAGGGCGGTTACCCGTGATCTAGATTGGGGAATCCCCGTTCCTGCTCCAGATGCAGAGGGCAAGGTGCTCTATGTGTGGTTTGATGCTCCTATTGGATATATCTCTGCAACCAAGCAGTGGGCCGCCAGAGAGAACAAAGACTGGGAGCCATATTGGAAAGACAAAGACACCAAATTATTACATTTCATAGGAAAAGATAATATTGTTTTTCATTGTATTATTTTCCCTAGCATGCTTAAGGCAGAGGGAAGTTATATCCTACCTAATAATGTGCCTGCAAATGAGTTTTTAAACCTTGAGGGAAATAAAATTTCAACCTCAAAGAATTGGGCCGTTTGGCTGCATGAATACCTAGAAGATTTTCCAGACCAGCAAGATGTGTTGCGTTATGTACTAACATCAAATGCGCCAGAGACAAAAGACAATGACTTTACCTGGGCAGATTTTCAAGCAAGAAACAACAATGAACTTGTAGCAATCTTCGGAAACTTTATAAACCGTGTAACGGTATTAACTCATAAATACTATGACGGGGTTACTCCTAGTGAGGGAACGCTCTCGCAAATAGATATAAAAACCCTAGAAACAGTAAGGGCATATCCTGCGGTTATTGAAAGTTCTATAGAGCGGTACCGCTTTAGAGAGGCGCAACAGGAGCTAATGAATGTTGCTCGCTTGGGTAATAAATACTTGGCAGATCAGGAGCCTTGGAAAACTATAAAAACAGATGAGCAGCGTACCAAAACAGTTATGTTTGTTGCCCTTCAAATAGCCAGTGCGCTAGCCATTTTAAGTGAGCCGTTTTTACCTCATACCTCCAAAAAATTAAAAGAAATGCTCCATATTAATTCCAGAGAAACTCAAAATGGGTTGCAATGGAGTGATGTTGCAGCTAAGCAAACACTTATAGCTACAGGACATACCATTAATACAAACGAACTGCTTTTTAGCAAAATAGAGGAATCACAAATACAGGCACAAATGGACAAGCTAACTGCTAGTAAATTAGCAAATGAAATTGCTAACAAAGTAACAACGCCGCAAAAAGACACCTGCACTTTTGAAGATTTTACAAAGTTGGATATGCGTGTTGGAACTATTATTGCCGCAGAAAAAATGCCGAAAGCCAAAAAGTTATTGGTATTAAAGGTAGATACAGGACTGGATGTGCGCACCATTGTCTCTGGAATTGCAGAGAGTTTCACGCCTCAAGAAATTATAGGAAAGAAGGTAACAGTTTTGGTAAACCTAGCACCAAGAGCTCTAAGAGGAGTAGAAAGCCAAGGTATGATTTTAATGACCCAAATGCCAGACGGAACACTTGTGTTTGTAAATCCAGATACTGCAGGGGTTAGCAATGGAGATAGCATTGCATAATGATGCTTAAAATTGCGAATCATCCTATTTATAAATATGCATTGCCAGAGGGACATCGGTTTCCTATGGTTAAATATGAGCTGCTTCCAAAGGTCTTGCTTGAGAGTTCGATTTGCACTCCAGATAATTTTTTTGAGCCCCAAAGAGCAGCCCCAGCACTTATTTTAAAAGTCCATGGGGAGAATTACTATAACAAATTAGTGAGTCTATCTCTTGACAGTAAAGAAATCAGGAAAATAGGATTTCCACTAAGACAAGAATTGGTAGACAGAAGTCATTACATTATTGGCGGCACCATCCAAGGGTGTGAGTTTGCGCTGCAAAATGGTGTTGGCATGAATATAGCGGGAGGCACACATCACGCCTTTAAAGATCACGGAGAGGCCTTTTGCCTTTTAAATGACCAAGCCATAGCAGCACATTATTTATTAGACACCAAAAAAGCCTCAAAAATACTTATTATAGACCTTGATGTGCATCAAGGAAATGGAACAGCGATGCTGTTTAAAGACAATCCAAATGTGTTTACATTTTCTATGCATGGAGCCAAAAACTATCCTTTTAAAAAACAAAGAAGTGATCTGGATATTGGTCTAGAAAACGATACCCAAGACGCTTTATATTTGGAGATTTTAAAAAACACATTGCCCAAACTAGTAACCAAAGTAAAGCCAGATTTTATATTTTACTTAAGCGGTGTAGATATTTTGGCAAGTGATAAATTAGGCAAATTAGGGTGTTCTCTAGAGGGGTGTATGCAAAGAGATCTTTTTGTTTTTGAAAGCTGTAAAAAGGCAAATATTCCTGTTCAAGTAAGTATGGGAGGAGGCTATTCTAAGGATATTGATGTAATTTTGGAGGCTCACAAAAACACCTTCAAGGCGGCGCAAGAGGTTTTTTTTAATAAAGTCTTTTAAATTTTATTTATAAAGTCTTTAAGAGAGTGCCCTTTAGGGATTTCCATCTTCTTTCTAAGATTATAGCGGTAGTTATCTACAGAGGCAGCACTAATTCCTAATTGCAATGCAATTTGTTTTGAGGGTTGTCCTAAACGCAGCATCGTAGCAACCTTTTTTTCTTTATCGTTTAAATTGGTATACAATTGGTCTATTTTGGCTCTAAAAGAATCATTGGTCTCATTAACCTGCTGGTAGAGTTGTATTTTCTCTTTATTTTGATCAATATCATTATTGATAAAATGTATGGTGTCTTTAACAACTGCTTTGTGAGTATCATTTATAACTTTAACTTCCTTTAGTTTGATCTTGATTTTTTCTAAAAGTTCATTTTTTTCTGAAATATGAATTGCAAAATCTGTAATCTGTTTGTTTTTAAAAATTACCTGAGCGTCGAGGGCTTCTTGTTTTATGGAAAGAACTTCTTGTTTAGCTATTAAATTTTCTCTTTTAATGGTATTTAATTTCTTTTGTCGGTAAAAAGAAATTAGGAAAAACAATAAAATTAGGCCTAAAACACCAAAAGTAAAATAGGTTTTATCTCTAGATAGTTTTTGTTCTGCTTTTGATACTTGCAATTGTGCGTTTTTGGATTCTAGCTTGGCAGATAATTCATTATAATTAAACTCAGACTGAATTACATTAAACTTATTTTTTTGTAAAATAGCGCGTAAACTATCCTTTATTCTATGGTGTTGTTGTAAGGATAGAAATGCGTTTTTTGGGTCCTTGTTTAATGTATAAAGCTCAGATAATTCTTTATAAAGGTCTTTTTTTGATTCCTGAAATAAAGAAATTTCGTTATTTTTTAGAATGGTTTGTAATTCTAAAATTCCTAAGCCTAGTTGCTTCTTTTGTTTATAGATTTTGGCTTGTTGGCTTGCAATGGAAATTTGGTGAGAGAGATTTTCAGAAATAGAGGCTTGAACCCTGGCACTATCTAGATATTTAGTAGCAAGGGTAAAATTATTTTTTTTGGTGTATGCTTTGCTTAAAAAAGTATACCCTTCTGCCAATATATAGGCAACACTATCTTTTTTATCAAGCTGTAAGAGCGCGTCGTAGATTGGTATTGCCAAATCAGGCTTGTCTTGTTTTAAGTAAATTTCGGCCCTGTATTTGTCTAAGAATTGAATGCCCTGAACATTTTCAACTTTAGCATACATGGTTTGAGCGCTATCAATATATTTCTGGGCAAGTGGATACTGTTTTTCATCAAAATAATGAGCAAACATAAACTCATAAGATTCTCCAGTCTCCCAATAGGCGTCTATAGACTTTGATAGTATAAGTGCCTTTTTTATACACTCTAGGGCTGTTTCATTATTTTTTATAGAAGAATATATTGCAGCCAAGTGAGTATAGTTTTCTGCTAAATATGTTTTGGTTTGAATGTCTTGAGCGTCTTTTAATAAAAAACTATTGGCCTTTAAAAAGCTTTCCAAAGACAAATCAAAACGTTCTAGATAGTTATAAGCAAGCCCTTTATTTGTGTGAGCGTATGCAATTCCTGCAAAATGTTTTTGATTAGCAATAGATCCATATTGAAGGGCGCTGTCTGCATATTTCAATGTATTTGAATCATTTTCAAGGTATTTTTCTAGCACAGAAAATCTGTTGTAGGCTCTAATGATGTTAAAGCTGTCTTTTTCAACTTTACTTAGCTTTAAGGCTTTTTCCAGGTAATAGACTGCGCTATCTTTTGATTTATTGATATTCTCATACCCGAGAATTAGTAAGTTGTCAATGCGTGTTGATGTAGGCAGATCCTTAGTTTGAAGCTGTCTTTGTATGTCGTCAACTGTGATGTCTGGGGTTTGCTCTTGGCTGTTTTGAGCAGCTAGAACGCTTGTGAGAAGAAATAATATACACCAACAATTTTTTATCATAACAATATCAAAAATAGACTAATCAAACAAAATTAACCGTGTTATAGCGGTCAAACAAGTTCATAATTTTCTCACATAATAGCTGTAAGACTTTAAATTAAGTCGAAATTTGAGTTGTGATTGTATTTTTAGGTCTTTCTAGATTCATTAAAATTTCGATTGCTATGAAAAAGAATGAAAGCCATTATAATATATAATGGCTTTTTTTATGACCACTCAAGAGCTTTATTTTTTCAAATACAATCCCAATTTTATTTTATGATAAGGCATTTTCTCTTCAAAATGTTCAAAATAAGCTTTAAGACTATCTGGGTTTTCTAGTACTTTTTTTGCCTGCTGAATCTTTAAAATCTCTGAGGAGTTTATAAATTGATGCAAATCTAATGGGGTGCCCATTTCATTTATTTTTATCAAATGGGTATATACGGTGTTTTCAGTAATCCCTCTCTTGTGGGCAATTTGGGTTATAGATAATCCATCTTGAAACAAATCATAACTCTTTTGGTGGGTGGGTAGTTTTGTGGCATTGCCGTCCTGGTGCTTTGCAATTATTTTAATAAAAGCAGCTGCATATTTTTCGAGTTTGGCTTTTCCTACCCCACTTATCTTAGAGAAGCCCTCCATGGTGGTTGGCTTTTTTTGCTCCATATCTTTAAGACTGGCATCACTAAAAATAACATAGGCTGGCACGCCCATATCTTTTGCATAAACAGCGCGAAGAACTCTTAACTTTTCAAATAATTCTTTTGTTTTAACAGCGCTAGTTTCTTTAACCTCTTTTGTTTTGGCCTGCTGCTTAGACAAGGTTGCTAGTTTAATTTGCTTGCCTTCAAACAAAATCTGTTTTGCTTGGCTAGTTAAAAGCAATCTACCTCCTTGATGAAACCAAATTTCTAATACTCCTTGATTGAGCAGCTGTATTATATATTGTTGCAGATCTCTCCAAGAGATATCTCTTGCAGCCCCAAATGTTTTGATGTGTTGGTACCCCTTTTCAAAAACTTGCTGGTTGTTAGACCCGCGCAATACATCTATAACTAGCCCAAGAGCTTCTTTTTCTTGAAGTCTAACTACCGCTGAACATATTTTCTGGGCAATGAGTGTACCATCAAAATAGGTTGGAGGGTTTTTACAAATGTCACAATTACCACAATCTTCTGTTATAAACTCGCCAAAGTAGTTGAGAAGCGCTTTACGCCTACAACTCAGTGCTTCTGCAAATTGCTGCATGCGCTCTAACTTGGCTATTTGTATTTCTTGAGTTTGTGTGCCTTCAGCAAATTTTCGCAGTTGCATGACATCTGCATAGCTATAAAATAATAGTGCATGTGCTTTTAAACCATCACGGCCACCACGGCCAATTTCTTGATAATAGCCCTCAATGTTTTTAGGCATATTGTAATGTATCACCCAGCGTACATTGCTTTTATCTATACCCATACCAAAGGCAACTGTGGCTACAATAATAGGTGTCCTATCGTTTATAAAATCTTCCTGAATGCTACTTCTAAGCTCTGGAGTAAGCCCTGCATGATAGGCTTTGGCATCATAGCCTTTTGCTTTTAATTTTGCAGCAAGTGTTTCGGTGTTTTTTCTACTCAAACAATAAATGATACCACTTTGTAGACCGCGAGAACCTATAAACTTGAAAATTTGCTGTAATCTTTGTTGGCCTGGTCTCACATCGAGATATAAATTAGGCCTATCAAAGCTGGATATAAATTTAGTAGCCTTAGGAACTCCTAATTGATTTACAATATCTTCTTGTGTTGCTTTATCGGCAGTTGCGGTTAAGGCTATTATAGGAGTTCCAGGAAATTCTAACTGCAATCGCTTTAACTGAGTGTATGCTGGTCTAAAATCATGTCCCCAGGAAGAAATACAATGCGCCTCATCTACAGCAATCAAACTAATAATGCTTTTCTCTAGATAGTTTGTTATTCCCCAAATACTCTCGGGGGCCACATAGAGTAATTTTAAAGTACCAGCCATCAAACTCTCTAAAATATTTTGCTGGGTTTGTTGGTCTTGAGAACTGTTATAAAAAGCTGCAGATACTCCATTGCCTTTTAAAGCATCTACCTGATCTTTCATAAGGGCAATAAGGGGAGATATTACAATAGCAACACCTTGTTGAGCCAAGGCCGGTAATTGATAGCATAAACTTTTACCTCCTCCTGTTGGCATAATAGCCAGGGTGTCTTTGCCAGACAAAACATGCTGGATAATCTCTAGTTGGTTGGGTCTAAAACTGTCATATCCAAAATGTGTTTTAAGAAGATGATGGATATCGGGAGTTTGAGGGGTTGTTAGATTTTGCTTCATGAATAAATAAAGGCCATTTTATTTGTAAAGTTAGGCTAATATTACCTTACATAAATAATCTATGCTGTGGTTTTCTAAATTTAATAGTGCACCGTATGGTCGAATTAGTTTGAAAGGCGCTACAAGAATAGCTTTCTCAAAAACAGGACCAATTATTAAAATAATTTGACCTAAATTGAAACTCTTTTAATCATGCTTGTTTCTTATTGTGCTTGCTATAGAATGTCTGCCAAGATGGGAGTTATTATAGATTCTGGGTCAGATCATGTGGGTTTTATAACTGTTGCAACCAAACAAATGCTTTCAAATAAGTAATATTTCTCCAAAAAAAAATCCAAAGCAATTTGCTTTGGATTTTCTACGTATTACAATTTCTCAATTACTTATTTCCCAACATCAAAAGTTCATTCACTATAACTTCTGTAATATATCGCTTTTCTCCTGCGTCTGTCTCCCACATGCGGTTTGTGAGTTTTCCTTCAATAGCAATTTCTTGTCCTTTTTTTACATAGCTTTCTACAACTGTAACAAGCCCTCCTTTTACCACTACATTATGCCAATAAGCGCGTTCTACTTTTTGTCCTTCTTTGTCTTTGTAGCTATCATCTGTAGCGAGACTAAACTTGGCCATCTTGTTGCCATCATTAAAGGTTACAATTTCAGGCTCTTGACCTAATCTTCCAATCAACTGTACTTTGTTTCTAAGTGCGTTCATAATTATTAATTTTTAAATATTAAACAGTTAAGTTTTCCAGAAATCGCTCTGGCAACGTCTATCGATATATTCGACACTGCAAACATAAAAGCAATTGCAAGTTGGAGTCGGTATCTAACTACTTGCTTTCGTTTGCAATTATTTGTAACTACTTGTTGTCTTTTAATATATTGAAAACAAGCTATTTAACAACAACTCTTGTTTAATAAAAAAATAAAGTATTTATGTAATTAACACTGAGAAAATAAAAATAGGATATTGGATTGCTACTATTTAGAACTAATTGAACCCTTTTTTAAAATGTATAGGTAGCGGCAACTATAAGGTTTCGTCCTGGGGCAGAAAGGCCGCTACTGTAAGGTCTGTAACGTTGGTCTGTAATATTCTCAAGGGTTGCATTTAATTGAAGAGATTTAGAGTACTTGTATTGTGCTGAAAAATTAAGTGTATGCCATTTGGGGGCAAACGGATTTCCGTTTTGATCTGCGGCATACAAAAACGCATTGTTTTGTTGACTTGGCGCTAAATCTTCAAAATCAAACTGTCCATTATACTCCACAAAAGCAGCTAGGGTTAGTTTTGCTTTATTATAGATAAGGCGGGTATTTCCATAGGCAGGCGCTGCGTGGCGAAGGGCCTCTTTAGTTCCTTGTTGATCCTGTGCAAAGCCTTTGGTGATATTGTATTGAGAGCTAAGTTTCAGCTCTTTTGAAAAAGCAATGGCTATACCTGCTTCAAAACCATAGACCTGTGCCCTAGAGGCATTTTGAATGGCCTGAATAGTGCTTAATTCTCCTTGGTATAGAATTTGCGATTCTCCATCAAGAGAAAAATCTCTTCTAATCAAAGCATCTTCTAAGATGGTATAAAACCCTGCAAAATCAAATTTTACAACTGTATCAAAATTTAGGCTCACACCTATATCTGCATTATATGCATACTCTGGTTTTAAATCTGGGTTGGGCACCACAACACTCCCTGGCTCACTGTCAAAGACTTTTCCAATATCGTCAATATTTGGTGCTCTAAAGGCAGTTCCTAGGTTTAAACGCCATCCTAGGGTTTTATTTGGGTTCCAGGTAAGACCAGCGGTTCCCGTTAGGGCGCCAGTATTAATTGTAGCCTCTGTAAAAGGAAGGTCAAACAAGCTAGTATCAAACTGGGCATCAATAATGATATGGCTATACCTAAGACCTCCAAGAAATGAAATATTTTTTGCCAACGCAAATTGAGTACTCATATACCCGGCCAAGGATTGCCAAGAAGAGCCGTCTGGATATCTGGAAACATCTGTTTGTGAGATCCCTGTAGCTATATCTGTTTTAAGACCCCTAGAGCCAACTTTGTTAAAAATATACTCTACGCCATAGTTCAACTTTGCCTTTTTAATCTTTTTTTCAAAATCCCAAGCAGTGGTATAAGCAGCTACTTTTTCTTGTGTTTTGTACAAAAAAGAATCTCCAAAATCTCTATCACTTCTACCCTCTTTAAAGTGCTGAAAGGAAAGAGTAAATGCACTCTCGTCAAACAGGGTGTTTGTGTCTGGGGTGTTTTGTATTTGCAAATTTCCAGAAACCCATTGTTGCGGGCCATAGTCCCAAACTGCAGACTCCGGCGCACCATTGGTGTCTCTTATAAGCCTATCATACCTTGGGTAATCAGTGGTTGTTGTATAAAACAACCCTAGGTCGAAATTCCAGTTATTGTTTGGCATATAACGCACCTTTTGCATTGTATTTATTTGAGAGTACGCTGTTGGGCGTTGTATTTTAGGGTCTTGATTTTGTACAACGGTATCAACACCGTTAATGGTTTCTACATACTGAGTGCGCAAATAATCATCTGGGCCATGACTACCCATGCGTAAATTGTCAAAATCACTGTAGGTTACACTGGTTAAAAAAGCCCATTTTTTGGCGCCTATATTAAAATCAAAATGTCCTGTTTTCTCTTTATTGGCCGTAGCGTAACGCACCGTTGAGTTTCCAGAAAAAGAGTAGCCTTCTTTAAAGGAGAATTTAGGCTTTTTTGTGTAGAAATTCATCACCCCTCCAACAGCATCACTACCATACACCACAGATCCTGGTCCCAAAATTACCTCTGTGCGAGCTACCGCAAAAGGATCTATAGAGATGATGTTTTGCACATTTCCACCCCTAAAAATAGCGGTATTAAAACGCACACCATCCACAGCAATTAAAAGTCTATTTGTAGAGAACCCCCTAATTATAGGGCTCCCACCACCCAGTTGGCTTTTTTGAACATATACTTGGCCACTGCTTTGTAATAAATCTGCGGCGGTTTGAGGGTTTGTGAAAAGCACGTCCTCGCTTGTTACAGACACAATTTGTTGTGGAATATCTCTCTTTTTTTGTCCAAATTTTGACACAGATAAAACTACCTCATCAAGACTGCTGGCATCTGTCATTAAAAATACTTGCCTATTAGCTTTTACTATTTTAGATTTGGTTTGTGAAAGAGGGGTATGAGCTATGTGCTGAAATGTAATTACCTCATCTTGGTTAAAAGAGGATATATCAGCAAAACCGTCAAAATTTGTAACCGCACTTTTGCTTTTGTCTTCATTAAACAAGGCCACGCCTAGGATTGGATCCTTGGTTTGTTGAGAAAGTACTTGTATTTTTTGAGCAATTGCTGCTTGAAAGCAAAAGAAAATAGCAAGAAGTGCTAATACGTGTTTCATTAATTAAACAGTTGTTGAAGTACCGCCAAGGACTTCGGTTTTTTATACCCGTGCAAATGTAATTGATAATACTCCAACACCAAATCAAGTACGTCCATTCTTTGGTTTTTTGATAGCTTTACAGAGCAAATAGCATCAAAATGTATGCCGAAGAACTGTTTTAATGCCTCCACCCGCTGGCCTGTTTCACAGTAGATAGAGAAATCTTCTTTCTCAAAGGTACCTTCTGAAAGATTAAAATATGGCAAATGAGCTGCAGAGGTGTCTGGATAAAAGCCTAAGTATGCTGTAAGTTTTAATAAAAATAAGGTGTGGAAATTGGCAATATCCTCATGGTGGTCTAGCCACTGAAAAGAAGCCTCTAAAAACAGGTATAGTCCCTGGTTTGCTTCTTCCTCTATAATCGAGTTTTTTAACATCTCAGACAAAAACATCACCAAAGATGACTTTACAATATCTGTGTGAAGTGTACTATAAGGATGGAGTACTTTCACCTCTTTTATAGACTCTAGGGTTCCTTTGTTTTTGTGATTTGCTACGATTTCTAATTGGGTAAGGGGCTGAAAATAAGAGGGCTTTAACCTCCCTTTTCTAGATTTGAGTATGCCGCGCAGTAAGTAGGTTTTAAGCCCGCTACTTTCTGTGAAACAAGTTACGATAAGGTCTGCTTCTGCATACTTTATGGAAGAAAAGACAATTGCTTTTGTAGTTTCAACCATCAGCGAATAATCATTATTTTTTTAATTTTTGTTTCTAGGGCATCTTCTGTGGTAATTAAAACAAAGTACACTCCTGAGGCTACTTTATACTTACCAAAGGCTGTTGTATCCCAAGTGATACTTCCCCCTTGACTTGTTTGCTGAAAGACTAAATTCCCTTCTAAATCTGTAATTTTCACGTTGGCCCTTGCCGTCAAACCATCTATAGTGACAGCACCTTGGTACTGAGGTCTTACCGGATTTGGAAAAACAAAAACATCTTCTAGAGTATCTCTTGGGGCCGTAGAAGTCCCTTTATAAGAAACCAAACCATTAATGGTGGCAAAATAAACTTCTCCAGTAAAAGGGTCTATAGCTATATCTTGTACATTATCTGAGGGTAGTGGAGAGTTCTCTGAGGTAAACCTTAACAATGTTTGTTGCCCATTAGCACTTAAATAAAACACACCAGAGCTTGCTGTTGCAATCCATTTATTATTAGATCCATCTACTTCTATATCTGTAATGGTTTGCTCAAATAGCAATTCTTGGCCCACTCCTTCATCATCGGCAAAAATAATTGCACTGGCAGAGACATCTGCTGTATTGCTAAAAAAAGTGCCTGGGTTAAACAACACACGAAGGCCTCTTAGTGTCCCAATCCATAATCTATTTTGAGCATCAAAAGCAAGCGCTCTAATATCTGTAGAGGGCAAGCCTCCACCTGTGTCATCTGCGCCAATGGCTCTAAATTGATTGGTTGTAGGGTTAAAAGCAGCCAATCCTGTTTGTACAGGGCTAAAAAACACAAAACCTTCTCTGCTAATTGCCAATTTGCTATAAGCCAACTCGTCTCTACCCCCAGATATATTACTTACATCAAAAGATTGAAATTGACCATTTGGAGAAAGCCTTAAAAGAGCATCATCTGTTAGAGATTGTAATACCCAAAGATTTCCATTTCTGTCAAAGTCTGAACCGTATAACCGTATTCCAGCATTATTTCCGCCAAAGACAGGATTCTCTAGAGCAGAATTAGTGTCGTCATATAAAATTATGGGTACTTGATTCTCTACCTTTAAAAGACCACTTAAAAAGGAAGAAAAATAAACAGTTTCGGGGTTTTGATTGTCAATGCTAATGTTAACAATGTCGTTAACAGCACTAACGCCAAGACTTGTGGTTATTTCATCATGAGAAATATTGGTCCAAGTGCCATCTTTTAAATTACTAATTCCCTTTGTATCTAGAGGAAAGGGATTAAAAAAAACATTAACAGCTCCAAAACTAACCCATAGTTGCCCGGCGGTTGCATCCAAGGCAAAAGGAGTGTTTAACAAAGGGCCATCTGGTAAAATTTGTGTTACTTGGCTTGTGTTATAGGGCACCTTGAGAAGCCCTTTAAGAGAGCTGCCCAAATAAAAGATATCATTAAAACTATATCCTGTTTGCAGGGTGTAATTAAAATCTGGCAAACTTTCTATTGATGCTTTTAAAATAAACCCCTGGTCATAAGCCTCAATGCTTGTAGCTGTGCTTATGGTTAGTACTGCGTTATTTACCTTAAAATCTCTAATAGGACTAGAGAAAGTGGCTACTTGCTGTAATGTGTTACCAGCATTTATTCTATAAACTGTATTATTGTTGTCAGCAATTAACACGCGGGTTCCAAGTGTTTGTGCTGCAATGTAATTTCCTTGTGTAACTAGTTCCCACTCTTGAAAATCAATAATGTTGTCGTTGTTTAAAATAGCGCGCCGAATTCCTCCTTCTGTAGAGGCGGCATAAATATAAGGGGCTAAAATTGTGGTCTGAGAGATGTTTATTTGAGAACCAAAATCACCAATAAAATAACTATCTCTAAACTCCAATCGCTCCAAGTCATAGACAGAGACACCAAACTGTGCAGAAATATATATTTTACCATCCAGTTCTGTAAAATGATTAATGCGTTTTTTATTGGGTGGGATGTTTTGTTTATCTCTAATATCTACCACTTTCAAAACTTCATTTTCTTGACCAATGGTAACCACCTCTATGAGTCCGTCTTGATAACCAATAATTAGTAGATTTGTCTGGCTACTGTAGTGTATGGTTGTTATAGGTTCTCCTGCAAGGCCCTGAACACTTGATAACGTTGTGATTTCTTCTGTAGAAAGATCGTAAATAAATATGGCGTTATCTGTTCCTACAAAGATGCGGTCATCACCCTGTGAGATGTCTTTAACCGAAACATAAGAGAAGTAATCTTCCCAAAGGTTTTCGAAATTTTGTGCTATAGCAAAAGGGGCTATACATAACAAAAAAACCAATAAAATACGTTTCATAAAATCTGTTTTCTAAAAGTAACCCAACTCTTTTGTAATATATGATTATAAGTATAACAACCCCTTAGGGATATTATTGTGATTTAAAAAAGGTTGCCCATAAGAGCAACCTTTATATACTATACTAGTTTGCACTAAAGATTAAACAACTCCTTGAGCCATCATGGCTTCTGCCACTTTTACAAAGCCAGCAATGTTTGCTCCCTTTACGTAGTCTACATAGCCATCACCATCTTTTCCGTACTGCACACATGCACCATGAATATCAATCATGATATTATGAAGTTTTTGGTCAACCTCTGCTCTTGTCCAGCTTAAACGCAAAGAGTTTTGAGACATTTCAAGACCAGATGTTGCTACTCCACCTGCATTAGAGGCCTTTCCTGGCGCAAATAATATTTTTGCGTTTGTAAAAACTTCAATAGCATCTGGTGTTGTAGGCATATTAGCGCCCTCACTTACACAGATACATCCATTGGCAACTAATGTTTTTGCTTCTTGCTGATTCAACTCATTTTGAGTGGCACATGGCAAGGCAATATCACATTTAATTCCCCAAGGTCTTTGCCCAGATGTGTATGTTGCACTTGGGTATTTCTCTACATATTGGCTGATACGTCCTCTTTTTACATTTTTTAGCTCCATAATAAAAGCTAATTTCTCTTGATTGATTCCTTCAGAGTCATAAATAAATCCTCCAGAGTCAGACATGGTGACCACCTTAGCCCCGAACTCCAAAGCTTTCTCTGCTGCATATTGAGCTACGTTTCCAGATCCAGAAATAACAACTGTCTTTCCATTAAAGCTCTCGCCAATGGTTTCTAACATGTTTTTTGCAAAGTATACATTTCCGTATCCTGTTGCCTCTGGGCGTATTAACGAACCGCCGTACTCACGGCCTTTACCTGTTAAAACTCCTGTAAATTCATTTCTGAGTCTCTTGTATTGGCCATACATATATCCTATCTCACGTCCACCAACACCAATGTCTCCTGCAGGTACATCTGTGTTTGGTCCAATATGACGTGATAATTCTGTCATAAAACTTTGACAAAAACGCATTACCTCTGCGTCTGTTTTCCCTTTTGGATTAAAGTTACTTCCTCCTTTACCACCTCCCATTGGAAGTGTTGTTAAGCTGTTTTTGAACAATTGTTCGAACCCTAAAAATTTCAGGATACTCAAATTCACAGATGGATGAAAACGAAGTCCACCTTTGTAAGGCCCAATAGCAGAGTTGTACTCTACACGGTATCCTTTGTTTACGTGAATTTCGCCACTATCATCAGTCCAAGGAACACGAAACATAATGGTGCGCTCTGGTTCTACCATGCGTTCCAATAATTTTTGGCCCTGGTATCTTTCATTACTCTCAATAAATGGAATTACCGCTTCGGCAACTTCAGTCACAGCTTGTAAGAATTCTGGCTCGTTTGGATTTAATTGTTCGACACTTGCAATAAAGTCTTTGATACTTTGCTTCATAGTATGCGTTCTTAAATTTGTTTTGTACTAATTAAAGTACGTTAATTGTTGTTTTTTGTTGGTGCTATCCTTTGTGATATTTACAATATAACATTACAAAGAATAACCACTCTATAAGGGTACTAATTCTTATTGAGCATGCCCAGTTTAACTAGCTTGTATCTAGCATACAAGCATAGTCTATACTAAGACAGGGCAAATATACGAGATATGAAATAATTATAGGTTTTAAATTTATACAATCCCCTAAATATAGCATTTATATTTGCTTCTGAAATCGGTTTTATTGAATATACTATAAGTAAAGCCTCTTATCTGTTTTGGGTATAATTGTTTACATTTACAGCCATCATAAAAAATTAAAAAATGGAAGATTCGCCAAAGTTTGCTGTATTTGGAGGTGGTAGTTGGGCAACTGCGATTGTGAAAATGCTATGCGAAAATCTTGAACATGTTGGTTGGTACATGCGTAATGTTGATGCCATTAAACACATAAAAAAAGAACAGCACAACCCAAACTATCTTAGCGCTGTTGAGTTTGATACCAACAAATTAAAACTTAGCAATGATATCAATGAGATGGTAGGGTATGCAGACTACCTTATTTTTGTTATTCCTTCTGCGTTTATACACCAAGAATTAGAAAAACTAAAGGCCTCTTTAGATGGGAAGGTTATTATATCTGCCATAAAAGGTATCGTTCCAGAAAGTAGTTTGATTGTTGGAGAACA
>Ga0209119_1001731_pt1 | contig 20993 bp, 30 predicted proteins | sample COG_03_FD_184747 | JGI IMG/M metagenome (GOLD analysis project Ga0209119, IMG submission 184747) | Pelagic Microbial community sample from North Sea - COGITO 998_met_03 (SPAdes) (version 2) | ecosystem: Environmental > Aquatic > Marine > Neritic zone/Coastal water | place: Helgoland, sampling... | reverse complement strand
ACCGAAGCCGATGCTAAAACCGAACCAGCTACTGATACCGAAGCCGATGCTAAAACTTAATAATATAGATATGATTATTGGTAATTATGAATTAAATAAAAAGTAATTTTATTAAATATATGATTAATAAAATTATTTATAAAAAAGGTATTAATTTATTATGATGAATGGTCTTAATTGGCTGCGGGGGCTGCGGGGGCTGCGGGGGCAGCAGGGTCCAAGTCGGCGACTTGGTTTGTAGAAGCTTGTTCGGATGTATTCATGAAGAAACCTTCATAGTCTAATACAAAGTATACTACATCATGTGCGGCATCTTCAGGTGCAGCACCTTGTACGTATGTAATATGTCCACCAATTTCAGTGAATGTATATGTATCATATACTTCACCATCATGAACCATAAATTTGGAGCCAGCAACTGCCTTAAGTGTTCTTGCTGTACCATCGGCGTTGGGACCAGCACTGATGACAACTTTTGTCATACCGACCTCTTCAGGTTTAAGTACGTTGGTTACTGCTTCAAAATCACCACCTGCGGAGCTTAATACAGATGTTCTAAGATCACTTGTGACAGATGTTGCAGTAATTGCGTTACCGTTAACGTCAGTTTGACCAGTAGCTTTATTGTCTACAAGTTCATATCCATTTACACTAAGAATGGCACGAGAGTTTAACCATACTTGTTTGTACAATGTTGGGATGTATTTTCTAAGTCTTCCGGGCATGTAAAGACGTGTTGATCCTTCTTCGCCAACAACTTGGCTTTTGGCATCATAAGAATTTAAAGGTACTGTAAATTCGTTTGTTCCTTTTTGTGATTCGCCTACTGCGGGTGCAAAGTTTCCTGAGAATTGGTTATCAGTCATTATACAATTTAAAAATATTTTTTTTTTTAAAAAAAAAACAATCTATAATTAAACGCATTAATTGAAATTAATAAAATATATAAACTAATTTATATAATGTCAACTTTCCTTAATTTCAGTTATTCTAATAATTTAGTTAGATATACCCATGTTAGTAAATCTTCTAATAAAAATACCAGTTACTCCTTAACTCCTGTTAATTCATTTCCGTATAAAAATAAAATATATATTAATACCTACGCAGTTCCTTTTAAAGCTAGACCACTAAAACACTATAGAAAAAGACTAATTCCTACCAATTCATCCTCTATTAGACATGTATCATTAGATACTATCAATTCTCCAGGTGGTTCTATTAAATGTAATATTAGTAAAACCTGTCATCCACATTCAAATCTTGTTAATACATACAAATGGACAAATCGTCTATAATTAATAAAATTATTTATCTTATTACACCGACCAACATTTAAAATGAAACAAAAATGTTAGGTATAAATTCTAAAAGAATGTTTTATATAATTTTCTAGATGCTTAGATTTAATTTTAGTATTTATTATATCGGTTATTGTTTTATAAAAAGTATCTATATCTGTTTTTTCTTGACCTTCTCTTTTTTCTGGATAATATTTACTTCTTACACGTTTTCTAGTAATTTTATTCTTTTTCAAAATTCTATATATCGAAATATCAGTTAATGATATTTTAAATTTTAATTTATTTATAAAGTATATAATGTGTTTTTCAGAAACGCAATCTTTTATAAATGCTATTATACTGATTATTGGGAGTATTTTTGTTTATCCTAACTATAGATTATCTATAATTTTAATATTTTTAGCATTAAAGGATTTGATTCAAGGATTTTTATATAAATATCAACATAATGAAAAACTTGAAAATAGTCTAACAGTTTTATCATGGATTCATATATGTTTCCAACCATTATTTGTAAATATATTTATGTCTAACTTCAGTCAAAATAAAAATAACTATTGGAATATTATATTTATTATTTGTTTTTTATATGGAATATATACATTAACAACATTAAATGAATTTGATATACAAAATGATACAGATTGCATTACAAAAAATAAAAAAAATGATTTCTGTTCAAAACATACCACATCATATATAGGTAAGTATCATATTGCATATAAATTTAATAGAGATAATGATATATTATTTTTCCCTATAATTTATTTAATTCTTATGTTTATACCGAGTCTTTTTACTAATTCTAGAATTTTAGGTATTATTTGGGGATTATTTGTTGGACTAATTTATATATTTTTTAATAATATTGGAGAAGGCGAAAAAGCGGCAATTTGGTGTTTTTTATCTATAATATTTTTTTTACCAATTGCAATATTTAATAAACAAATATCAAAATTTTTACTTTAATAGATATCCCAGAGAGTGCGTTTACATCACCAACTATTTTTTTTTTTTTAATCATTTTTGTTTCATTTTAAATGTTGGTCGGTGTAATTATAAAAATTATTTATATAGTATATATAGTTATGGCACTTATTGATATGTTTCTTAAAAATATATATAATTATGATAATAAACTATCCACCTCATATTATACTATTAATAATAACAAAAATATATTTATAACATTTATTATTACTTCTATATTGTACACTTTAGCAGATAACTATTATTTTGATATTTATCAATATAGATGGTTTGAAAATATTAGAAATATTATTTTACTATATATTTTTATAATTAGTATTATTGTTTCATTTTTACCATTTTCCAGTGTTAAATTTATTAAATTTCTGTTAATTGTTTCTATTACTATTACTATTTGCTTTGTATTTTCTGCATTAATTACATTAAATAAAAAACAAATTACTATTGAAAATATTACTACAATTTCTAGTTCTGATGAAAATAATTATGATTGGATGCAATTTGACCAACCTGATATGCCATCTATAAGTTTAATAAACGAAATTAAAGAACAATATAATAAAGATTTTACATCTTATAGAAATAATTTTTTACTTAAAAATGATGAATGTTTGTATTATAAAAAACATGGGAAATTTCCATATAATAATAATTTATTAAGACCTAGTTATAATCATATGAAAGCTCTTGATACAGAAAATACGTTAACTTTTCAACAATGGAAAGATTCTTATTATAATCTTGCACAACAAAATGTTCCTATGCGTGTTTTAATTTTGAGATCAACGTCTGGTACGACTGGTTATGAATTAGAAGGAATAAAAGAAGTTGATTTCTCTAATAAACTATATCAAGGAAAATTAAAATTAGACGAGCTTACAATTGTTGGATGTAAATCTAACGGTAAACCTTATTATAAGGAAAATGGTATTATTAATACTGACAAATCTGATACTGATATTTACGAAGCTATAAATAAAGTATTTGATATTGAATTTCTTGAAAGTAGTGGAGCTGGATGTAATAAAGGAAGACAACTATGTACTGAAAATAATATTTTAGAATGTCCTTTTAAATTTCAAGATGAAGATAAAAGTACACGCATGAGTGACGTAATGGCTAAATATTGGAACATGGATGAAACGCAAACAAAACCATTTGATGCAGGGTGTTATACTGCAGAAGGGTGTAAAGAAAAAACGGTTTAAGTTTTGGAATGTCATTGGGATTGAGTTCTATTCCGACACTATTAAATCATCTACTATATTTTTATTTTTCGGGATTGTCTTGTGTTTATTTTTCTTAGCTGTCCTGCGTTTTACAGTTTTTCGGTTAGTTCTTATACTATCTATTATTTTACTACTCGTGTTTACTATACACCCTAATGTCAATAATAATGGACATAGTACCATACCTATACATTGAAATATAGGGGATTTCATTTGTTTACGAAATTTATCTCTACTGTTTTTTAATTCATATTGATTGGTTAGGTTCATTTTAGGTTACTTAATTCATTCATTTATTTATTCATTCATTTATATTATTTCAATTTTTTGTTATTTTTAAATATTTTGTATCTTTCTTTCATATGATTTTTATTTTAATAAAACTATATATTCAAATAAAATTGAAATAACATTATTGCAACTATTAAATATATAAAAATATGGAATTCACTACTACCGTTGCCGATACAGAATTTACTACTACCGTTGCCGATATTGCAGTTGCCGAAGAACCTGTAAAAACCGAAGAAGAAGGAAAGACAAAAATATATCATTTAACTGCTGATTATAAAAAATCAACATATCAAACTGAACAATGGAATAATGTATTATCAAATGGGAAACATGTTCGGTTTGAAGTAACAAATTACTTCTATTGGGGTACATTTGAAATAGAATTAACAGATAAAGAAAAAGAGGAAATATTGAAAAAAACTAGTATTATATTGAATGATCATTCGGGCGTTTCAGTTGAAAGCATGGATAGTGGTTGTGATTGTTCTGACGAAATTTGTAATAAAGATACTTTTACGCCAGAAGAGTTGAAAGAGATACACCGCCTTATTTATTTAGATCCCGATGACGAAGAATCTTACACAAGTGATTGTGACGACACGAATACCGATATATTGGAACAAAATGGTTGGTCAATGGATGATACCATTTATGGAATAGATACTGGATGTGAATTAGAATGTATAAGTGAATAAATCTATTGTTTAAAAAAATTGAAATTATAATATTTTATGTTATAAATTCAATAATTGGTTAATAAATATGAATGAGTGCGCGATATGTTATGATGACGAATCAACTCAAGAGTTTATTAGTAAATGGACATGTGGACACAAGTTTCACTCAAATTGTATTGAAAATTGGCATAGATCTTGTCCATACTGTAGATGTGAACAACTAGATGAAAGTGTAATAGAGACTATTTCGTGGCAAATTTCCACGAATCCAACAAATGTATTAGATATTGAAATAATGAAAAATGCTAATCCAATACATGATATATCAAAAAAACAAATTTATTTAAATCAATGGAAAGATCGTGAATGCATTAGCAATGAACATACTTTACTTTGCTGTAAACCATTTGGTGTGTTATTAATTTGCGAAACATGTAATACTATTCAAACGTTTAATCTTATGCATTAAATATTTGAATAATATATCATAAAATTGAAAGATTATATCTTTTTTAATCATTATATCAAATATGTCGGAAACTAAATCTAGAAATTCTAAAGAATATATGCGTAATTATATGCGCGAATATTATAAGAAGGATCCACTTAAATCTAGAAAATATAGATTGAGTTGTAAAACGCGCAAAGATTATAATATTGATGAAAAAACTTTTGAAAAATATAAAGAAGATATACACCATATTGTAAAAATTAAACATCTTATGAATGAACTGAATCCACATTCTCTTATTTACTTTATGAATGAATATACATCATTAAATTTTGATAAAAGAGACGATGACACTATCCAACCAACTACTGAATCTAATTAAAATTAACAATGATGAAATATAAATTATTTTTTTAAACACAAGATTACATCAACATTTTTAGTGTTCTAACATTTTTATTTTCGTATTTATCATTATCATATTCTATTTTTATTATTTTTACATCCTTAAATATACCATCAGCTGACTGTACAGGAAAAAAAACATTATCTACAGTTGTTAATGAATCTGTACCGGAATCTTCATAAATACTAGACGCTCTAATTGTTCCTGCACTACTCAATATATGTAATGTTTCTCTAAATAATGACCCTGTAACTTCATCATTTGGCGTATATCTAATTCCTTCGTATGTTAAAATATCATTTGTTTTATTATTCCATGTTTTATCTGATAACTTTTGAGAAGTTATGTATCTATAGTCTACAGTATCTTTGTTGGTTGATAAATCATCAGTTTCTGCATTCGCATTTACGAGAAAATCGTAATATAGATTTTTACCAGTATCAAATGTGTAAGTATTATTAAAATGAATTATAGTACTGGTGTTATTATTGTTGGGTGTACATCCACTACATGTAGTCGCGTTACGATAATATGACATTTGCATATTCATTATAATATAAAGTCATATAATAAATATAATTGCGAGTACAATATTAGAAAATTGAATTATTACTTTTATTTTCACATAATTATTAATAATGGATACATTCTGTGACGCAGTATGTATTATTTGCGATTGTGAGAATCCGTCATTACAATGTGATGGTTGTGGTTGTGGAATATGCGATAGACCCGAATGTACCACTAAAACAGATGGTTATGAATTATGTGGGATGTGCGCATACGAAAAAAAGAAGTCTGTTCAAGATAAGTAATTTTTAATAAATTTTAATATTTTTTTAATAAATTTTGATGTATTTGTATCTATATCAAATAATAAATGAAGGAATACTCCCGATGAAAATAAAAAAATAGTTGTTAATTCTACAGGTATTGTTGTTAAATATGTTAGTATAAATGCACCAATTATTGTTAATATATAATCAACAATTGCAACATCCATAAACCGATACTTATGGACTCCTTCTTTTGGCTTTCCAAAAATGTTCTTATATTGTGAAAAAAAATTATTGTTCATTTTTTATATAATATTTGTTTATTATATTTTTATTTAATTACAATATCTAGATGATTTATTAAATCGTCTATATTTTTGTAATGTACTTTAAAACTATTATGCTCTAGTGGTATTATCATTTTATAATAATTACCTAGTTTGTATATTTCATATCTATCTAATTCATGTCCCTTTTTCCAATAATTCCAGTTATCTTCTTTGTGATTTTTCATATATTCTGGAAAATAATTATCAAGTTCTAGTAAACTACACATATATTTATTATGTATCTAATCTCTGCATGTTTTCAATTTTACATTTTAATCCAAATATTTTTATTTCATTTAAATATAAGCGTGTATGAAACTTACTACTTATAAAAATTCTTCAAAATATTTATCCGATTTGTTATTACAATCCGATACTCAAAATTGGCTATATTATAAAAATAGTTCTATTGATCTTATATTAGACGGCGGGGCTTTTAGCGGAAGTTATTTATTAGGAGGACTTTTATATTTATCAAATATATCAAATTATATTACTATTTCAAGAATTTCAGGAACAAGTGTAGGATCACTATTTGGATTATTATATTTATCAAATTTAATAACAAAATATAATCATAAATTTTATAATAAATTCCGAAAATGTTTTAAAAAAAACGGCGATCTATCCATACTTAAACATTGTTTACATTTTATTAAACAACATATTCCACACGATTTTTATAAAAAATGCAATAATAAATTATATGTTACATATTATGATATAGTCAATAAAAAACAAATTGTTAAATATCTATATGACTCTAACGATGAGTTATTAGAATCAATTTACAGAAGTTGTTTTATACCTATGCTAATTAATGGAAAAATTAGTTCTGAAAATAAATATATTGATGGTATTATTCCCTATATATTTTCACCTAATAATGCGCATGTTTTATTTATGGATCTTCATTCAAACTACATATCTAAAATGATTAATATTAAAAATGAAAAAAATAATCATTTTAGAATTTTATCAGGAATTCTTGAAACACATCATTTTTTTATGTATGGTTCATCTAATTTATGTAGAAATATATACAAACATAAATATTACTATTATTTAATATTTAATATTAGATATTATATTGCTAATAAAGTTGTGTATTTAATTTCTATTATTCAATCATTATATTTAGATTCAAATTCATACAATACGCACACCTCACGCAATAAAAAATTATATTATTTTATTATTAATTACATCTTCACACATTTAAAAAATATTTTTCCTTCTATTGTTAAATTTATTGCACATAATTATTTGGTATAATATTATTTTAATACATATCCCCATATTAAAATACTACCATCTGCATCACATATTGGACATTTATTTGTTTTATTTGTTTTATTTGTTTTATTTGTTTTATTTAAATAACATTGTTTATGAAATACGGATTTACATATAGTACATTTCATTTCATAATGAGATGATACTATCTTGCAATATACACAGGTGTTTTGGAAATTATCATCTATCTTATTCTCTAAACAATTTACAAAAAGGTTACCCATTATATCCGCAAGTAATTAATATTTAAAAAATAGTTTTATATTCATTTAAATATTAATTTAATATCTTACCACCACCATCTCCATGTTACTGGATTATACCATACTACTACTACACGTTTTTTTTTACGTCTGGCTGGAGCAACAGGTCCGTGAAGCGCATCACCAGGTCCTGTATATATGTGAGCATCAGCTCTTACACGAGCACGAGGTGCTGCTACTGCTACATAACTTTCTTTTACATTTTTATTAATCATCACCATTAATATAAATACTAATAATACGAAGACGATTAACATCATATTTGTACATATTTTTTTTGCCATTTATATATTATTATTATTTAATTTTTATTTAATTTGTTATTTAATTTGTTATTTCCTGTTTGCTGGAATCGAACCAGCGACCGTTCGATATTTGCTAAACTAACTATTACAGTCGAACGCTCTACCAACTGAGCTAAAACAGGTTATCGGGTATGGAGATGCTGGGCATCGATCCCAGTACCTCTCGCATGCAAAGCGAGCGCTCTACCATATGAGCTACACCCCCCAAAATATTAGCTACATTCCTCCAATATTCCTACACCCAATATATTAATATATATCTTTTTATATTATTTAACTCATTCATAATTTTCTAAATAATCACTAAAATATTGTAAATTTGCATATTGTACATTGTGTTTCTTTATTAATTCTATAATATTATATGCATATGTTCTATTCTTTCTATAGGTATATCTCAATTTAATTAATTTATCACAAAAAGTATCACTATTATATAGATAAGAACAGTTACATTCTCGTTCTAATGATAATGAAATTAATATTATTTCGTTTTTATTTATATCAGTAAATACAGTTGTTGTACCATATTCTGAAAATATTCCACACATTTGTCTTGCAGCAGTGGTATCGGTAATATCATCTTTTATTAAATTATATATTTTCATATATTCATTATTCATGTAAGACTCTATATTTAATTGATTCTTCATTTCTTCGTCTATATTTTTTATTAATTCATCTAGTAATTCTTTATTTTGTTGTATTTTGTGGTATAAAACTATAACTTCAATTTCTTCTTTTATTTTTTTAACATGTTTTAATATAAATTCAAACGTAACTTCTTGGTATTCTTCTTCATCATCATCCATTATCATTTTTATATTATTTAGGTTCATTAAATATAAGTATATCAATTTTTTAATTATTTTTTAATTTAATATCTATATATAGTAATTATATTATGAGTTCAAAATCTACTATGTCTTTATCAAAAAAAAGTAAATCGCCTAGTCTAAAAACTACTACACGAAAAAAAAGTAAATCGCCTAGTCCAAAAACTACTACACGAAAAAAAAGTAAATCACCTACACATACTACACGAAAAAAAAGTAAATCATCTAGTCCCATGACTCTATCAAAAAGTATTATAGACAAATATGATATTTCTTCTTATGATTTAAGCTACGATGATGTTGATAGTTGCCGTAGAGGTGTTAAATTACCATTCATGACAGATCCATCTGAATTTTTAAAAATATTACCTAAAAAATTAGTTCTTAAAAAAACGGTTCAAGAATCTAATAAACCCAAAGAATTAAAACATGATATTTATCAACAGTTAAATAGACAATCCATTATTGATACATTTAATTATATGTTTTATCACATTCGGATGGGTATATTTGTGTATATCAAAAATAATAAACTTCAATATTTTATTCCTTTTCAAAATTTAAATTATAAAAATAACTGGACTTCACATATTCAATTTAAAAAAAATATGTCATTTGATGATTATTATAAAGAAAAAGAAAAATACTTACGTAGAAAAGATGACGGACTTGAAAAAGATACGAGTAAATGGTCCTCTAATAATTGTTTAATGGGTAACTGGACTGACAATGATGTAGGCGATATGGGGTGGTACGAAATACGTGATATGATCAGTCAATCCTGCGCTAACCATGATGTAAATGATTGTATATTTTTTATTAATAGACGTGATCATCCCGTTTTAACACCGAATGGTATGGAACCTTACTTTCATATTTTTAATAATCTAACAACCCCATTATCAAACCATAAATATGATAAGTATGTACCTATTTTAAGCTTCAGTAAAAATAATAATTTCGCAGATCTATTAATTCCTAATTATGCAGATTGGCGCAATGTAACTGGTAAATTATATCCTACAACATGTGTTGATATGGAAAAAGATGATATTACTAGCGACTGGGAAAAGAAAATAGCTAAAGCAATTTTCAGAGGCAGTGCTACTGGGTGTGGTACAACGCCTGAAAATAATCAACGTATACATCTTGCTCAGTTATCAAAAGATCTTAGTAAAAATCCCAAAACGAAAGATCTAATGGATGCTGGTCTTGTTGGTAAAAATTTACGAGATAAAAAATATATGGGAAAAGAAATAGATTTTTTTAGACATCGTGATTATGATTTACAATACTCTGAAAGAAAATCCATGAATGATCAATCTAATTACAAATATATTATTCATATTGATGGTCACGTTTCTGCTTATAGATTGGGTAAAGAATTATCTCTTACGTCTACATTATTAAAAGTTGATAGTATGTTTGATTATAAATTATGGTTTTCTAATCATTTAATTAGTGGCAAACATTTCTTACGTATTAAAAAAGATCTTAGTGATCTTGAAAAGGCTATTAAATGGTGTAAGGCAAATGATCAAAAATGTAAAACTATTTCTAAAAATGCAGCAAAAATGTACAATACTATTATGACTCCAAAATATATATTAGGCTATTTCGCATGGACAATGAACTCTATTTCTAACAATTATTCTATTTAATAAAATTGAATCTCTCCAGAGCTGTTTTAACTTTTATAAATGTAAAGGATGTTTGAAGAAGTTGATAAACTAATAGTTTCACTTCGTGAAGAGCAAGAAATGAAAGACTACTTGGAGAGAAATATTTATCCAGAGAGATTAATTGTTAATCATACAATTAAATATATACCACCTATTATTGAAAAAGATATACCAGACATACAATGTGACGACTTGACTCCTTATTATGATTCCGTAAAAAATAAATTAAATATTATTGATAATTTAATTTATTCACTCAAGTCGTCTATACAGGACACTTGTGAGACTTGTCCTATTTGTATATGTGAAATCACTGATACAAACGTTATGATACCTTCATGTGGACATAAAACTTGCATTCGTTGTTTTACATCTAATTTAATTCAAAATAAACATACTGGAAATTTGTGTTCTATATGCAGATCCGTTATTGTTTAATATAAGTATTTGTTAGTTGCAATAACTTTTTAGGTATTTCGGGTACTTGCATTTGTGGATATCTATAAGGTATATTTATTGATATGTACAATGAATTATAAAAATGCCACAGTACTCGTATTCTGTTATCCCATTTACTATTGTTTATAAAATAAGTATAATGATAAAATAATGATGAAAATAATATAGGTATTATTGTGTAAATATTATATTTTATCGTACAATAAATAAATGTATATATCCATACCGCCATTAACACAAATGGACTATTTCTACCTAAAATTATTTTTTCTACTACATTTAATCCAGCCAAGGACAATGCTATTACCGAACTTGAAAACGAAAAATTAGAACATACATATATTACACTTGATGTATCTAAAAATCCAAATAAATCTACCGTTGGAAATATATGAAATAATATAGATGAAATTGATAAAATAATAAACCCAATTGATACATTAAATGGTAATTCAAACATTATTGGTATTGTTAAAAATAATAATGATGATATACCATTTTCTATTGCTATTTTATTTTCTAATGGCATAATATCCAGGGACATATTTATTAAGAATATTTTTATTATTTTATACATACGAACTTAATTCGTATTGGTTTTAAACATCTTTAACCCTTCTTTTATTAACCCTTTTGAAATTTTAGTAAACCAATAACAAGATAATCCAAATATTACCATCAGCATGGTTCTTGCCATATAGAAATGATATAAATTTTCAGGGTTTACATTACCTATATCATAATTACATAAATTATAAATATATGGAAATAAAAATATGCGAGCAAATAGAAAACTTATGAATAATCCTATTCCTGGATATACTAGTTTATCTAAAAATATTTCATTTCTTTTGAATAAAGTTATAGGTATTAAAAATATATTCGTTATTTCTGCAAACCCTGCAGCTGATATATAAAATTGTATGAAACCTTTGTATATTGAATATAAAAATACACATACTAATACAACATGATGTATTAACATACTTATATTTCTTTCACTTATTATATTGTAAAATATTTCATATATACATAACGCCGCATGAATAAGTAAAGCTTTTATTCCCAGGTCATTTGTACCATATAATCTGTCATCTTTCAACCCATATCCAGTTATAAGGTATATTATTGATACAGAGAATGATACTATTATATTTATTATATCTGTAATATTGTGATGTATTTTTTTATTATATTCTTTGTTTTCTTCATTATTCTTTTTTGTATACATTATGGCATTTACTTCATGAACACCCATAAATGCAAAAACATAACTTAATAATTCTATAATCGTTTCCATATTATTAATTAATTTATAGTTTTATATGATTTCACTACTTCTAATGCATTAATACTCTATATTTAAAAATTGAATTAATGCGTTTATTGTTTTATGATTAACTCGTATAAACTAAACCTTATAAATTAAAAAATGCCTTGCAGTATTTGCCGATTTCCAGGACATAATTGTTCTACATGTATATGGAAAAATGTATATAAATCTAACATGGATTTACAAAAGTATATTTTTACAGAAGAATTTTATATTTCTTCTATAAAAGAATTATTAGTACATATTTATACATGCGATGAACAACTTAATAATATCCAAGACCATATTCTATCTATTAAAGATAGAATTGAAAATTATTCAACATTTAATAAAACTAAATATCGTGTAAAAAATAAAAAGGATGATTGTAATTGTGTTATATGTATGGATGAGTGTATTGATACTAAATTATGTTACCAATGTAATACATGTAATGTTGTTTTTCACCAACAGTGTATAGATAGTTGGTTTAGTGATAATAAAAAAACATGTCCAGCATGTAGAGCCGATTGGGGAGAAAAAACCGACGCGCCACGATATCTTACAAATGCTTATAATAAGTATATCAATCTATTTGAAAGTAAAGTAGCTGGGTTCAAACAACTTGAGTCTTTTATGATTGACACATTGACCCGTTATTATTATAATATCCCTTCTAAAAATATAAACACTGATATTATTACTTATATTCCCAATTATATGATTATTAAATCACAAGAACAACATGCAATTGCTTTGAAATTTGATATAATTGGTAGACCTAGTATGTCTAACGGTTACAGAAATCTAATAAATTTTTAAATATAAATAAAATTGAATTATGGTTTATTACTATTTATTTTATTACTATTATATAATATCACGGATGAATAACGTTGAGAATTTTGATAACTTTGATAACTTTGATATAGCGAATCAATGGGGACAATTTATTGACATTGATCATCATGCGCCAATTTTCACTAAAAATAAAGTAAATATTCCATATACTATTATGGAAAATGATATTGTACGCAATTATTCATCGGAAAGTACTCCTCTTTCTCCTCTTTCTCCTCCAATATCCCAATATATTATACACAACCCTACAAATAATAATACCACTATTACTACACATTTTATAGATCATCCCATAATTATTATAAGTAATATAGTTTATTCATGTGTTGAAATGTTCTGGAAATAAATATTAATGAAACTATTGAATCTGTTCACAATAATTAAAAATTGAAAGATTAGAACTTTATAAAATTATTATATAAATATAAAATATGGACATGCATTCATCCAGGTCTGACTTAATTGCGAATATGATTAAGTTGCCTATAATCTTATACAGTAATCAATTTGAATTACCTACGTTTAAATTTGAATTACCTACGTTTAAACTTAAGTTACCTCATAAAAAGTTAGATACAAATATTAAATATATGTCAATTGATAGTTACCATCATAGTCAGCGTTAAATTTAAATAAATAATGTTTGTTATTATTGTTATTATTGTTTACATATTTTTTATTTAAATTAATTTAAATCTTGTTGGTTCTTTATCATTTATCATACTGTTTATTGATTCAGTAATTTCGGGAGTTTCATTCTTTTCAAAATAATATTGTATGGATTCATATGTTTTAAACTGCCTAGGTCCGCCACGACAATATCTATATGGTGGTTGTCCCAATATTACTTTTCGTGTTTTTAAATTTTCTACTATTATACATTCATCATCATTGTTTTTTGTTATCTCTCTATATTTGAATTTTTGTTCTACATCCAAATAACTCATCAATTGTGACCATGTTAAATATTCTTGGAGATTTTCTTCAAATGGTATATGTGTTTTTGTGTGTTCACTAATATTTGGGTCTACACTTATTATATTTGATAATATTTGCCCCATCTTTTATTACAGTATTAAAAAAAATAATTTTAAGTCAATTTTAATTTTAATTTTTACATATATTGTACAAATTTGTCTACCCGATGATCTAATATTGTGTACCATGGCATCTAGTCCGCCCAACGGATCTATTATCAACGGAACTCTTATGTAAAACCATCTTAAACCATATTGTCGTCTATCATCTAGTATCATTGGAATCAAGATATCGGTAGCAAATTGAGATATCGGTAACAAATTGAGAACTATATAGTTTTCTAATTGTATTAGAAAAAATGTAAGTTGGTTAACAATAATCATTTACTAATTTTTATTTTTTTACGGGAGTTGTAGTTGTTTTTATTGTTTGGTTTCTTTCATATGATTTGAGGCACTCCGGACAGGATCCATCCATCAGATGAATCAGTTGATTCCTTCCTACTACCATTGTATTTAGCTTCATAGTCGGATTCATCGTCGGCTTCATCGTCGGCTTCATCGTCGGTTTCAGGGTCCCTCACAAGGTCAGGCATGTCGTCGTCATCATCGGATTCATCCTCCCGACCATCCTTTCGCGAAAGGATTTCAAGGCTCTTAAGATACAAGTCAACGTGGCGTATAACATCCTGATCGTAATCAGCGTCATCTTCATCCTCTTCGTCGCGCCATATATTTGGGATACTATTACTTATTCTGGAACAGGATTGAACATATCCTTCTTTCCAAGCATAGTCATATATTTGACCATCCAATGCTCTGTAATAATAATGTGTTCTATACCAAGAATGGCCATAACACACCTCCCTCACACTCGTATCACGAAAGAAGAGCTGTACATTAGCCTTTTTTTCGGTGTGCATTTTAGGAGAGAATAATGATGACCTACTGCAATCACTCGTAGCAATCATATCCTCTACTTCATCCCATCTCTCCTCCTCCTCAGCGTTAAAATTCTTCTTCACCGTCTCACGCACTACATCCGTGTACTGCCTTGTTACATCCTCTATATAGCATGTATCTTCCTCAATATTGGACGTAGATTGCGAGAAGGTGACAGATTTGTTCTTGTCGGGCTTCTCATCAACTGAACGCATTGACCATTTTATTACAATAGTAGAAGCAATAACGACTGATACGTAAACACCAATATTAAAATAACTTTCCATATTTTGAACTTTCTTATGCAATATTGGCCATAATTTATAAAATAAAAATTCAATTTTTTTATATTTTACGAACAATTTCATACACTATAACATCACAACACGATGAATTAATGATATCATTACATAGTACACAATTATAGTGTGGTTCAGATACAATATCCACCGGGACTACGTATATTATATATAAAAAAATTGATTATAAGTAAATTTAATTCAGACATTAAAAAAAAGTATATAGTAAATATGGATTTATCTAGTATCTTATGTGGCGTCGGGTTTATGGTGTTTATGAGTTATCTTATAAAAAAGTTATGGGATGAATAATTACAATTTAACCCATTGCATGTAGAAATTGTATTATAATGTTTTCTATTGTACCATGTAATCTAACTCGCCTCAACGGAACTCTCAACGACACTCTTATGTAAAACCATCTTAAACTATATTATAGTGTATAATACAGAATCCATAGGAATCAAGATATCGGTAACAAATTGAGATATCGGTAACAAATTAAAACCCATATAATTATGTAAAATTTGTGGATACTTCCGTGATTATTCTTCCAATATCATACGATATAGACATGTGTATATATTTCCAATCTTTCACCACAACTACGTATTCAATATAAAAAAATTGAAATGCTATATATTGTATATATGATGTATAAACTTAAAGTATATAAAGCATCATGTCTAGTTATTCAACCTCAAATTCTCGTACCAGTCGTGCTGGACCACCTATGGTGGTTGCAGATCTCCCAAATGGGTGTGAATCTACTTCTTGCTACATTGCTCAAACTTTCTACAATTGCTGTGTCCATGAGATCACCAAGATCAATAGTCGTAACAAGCTTCGCGACTTCTTCATCAAGTCTCAGCCATTCTGGATGCCTCCTAATCTAACAGAGCGTGGCGAAAACCGACACTTTGATCAGGTGCTTTACGCACTGGTTAACGATGGCGGTGTCTGTCGGATTAAGAAGTCGGATGACGGAAGTCATAGAGTTACATGGGCAATCAACAACGTCCGTGGTCCAAAAACTCATCCTCGCAAGCGCATTAACTCGCCTCATGCAGTTCAGCCTATTATGGAAGATATTGAGGAAGGTAGAGGATCACCTCTCACTATGGAAGATCTTTCAACTACTTCATATGACCTTGAGGAAGGTGAAGAAAGATCATATGTTTCTCCCGGAGGTGGTGGTGGCATTGAGGAGAATTATTGTATTAATATACAACCGCTACACAGAAGTTCCAGTACTGGCATGCGCTAAACAGTATCCTACTAGTTAGTTGGTTCAAAATAACAATAAGGTAAGTAAATGTACATTGCTATGAAAAATGAGGGTTCAAAATAACAAAAACAAACAAAAATCCTAACCCTTTTTTCATTCTTATCCGAAATTTGATAGTTCATATAAATGGAAAAAATAAACCAATATATGAGCTGTTTTTTTCATATCAATAAAAAAAAATTGAAATAAAAATAATATTCAATAGAAAGTAAATTATAAGTCTAATTGTACCCAATTAAACCATGTCTACCGCAAATTACATTAATGCTGTTCGCGATATCGCAGCCGGCAAGAAACCCACCAAGGTTTATACCGGTATGCCCAAAGAGGAACGTGATCAATTGAAGGAAACTGCCAAGGCCGAGAAGATCGCACTCAAGGAAACTGCCAAGGCCGAGAAGATCGCACTCAAGGAAACTGCCAAGGCCGAGAAGATCACACTCAAGGAAACTGCCAAGGCAGAGAAGATCGCACTCAAGGAAACTGCCAAGGCAGAGAAGATCGCACTCAAGGAAACTGCCAAGGAAACTGCTAAGGCCGAGAAGCAAGCTGCCAAGGACGCCATCATTGCTGAGAAGCAAGCTGCCAAGGACGCCATCATTGCTGAGAAGCAAGCGGCAAAGGATGCCATCAAGGCTGAGAAGCAAGCGGCAAAGGATGCCATCAAGGCTGAGAAGCAAGCCGAGAAGCAAGCTGCCAAGGAGCTCATCAAGGCCGAGAAGCAAGCTGCCAAGGAGCTCATCAAGGCCGAGAAGGAAGCTGCCAAGGAAGCTACCAAGGAAGCTGCCAAGGAAGCTACCAAGGAAGCTACCAAGACCGAAGCCAAGGCCCTCAAGGAAGCTGCCAAGGCCGAAGCCAAGGCCCTCAAGGAAGCTGCCAAGGCCCTCAAGGATCAAGAGAAGGCCGAAGCCAAGGCCCTCAAGGATCAAGAGAAGGCCGAAGCCAAGGCCCTCAAGGAAGCTGCCAAGGCCCTCAAGGATCAAGAGAAGGCTGAAGCCAAGACCCTCAAGGATCAATAGAAGACTGAGAAAAAGGTGTTCATCACATCCCCCATGTCTATAATGTACAGTAACTCCCTATTATAATTAATATAACAAAAACCCCATAAAAACGAAAAATGAACCATATATACAAAAAAACCATACAAATAACGGGTCTTTTTTCATGCAATTCTATCCCCCTCAACGGACCTATTATAAGAGACATAATCCCACACCCAATGCTCAATAGATCCGTTGAGGACCCCCTTTATAATAATGCAGTTTTGTTGTCAATTTTTTGTTGTCAATTTTTTTATGAGTAGCAAATTGCAATAAAAAAAAATTGAAATGTGAATTTTTATATAGAAAAAATAACTATATAAGCAAATACTTGAGTAATCAAATATGTCCGCAACTACCACTACCCAGAAGATGACAAGTGAACAGAAGACTGTTCTCCGTGAGCAGAAGAAGGCGACCAAGGCCCTTGCCAAGGAAGCCGCCGCAGCCGAGAAGGCCCTTGCCAAGGAAGCAGCCATCGCCGAGAAGGCCCTTGCCAAGGAAGCCGCCAAGGCTGATAAGCTAGCTGCCAAAGCTCTTGCCAAAGACGAAGCTAATGCTAAGAAGTTAGCATCTAAGGTCCTCAAGGAGCTAAAGCAATCAGGTCTCAAGCGCGAGAAGCTACGAGCAAAGGAGCTAGTCAAAGCCGAGAAGGAGGCTGCCAAGGAAGATAAGATCGCTGCTAAGGAAGCTACCAAGGCTGAGAAGCAAGCCGCAAAGGAAGCTGCCAAGGCTGAGAAGCAAGCCGCAAAGGAAGCTGCCAAGGCTGAGAAGCTCGCTGCTAAGGAGCTAGCAAAGGAAGCTGCCAAGGCTGAGAAGCTAGATACCAAGGAAGCTACCAAGGCTGAGAAGCTAGCTGCCAAGGAAGCTACCAAGGCTGAGAAGCTAGCTGCCAAGGAAGCTGCCAAGGCTGAGAAGCTAGCTGCCAAGGAAGCTGCCAAGGCTGAGAAGCTAGCTGCCAAGAAGGATGCTAGTGATCTTATCAAATCCGAACTCAAGGAAGCTCGTGTAGCAGCAAAGGCCACAGTAAAGGAGCTTACCGACATTGAGAAAACCAGCCTTGTTGCGCACGCCTATAAGGAGATCATCCTGTCTAGCTCAAACCAAGAGTTGGCTATGGAAGAGATCAAGGCTGAAATGAAGACCAAGGACTGGGTTAAGATCCTAGTTGACCAATGGAAGGCAGCCAAGACATCAATGGATCTTGAGAGATCCGAGTAAATAATATAAAATACATAAAAAATACAAAACCCCACAAGACTCAAAAAAACACAGAAAACGCACAAAACCAAATAAAAACACTTTTTCTATTGTCATTATAATATTACCTCTTTTTTGTCACATACGTTGCATTCTTATTGTCAACGTATCTAGCTATGTATTCTATAAGTTCAATCGGTAATTGGTTTTTTCGTTCCATATGTCCAAATACGATTGATGCATTTATTATCGGTTTATAGGTGTTATATTCATCTATAATATTTTCCATCTTTAACACAGGTTTCCAATTATTTGGACACGTAATAGACTCGCAACAGATGCACTGTATATTAAAATATTTACGAATCATACTTCTATTACCCAAGTAGTGATACACAATCGGTTGATAATTTACATGCATTCTTTTTGGCGGATAGAACGGATATCCGTTGGGTATTGTCATTGATACCATTCTTTCATCTTTGTATATAAAACTTACTTCTTTATTCTCAGGATTATATGAACAATTTGATAATTTTTCTGAGTTGGTTAATTCATTATTCAAACGTTTCAACATATTATATATTGATATTTATACATATATTATCATATCAATTTTGTATTAAATAGTTATCATGTAAGTTTACTATGTTGTGTGTTGCGCGTTTAATTTACATTAAATATAAAAAAATTGAAATGGCGGCGTACTTTACATTATATATAAAAAACAAGGGAAACCCCCCTTATTTAATCAGAGTGGCGCAGTGGTAGCGTGTTGGGCCCATAACCCAAAGGCCGAAGGTTCGATTCCTTCCTCTGATATATGACCATGGATTAATATGTCGTAAAACTGTATCCCCCTGACCATTACAGGGTGAGAGAAATGGGTGATTTGGTGGGCGGAATGACTTGGCTGAACCAAAAATCACAATAAATCGTAAAGTTAGACGTAGAAATCGTAGAAAGAGAAGAAATTCTTGGATAAAAGCAAATCCCGGTCCCTCTATATGTAATGAAATCAATTATTAGTCTGGTTTGGAAAGGAGTTAAACACTATTCCTATTCGTTTAGGTAGTGTCCCGACTTCATTTCAGATTGAATAGCGCGTAGCAAAGACGAAGTGATTGTTTCATAAAGCGAGAACAATAGTTTAGAATTGCACTATTGTATTAAGAGTGGTATTGGAATTATTTAAAAATACTAAATATATGGGGGGTTAGTTGTATAACTACCTCCTATAACACAGGATAAGGATACACCGCCGCCATTCATTTGGTAAAAATAGTACTCCAAGTGTTTAAATGTATATAAAATAACCAAATCATTAGCATCACACGCGTATATTATATAAAAGTCCAAAAGAGACCACCCTTATTTAGTATTATCGTATGTGTGCGAAAACCCCTTACAGGAACGTGGGGAAGCAATCCCAAGGAATTAAAATATTCCTTGTTTTTTTTATATATAAAAAAGAATATATATAAAAAAATTGAATTAAGTTTTTTGTCAATTTAATATTACATATGAAACAGTAAATAGCTATTATTCTCAAATGATGACTGAAGTTGAACGAGTGTTAAATGCTTTGCGAATACAGAAGGCATTGAAACGGAAAGAACGGTTGGACCGCGCCAAACTTGAACGTCCTTTAGTTCTTAGTGAAAAAGAAAAGGATCAAATGATTGCTTGCAATAAAGCGGCTACTCAGGAAGGAAGAGATGACTGTGCAGAATGGATGAAATTAAAGGAAACACATCAAAGAGATATTACGCTATTG
>Ga0209119_1001730_pt1 | contig 21016 bp, 20 predicted proteins | sample COG_03_FD_184747 | JGI IMG/M metagenome (GOLD analysis project Ga0209119, IMG submission 184747) | Pelagic Microbial community sample from North Sea - COGITO 998_met_03 (SPAdes) (version 2) | ecosystem: Environmental > Aquatic > Marine > Neritic zone/Coastal water | place: Helgoland, sampling... | reverse complement strand
CAAGGAATCATTCCTATTTTTGAACCTGGTTTGGAACAGATGGTTCTAAAAAACGTTAAAAACAAGAACTTACTTTTTACAACAAATTTAGGAGAAGCCATTAGCGACGCTGAAATTGTTTTCATCGCGGTGGGCACGCCTATGGGTGATGACGGTTCTGCAGATTTACAATACGTGCTAGCAGTTGCTAAATCCATTGGAGAAACTATGGTGAAAGAGTTGGTGGTCGTAGATAAATCTACGGTACCTGTTGGAACTGCAGATCAAGTTAAAGCAACCATTCAAAAAGAGTTAGAACTAAGAAATTCTGATTTAGAATTTGATGTGGTTTCAAATCCTGAATTTTTAAAGGAGGGTGCTGCGATCAATGATTTTATGAAACCTGACAGAGTAGTTATAGGTGCTGATTCTGAGGCTGTTTTTAAGAAAATGAGGGAAATCTATAGTCCTTTTTTTAGATCTCATGACCGTTTTATAACGATGGATATCCGTTCTGCTGAAATGACGAAGTATGCTGCTAATGCAATGCTGGCTACAAAAATATCTTTTATGAATGAAATTGCCAATATTTGTGAGAAAGTAGGGGCCGATGCAAATCAAGTACGCATCGGAATTGGTTCAGATCAACGTATAGGCTACAGCTTTATTTATCCAGGAGTGGGATATGGAGGGGCTTGTTTTCCAAAAGATGTAAAAGCACTGACTAAAATAGCTAAAAATAACAATTATACTGCACAATTAATTACAGCAGTAGAAAAAGTAAATAATGAACAGAAATTAGTCATCGCCCAAAAAATTATAACTCGTTTTGGAGAAGACCTAACGGGGTTTGTTTTTGGAGTTTGGGGCTTGGCCTTTAAGCCAGGAACAGATGACATGCGAGAAGCACCATCAATTAATACAATTAAAGAATTGGTGAAGCGAGGTGCAAAAATAAAAGCCTATGATCCTAAAGCTGTTGATCAAGCTAAAGAGCACTACCTCAAGGGGATTGAAAACATAACCTATATGGCCTCGAAGTATGAAGTTTTAAAAGACTCGGTTGCACTAATATTACTTACAGAATGGAAAGAGTTTCGATCACCTGATTTTAAAGAATTAAAAAATCAAATGAAAAACCCTATTATTTTTGATGGGCGTAATCAGTACATAGCTTATGATCTGGAGAATAAAGGTTTTGAATATTACAGAATTGGAAAATAAATGAATTTAAATAAAACAACAAAAATCTACATAGCTGGCCATAGAGGTATGGTAGGTTCTGCAGTTTGGAGAGCTTTAGAATCTAAAGGCTATTCCAATTTAATTGGTAAAACTAGTAGTGAGTTGGATTTAAGAAATCAACAAGCTGTTAATGAGTTTTATAGTATAGAAAAACCCGAAGTAGTAATTGATGCAGCAGCTAAAGTGGGAGGGATACTAGCTAACAATAATTATCCCTATCAGTTTTTAATTGAAAATATGCAGATTCAAAATAATTTGATTGATGGTGCATTTAAATCAGGAATAGAAAAATTTATATTCTTGGGTAGTTCTTGTATTTATCCCAAGTTTGCTCCACAGCCTTTAAAAGAGGAGTATCTACTAACGGATTCCTTAGAGCCCACCAATGAATGGTATGCCATTGCAAAAATTACTGGAGTAAAAGCATGTCAAGCGATACGTAAACAATATAATAAAGACTATGTAAGTTTAATGCCAACCAACTTGTACGGTTCTTTTGATAACTTTAATTTGCAATCCTCGCATGTATTGCCAGCGATGTTGCGTAAATTTCATGAGGCTAAAATAAACAAGCACTCAGACGTAACGCTCTGGGGAAGCGGAACTCCAATGCGAGAGTTTTTGTTTGTAGATGACATGGCAGAAGCGGTGGTTTTTGCTTTAGAAAATGATTTACCAGAATATTTATATAATATAGGTACTGGAAAAGATATTACGATTAAAGAATTAGCAGAGACGATACAGTCGGTAACAGGACATCAAGGAAAGATTCTTTGGGATGCTAGTAAACCAGATGGCACTCCAAGAAAACTCATGGATGTTTCCAAAATGAAAGAACTTGGATGGCAATATTCAACAGAGTTAGAAGACGGGATTAAAAAAACCTACCAATGGTTTTTAGAGAATATAGGTGCAATAAAAGAAATTAAATTATAGATGGTGAAAGTAGCAATAATTACGGGTATTACAGGTCAAGATGGTTCTTATTTAGCAGAACTATTATTAGAAAAAGGGTATGAAGTTCATGGAATTAAAAGAAGGTCTTCTTCATTAAATACAGACCGTATTGATCATTTATACCAAGATCCTCACCACCCGAATCAACGCTTAAAATTGCATTATGGAGATCTAACAAATGCGATGAATCTCACCAAAATTATCGCAGAATGTCAGCCCGATGAAATTTATAATCTAGGAGCTATGTCTCATGTCAAGGTTTCTTTTGATACTCCAGAATATGTTGGGAATGTAGATGGTTTAGGTACTTTACGTATTTTAGAGTCGGTTCGTTTATTGGGCTTAGAAAAGAAAACTAGAATCTACCAAGCTTCCACTTCTGAATTGTATGGAGGAATGCCAGAAAATAAAAACAACAAAGGCTTTTATGATGAATTGTCTCCATTTTATCCAAGGTCACCTTATGGAGTTGCAAAAATATATGGTTTTTGGATTACAAAAAACTACAGAGAGGCGTATGATATGTTTGCGTGTAACGGTATTTTATTCAATCATGAATCCCCTAGAAGAGGGGAAACTTTTGTGACTCGTAAAATTACTCGAGCGACTGCAAGAATCGCTTTAGGACTTCAAGATAAATTTTATTTAGGAAATTTAGACGCTAAACGAGATTGGGGCCATGCAAAAGATTATGTACGCATGATGTGGATGATTTTACAGGCAGAACAACCAGAAGACTGGGTGATTGCCACAGGGAAAACTACAACGGTGAGAGAGTTTGTAAGACTATCTTTTAAAGAAGTAGGTGTAGAATTAGAATTTAAAGGTTTGGGAGTCAATGAAAAAGCGACAGTTGTAAAATGTAACAATCCGGAATTTCAACTAGAAATAGGAAAAGAAGTTTTGTCTATAGATCCTGCTTATTTTAGACCTACGGAAGTAGATTTATTAATTGGAGACCCTACCAAGGCAAAAGAAAAATTAGGGTGGGTGGCAGAACATGATTTGGCATCGTTGGTAAAAGACATGATGCAATCGGATGTGAATTTGATGCAAAAAGAACAGTATTTGAAAGCGGGTGGTTACCACTCGAGAAATAATATAAAAAGTTAAATGAATATTGAATTAAGTAATAAAACGATTCTAGTTACTGGAGGTGCAGGTTTTATTGGGTCAAATTTATGTGAAACTTTACTTGAGAAAGGTAACAAAGTGATTTGTCTAGATAATTTTGCGACTGGTAAAAGAAAAAATTTAGAAAATCTTTTAAAGGATACTAATTTTACCCTAATTGAAGGGGATATTAGAAAACTAGAAGATTGTTTAAAAGCAACTAAAGATGTTGATTATGTTTTGCATCAAGCAGCATTAGGATCAGTACCTAGATCTATTAAAGATCCAATTACATCCAATGATGTGAATGTGAGTGGTTTTTTAAATATGCTGGTAGCTGCTAGAGACAATGGAGTGAAAAGATTCGTGTTTGCAGCGAGTTCATCAACCTATGGAGATTCAGAATCTATGCCAAAAGTTGAGGATATCATCGGGAAACCTTTATCACCCTATGCCATTACTAAATATGTCAATGAGCTATATGCTGATATTTTCTCGAAAACCTATGGTTTAGAAACGATTGGTCTTAGATATTTTAATGTATTCGGTAGAAAGCAAGATCCAAATGGTGCCTATGCGGCAGTAATCCCAAAATTTGTTAGCCAATTAATGAATGGAGAATCTCCAGTTATTAATGGTGATGGTAATTACTCAAGAGACTTTACATACATTGATAATGTGATACAAGCAAATTTATTAAGCTTGGTCACAATCAACGAAAAAGCTATTAATACAGTCTATAATGTAGCCTATGGAGATCGTAATACGTTAAACGATTTAATGAGGTGCCTAAAGGAGTATTTATCTGAATTTGATTCTAAAATTTTAAATGTAGATGTCATATATGGTCCAAATAGAGCAGGTGATATTCCACATTCACATGCAAGTGTTGATAAAGCAAAAGAAAATTTAAATTATAATCCACAGTTTTCACTACAAAAAGGTTTGAAAGAAGCTGTAAAATGGTATTGGAAAAATTTATAAAAAAAAAATATGAAAAAATATAAAATAGCAATCATTGGTTTAGGTTATGTAGGTTTGCCTTTGGCAAGGCTATTTGCAACCAAATATTCAGTAGTTGGATTTGATATCAATACAGATAGAATATCTGAATTAATGTCTGGTGTTGATTCAACATTAGAGGTTGATAACGAAACCTTGCAATCTGTATTGGTTAATGAAAACGCTGATTCAAATGGATTATTTTGCACCAACCAGTTGGATAAAATTAAGGATTGTGATTATTACATTATAACAGTTCCAACACCTGTTGATAAGAATAACAGACCTATTTTAACACCACTTATCAAGGCCAGTGAAACTGTTGGTGCGGTATTAAAAAAAGAAGACATCGTAATTTACGAATCTACGGTGTATCCAGGTTGCACAGAAGAAGATTGTGTGCCAGTTCTTGAGAGAGTTTCTGGGTTACAATTTAATAAAGATTTTTATGCAGGATATTCACCAGAAAGAATCAATCCAGGAGACAAAGAACATACAGTAGAAAAGATACTAAAGGTAACTTCAGGATCAACGCCTGAAGTTGGAGAAAAAGTCAATGACCTTTATAAATCAGTGATTACAGCTGGTACTCATTTAGCACCAACCATAAAAGTAGCTGAAGCATCCAAAGTGATTGAAAATTCACAAAGAGATATCAATATTGCTTTCGTAAATGAACTAGCAAAAATATTCAACTTGATGGACATTAATACACATGATGTTCTAGAGGCAGCAGGAACTAAATGGAATTTTCTTCCTTTTAAACCAGGTTTAGTTGGAGGTCACTGTATTGGAGTAGATCCATATTATTTAGCTCAAAAGGCTCAAGAACATGGTTATCATCCTGAAATTATTTTAGCTGGACGAAGATTAAATGATGGGATGGGAGATTTTGTAGCTTCTGAGATTGTTAAATGTATGATAAAGAAGAATATTCCAGTAAATGGGTCTAACACTCTGATTTTAGGAATCACATTTAAAGAAAACTGCCCAGATGTAAGAAATACAAAAGCAGTAGATCTTATAAATGCTTTGAAAGATTATGGGACTAATATTACGATTCATGATCCTTGGGCAGATGAAGATGAAGTAATGCACGAATATGGATTAGAATCTTTAAAATCCATACCTAATCAAAAGTTTGATGCGGTTGTTTTAACTGTTTCTCATAATAAATTTAAAGAACTTGATTTTTTATCATTAAAAAACGAGAATGCTATAATTTATGATGTTAAAAACTTTTTACCAAACAAAGTAGTTAATGGTAGACTCTAAAAAAAGATTATTTTAAACAAAAAAAGTAGTTTGAAAAAAGAAACTAAAATATATATAGCAGGTTATAAAGGTATGGTAGGGTCAGCGGTATGGAGATCTCTTATTTCCAAAGGCTATACAAACCTATTAGGCAAAACCAGCAAAGAATTAAATTTAACAAATCAGAAGTCTGTTTTAGATTTTTATAAAAATGAACATCCTGAAATAGTTATTGATGCTGCAGCCAAAGTTGGAGGAATTTTGCTAATAATGATTTCCCATATCAGTTTTTAATGGAAAATATGCAGATTCAAATCAATTTGATTGATGGTGCTTTCAAAGCTGGAATAGAAAAATTTATTTTTTTAGGAAGCTTTTGTATCTATCCTAAGTCTGCTCCCCAGCCGCTAAAAGAAGTTGTTGGTTTTGAGGGTGAATTGTATTTTAATTATGATAAGCCTAATTTTACCAGGAGAAAGCTTACTGATTCATCTAAGCTTATAAACAGGATTGAGAGGTTGTATAATTGGTTTATTCGTTAAACATGATATTTAACTCAATTGATTTTGCAATTTTCTTACCAATAGTTTTTATTCTTTATTGGTTTGTTACAGATAAAAACCTTAGTTCTCAAAACTTTTTAATTGTAGTTGCAAGTTATATTTTTTATGGCTGGTGGGATTGGAGATTTTTATTATTAATTATTTTCAGTACAATTGTTGATTTTACTATAGGTCATAAACTAAAAACAGAACAAAATCAAATAAAACGAAAAATTTTATTATGGTCAAGTATATTTGTAAATCTTGGATTCTTAGGGTTTTTTAAGTATTACAATTTTTTTCTAGATAATTTTATAACAGCTTTTTCTTTTTTCGGAACTGAAATTAAAGCAAATACATTGAACATTATACTTCCAGTTGGGATAAGTTTCTACACATTTCAAACATTGAGTTATACAATTGATGTTTATAAGAAAAAATTGGTGCCATCTACAGATTATGTTGCGTTTTCAGCTTTTGTTAGCTTCTTTCCGCAGCTTGTTGCTGGTCCAATAGAAAGGGCTACTAATTTATTACCACAATTTTATAAAAGAAGAGAATTTGCTTATTCAAAAGCTGCAGATGGAATGCGTCAAATTCTTTGGGGTTTATTTAAAAAAATTGTGATAGCTGATAATTGTGCCACTTATGCCAATGAAATTTTTAATAACTCAGCTGATATGAATGGCAGTACTTTAGTTTTGGGTGCTATCTTCTTTACCTTTCAGATATACGGTGATTTTTCTGGTTATTCTGACATTGCTATTGGAACATCAAGGCTATTTGGATTTAATTTGAAACAAAACTTTGCGACACCCTACTTCTCAAGAGATATTGGAGAATTTTGGAGACGTTGGCATATATCCTTAAGTACTTGGTTTAGGGACTACTTGTATATTCCTATTGGAGGAAGTAGAGGTGGTACTTGGATGAAAGTAAGAAACACCTTTGCCATATTTTTAGTCAGTGGATTTTGGCATGGAGCCAATTGGACTTTTATTATTTGGGGGGCATTAAATGCAATCTATTTCTTACCATTACTATTAACTAATAATAATAGAAATAATTTAGAAATTGTGGCCAAAGGAAAATCACTACCAAGCTTTAAAGAATTATTTTTGATTCTTCTTACTTTTAGTTTAACTGTTTTTGCATGGATATTTTTTAGGGCAGATAATTTAGTACATGCAATTAGTTATGTAAGTGAAATATTTTCATATTCACTTTTTGATGTTCCTAATAAATTAATATTGAAAAAATCATTAACTACGATATTTTTAATTGTATTATTTATTTTTATTGAGTGGATTGGTAGAAGAAACCTCTATGGAATACAAAAATTATTTTTTTATAATAAACGAATATATCGATATGTGTTTTACTGCCTTTTAATATTTATTATTTTTTGGTTTGGAGGAAAAGAACAACAATTTATTTATTTTCAATTTTAAATTATTACATGAATTATTTTTTGAAAAAATTGTTAGAATTTACATTATTTTTTATTTCAATATTTTTATTAATATCAATATCAATTAATTTTTCAAATAATTTAATTTTAAAAAACATAAAATTAAAAAAAAATATTAAACATCTGATTATTGGAGATTCAAGAACTCAAATATTTGATGATAGTATTTTAGATGATTGCCAAAATATTGCTCAAGGATCCGAAAGTTTGTATTTTTCATATTTAAAATTAGATAAATTGTTAAAATCAAATCAAAGCATAAAAAATGTTTACTTGGGTGTAAGTTATCATTCATTCTCTTCATACTTTGATGAATACACATTTAATTCTAATGTTGTCTCTAATTATTTTTTTATATTACCTTATAAAGATAAAATTGATTTTATTTTAAATGATGATATTAACATTAAAGGTTTAATTAAAAATTTTTTTATTAAAGGGGTCTCAAACATTGTGTCTAAAAAGAAGTCCTATATAGGACATAGTTATATTCATAGTTCCGATCGAAAACCAACAGAAAAATCGATACAACTTAGAATATCTAAACAGTTTACTACAGAAAATAGTTTAAATTATTCAAATCTTAATATACTTTATTTTGATAAAATAGTTGAATTGTGTTCTAAATATGATGTAGAACTATTTATTTTAAATACACCCACACATTCATTACATCATAAAAAAACTCCAAAAAAATATATTAATAAATATTTAGATGTAACTTCAAATATTGACAATCATCATATGATTCGCTTTGAGAACATTTTAAAAGACGAGATGTTTTTACCAGATGGTGATCATATAAATAAATTCGGCGCAAATATTATATCATTTAAATTAAAAACCTTTATTAATAATGAATAAATCTAATGTGTTTATTATAGCAGAGCTAGGTCAGGCTCATGATGGAAGTCTAGGTATATTACATTCCTATATAGATGCAGTAGCTAAAACAGGTGTTGATGCAATAAAATTTCAAACACATATTGCAGATGCTGAAAGTTCACAACACGAACCTTTTAGAGTTAATTTCTCATATGAAGATAAAAGTAGATACGATTATTGGAAAAGAATGGAATTTAGTTTAGAACAATGGAAAGAAATAAAAACTCACTGCACTAAAGTGGGGCTAGAGTTTATGAGTTCACCTTTTAGTATTGCAGCTGTCGATTTACTAGAAAAAGTTGGTGTTAATAGATATAAAATAGGATCAGGTGAAGTTACTAATTTTTTGTTGTTAGAGAAGATAATTAGCACCCGTAAACCGATAATTTTATCTTCTGGTATGAGCTCTTTATCTGAATTAGATAGAACCGTGTCATTTCTAAAATCAAGAAATGCAGATTTTTCAATTTTGCAGTGTACAACTTCTTATCCTACAAAACCTCACCAATATGGATTAAATGTAATAGGAGAATTAAGGAATAGATATAATATAAAAGTTGGTTATTCAGATCATTCTTCTGAAATAGGCACATGTATTGCGGCTACCGCATTAGGTGCTGAAATCTTAGAATTCCATGTTGTTTTTAATAAAGATATTTTTGGACCTGATAGTAAATCATCTTTAACTATTGATGAAACTATGCAATTAGTAAAAGCTGTGAGGAATATAAAAACTGCTTTGAATAACCCTGTTGATAAAAATGATATTTCAAATTTTAGAGATGTTAAAGATATTTTTGAAAAGTCACTTTCTATTAACAAAGATATGAAATCGGGTGAAGTTATTACCAAAGATGATTTAGAAGCAAAGAAACCTAGAGGTTTTGGAATTTCTGCTTCTGATTATTTAAAAATAATTGGAATGAAAGTTAAGAATGATATTACAAAATATAGTTTCATCAATTATAAAGACATAGAATAAAATGGAAAATAAAAGAAAAATTTGTGTAGTTATAACTGCTCGACCTTCATATAGCAGGGTTAAAACTGCTTTATTAGCTATTAAAAATCATCCTCAGCTGGAATTACAGCTAGTTATTGCTGGTTCTGCTTTGCTTGGACGCTATGGGAATGCAATTGAATTTATTGAAAAAGATGGCTTTGAAGTTATAGAAAAAGTTTATATGGTTTTAGAAGGTGAAAATAGAACTGCTATGGCTAAAACTACTGGTTTGGGAGTGATAGAACTTGCAAATGTATTTTATAATTTAAAACCTGACGCTGTAATTACTATAGCAGACAGGTTTGAAACAATTGCTACTAGTATTGCTGCTACCTATCAAAATATTCCATTAGTGCATATACAAGGTGGAGAGGTTACAGGAAATATTGATGAAAAAGTAAGACATGCAAATACGAAATTAGCAGATATACATTTAGTAGCATCAGAAAATGCAAAAGAAAGAGTTATAAAGTTAGGTGAAAACCCCGATTTTGTAATTAATACAGGTTGTCCATCAATTGATATAGCCAAAGAAGTTAATGATAAGCCAGAATTAAATTTTGATCCTATCAAAAAGTATGGTGGTGTAGGATCAGAAATAAATTGTAAGAATGATTATTTGGTAGTAATGCAACATCCTGTTACAACAGAATATGAAGAGGCTAAAGAGGATGTTTTAAAAACCCTTAAAGCTATTGCTGAATTAAATATTCCTACTTTTTGGTTTTGGCCTAATGTTGATGCGGGAGCAGATGGTACATCAAGTGGGATACGTAGTTTTAGGGAGCTTCATAATCCTAAAAAAATAAGATTTTTTAAAAATATGGAGCCGTTAGATTTCCTTTATCTTCTTAAAAATAGTAGATGCTTAATTGGAAATTCAAGTGTAGGTATAAGGGAATGTTCTTTTATGGGGGTACCTGTGGTAAATATTGGAACTAGACAAAATAGAAGAGAAAGAGGTTCAAATATTGTCGATGTAGATTATTGTAAAGACCAAATTAAATCAGCTATTCAAAATCAAATTAATAATAAATTAATTATTTCAGATAAAATTTATGGCAATGGAAATTCTGGAAAAAAAATAGCTGACATATTATCTAAAATAGAACTTAATTTTCACAAAACGATTACCTATTAAATTATGAAAATATTAGGTATAATACCCGCAAGAGGAGGTTCAAAAGGAATACCTAGAAAAAATATAAAACCTTTAGGAGGAAAGCCTTTAATTCAATTTACTTATGAATCTGTTAAAGAATCGAATCTATTAACAAGAACAATTATAAGTACAGATGATAAGGAAATTGCTTCAGTTTGTAAAAAACTAAGGATGGATGTTCCTTTTTTAAGACCTTCAGAATTTGCAGATGATGGAAGTCCAACTCTTCCTGTAATCCTCCATGCCTTAAAATATTTAGAAGAAACAAATCAAGAACGTTATGATGCTGTACTATTGTTACAACCAACGACTCCATTCCGTCAAAAGGGATTAATAGATTTGGCAATTAATCAATTTATTAAACAAAAAACTGATTCATTAATATCTGTAACTAAAGTACCTCACATATTTAATCCTCATTGGGTTTTTGAAGTAGATGAAAATAATTATTTAAAAATAGCCACTGGAGAAAATATTATAATAAGTCAACGACAAAAATTGCCGAAGGCTTTTATTAGAGATGGAGCGGTCTATATAACGAGTGTAGATGTTTTATATAATAAAAGAAGTTTATATGGAGATACAATATCTTATATTGAAAATGAGAAATCACCTCAAATAAACCTTGATACAATGAAAGATTGGAGATTGGCAGAAGAATATTTAAAACATAAAGAGCGAAATGCATATTAAAAAGTATCGAATAAATTCTTATTCAATAATATTTAAAGGTAATACCATTGATTTTAAATTAAATACTAATGAAAGAGGTTCTTCTGTCTATATTATTTATCAAGAGAATTGTGTGTTATTTATCCATGGTGTAGATGTTAATGAAGTTCTTGATGTCATTGATTTTAGATTTATATGTAACAAGCGAGCTTTTATTAATTTTATTGAAAATTACTCTAATATTAATTCAGCATTCTTGTTTGATAAAAATAAAAAAGAATTGTACGTCGCAAGTGATAGAATGGGAGTACAGCCAATTTTCTTACACGGAAACATGGAACGTATTATTTTTTCTCCACAAATAATTCATATACACAAGGATTTAAAAGAACCATTGAAAATAAATGATGAAGGTTTAGTTAATTTTTTAGGTTTTGGCTACTGCGCTCCTGAAACCACATTTATCTATGACAATATAGAAAGAATTATCCCGTCGACAATTAGTATTTATAATTCAAAATTGCAAAATACTGATATTTATAAGTATGGTAAACAGTTAAGAATTAATAATAGTGAGAAAGAAATAAATATTGATAAAATATGTGATATTTTAGAAGAATCTCTAGTGAAAATTGAAAAGCCATTTGTTGGTGTTACTTCAGGAAAAGATAGTTTAGTGATTTCTTCATTGTATAGTTCAGAGATAAATAATATAAGTTCTGGGAACTTTGGAACTAAATCATGTAATGATGTGGTATTTGGAAAAATACTTGCAGAGAAAATGAATTTTAAGTACAAATTTAGTGACTTGTGCTCATTTGATGAGCTAGATAAATACATAAATCAAATTGCCTTTTTCTCATCAGGAATGGCTACTAGTTCTTATGTGGACATGATGAAAATGGTAGACTCCCTTTTAAATAGCGATGAAGTTTTTGTTATGGGCGAAGGAGGGGAATGTGTGAGGCAATTTTTTCATGTAACTGAAAACACTTCTAATTTCAATAATTATAAAACACCTGTAGATAGTGTAAGGCTAATGTTAAAACCGAAACTACATTCAATATTAGATAGTTATCAAGGTTTTTTAATTAAAAAAATAAAGTCTGTGTACGATAAGTTTTCACCTGAGTATTTTGTAGACTTTTATAGAAATCACCGTATACCTGGTAATTTCTCGCTAAGAACTTTAATTTTAAATTCACTTACGGATAAGTTCACTCCTTTTTTTGATAATAATTTTATAAATTATACGTATGAAAGTAATTTAGAAAATTATAGAGAATCGACACTACATAAAAAAATCATTAGCAATAAAAATAAAGAATTATTAAATTTTTTTAATAAAGAAGATTATTCAGAAGATGATGATTGTCAATTATGGGAAACTAGATTTCCATTATTTGCAAAAAAATTCACAGATATTGTAAAAAGTTTTAAAGGAGATGAATTTGGAATCTCAGCAAAAGGATTATTAGATTTAATTAAAAAAAACAAAATAAACCCTGACAGATCATTGTATTTAGTATTGAGAGCAATTACTCTTGTTTCTTTCATGAATTTGCTTGATGATCAAGAATATTATCAAAAGATATTGCCAGAAAAAAAATTAGTTAATTTATCTTTTTAAAAGTGTTACATTTAAATTAATATGCTAAAAGTAAAGAATAAGATTGGCGCATTTGGCAATGTATTAGTTAAGTTTGCTTCTGCCCAAGTGATTTCAAATTTTCTTAGATTAATTAGTGGTTTTCTTGTAGTTAGATTACTAGAACCTTCTATTTATGGACAATATACAGGAGTAGGGGTTTATCTAGGTTATATATTATTAGGACAAGGGGGGATAATTAACGGTCTGGGAAGAGAATTGCCATTTGAATTAGGTAAAGGTAATGATAAATTTTCTCGACAATTAGCATCGTCTGTCTTTACACTTACCATTTTTGTTGGATTTATAGCCTCTATTATTTTCATTAGTTTGAGTATTTATTACTTTATTGCTAATAATATACTTGCAGGTTGGATATATTTATCTTATTCTATTCTTGGTATGTTGTACCTTCTTAATAGTCAGTTTTTACCTGTGCTCTATCGAACTAATAATGATTTTAATTCTCTTTCTAAGCAAAATTTATTATTTGGATTTGGAAATTTAGTAACAGTATTGTTAGTTTATTTTTTTAGTATTTATGGTTTAATGATTAGAGGAATTTTACTGAGTACATTTCAATTTTATTTATTGTTCTCTAATAAACCTTATGAATTGGATTTTAAAATTGAATTCAAAGATCTTAAAAGGTTATTTAAAACTGGCCTTCCAATTTTTTCTGTTGGTTATGTGAACACTTTATGGTCAACAATTATTAATAGTATATTGTTTTCATTTGGAGGAGCCGTTGCTTTTGGATTGTATGCTTTATCTACTATAGTAGAAAACACCCTAAAAGTTATTCCAACTTCGTTTAGTGGTGTTATCTATCCGAGAATGTCAATAATGTATGGTAAGGGTATGGGTATACAAGAAATAATAAAGTCTAACATAAAACCACTTTTTTTTCAGTTTATAGTTATGTTAATAATTTCATTAATTGGTTATTACTTATTACCTATTTTTGTTCCAATTTTTTTACCAAATTATATTGAAGGTATAGAGGCAGCCCAATGGATGTTGTTTGTACCTGTAGTTCTTTCTTTTGGTGCAGTAAATCATATTTATAACGTAACAAAAAAGCAATTTTGGTATTTTATATCATTGTTTTCAGGAGTATTAATAGGTACAATATATATACTTATATCCCATAAAATATATGGATTCTCCTTAGTTATTTTTCCACAAGGTTTATTATTAGGAAAATTAATACAACAAATTTTAAGTATACTTCTTATAAGGAAATTAATTTATGATGAAAGAAAAAAGTTTAAGTGATTATTTAATTACTCTAAAAGAAGTTGAAATTAGCCTGAATACTTTGAGTTATGATGATATTCCAATTGGTTCATTATTATCAAAACAATTTTCTTTACTTTATCTTAGAAAAAAGGGAATTTACAAGTATAATATAACTCGTTTTCAGTTTTTTATCAACACACTTAAACTTATTAAAGCTATTATTTCTGGTTTTAAAGTTAAAAATCAAAATTTAGATCAAGAAAAAAGCATTTTCATATCTAAACTAACTGATAGGCCTCATAGTAGTAGCCTTATAGACCCTATAGCTGATTATTTTCATAATAATCACTCTTTTTATATTCCAAATAACAAAAAAAGTAAATTAGGATATAAGCCCAACAAAATCAGTCTAAGTGTTTTTGTTAAAGTGATGTATTTCCTTTTTTCAAATTTAATAAATATTTTTTCTAAACTCAGACCATTAAACAAGTCATATTCGAAATCAGAGTTGCTACTTATTTTATATAAGCAACTTGTTTCTATATCTAATTGGAACGTTTTTTTTTCAAAAGGAAAATTTAAAATTGTAGTTGTAGATTTTGACAGAGATTTTTTGACTTCATCTATAATACTTGCAGCTAAAAAAAATCATATTAAAACTGTAACATTAGTTCATGGGGTATTAAACCCTCCTTTTGCATATACACCAATAATTGCTGATGAAATTTGGTGTTGGGGTGCTTATCAAAAAGAACAATTAATTTCTTACAAGGTTGCTTCAAAAAGAATTAAAATTGTAGGTAATCCAATTGTAAAAAAAGATAAATCTAAATCACCACGTAAACCCATAAAAACTATAGGTTTCGGATTAAATCCAATGCCAAATGAAGAAAATGTTAAGTTTTTAAATAATGTTTTGAGCGTTATAGAAGACAACAAAATCAACCTTATAATTAAGCTACATCCTGCGATGGATAAAGAATTTTGGGTAAATAGATTTTATACTAAAAGCATTACTATTTATAACTCTAAGGAAATTACAAATAAGGCATTCTTTAAAGAAATAGATTTGTTAATTATAGGAAATAGCGGTTTAGGTTTTGAAGCTGTTGCAAGTAATATTCCTATATGGGTATACAGGGTTTCTCCTGATAAAACGGGTAATGATGGTGTTATGATAGAAGACGGTGGAGCACCGGATATTAGTAAAAATAATATTATAACAAAAGAATTAGAAGCACTACTAACAGTTCCAAATTATTTGATTAATTTACATAAAATACAGAAGGAATTTATAGAAGAAAAATTATATCATGCTATTGGAGATGATGCAAGTAAAAACATAATCAACGAAATAAAATATATATTAAATTTATGATATTAAAAGTTATTTATTTGTCTATGCAACATATCAAAATTCTCTTAGATATGTTGTATAATAAAATGATTCTAAGAATTAATAAAGTTAATACTTCATCAAATCTTAATATTAATGGTAGAATTATAGTTAAAAATCATGGTAGTATTTTCATTGGAGAAAATGTTACAATTAATAACTCAAGTGAACACAACCCTGTAGGTTTGCCACATCCAACTATCTTAAGTACTCAAAATAAAAATGCAAAAATAATTATTGGAGATAATGTTGGTATATCTGGAGTTTCTATAGTCTCAGCAAGATCTGTAAAAATTGGCAACCGAGTATTAATTGGAGGTGGAGTTGGAATATGGGATACAGATTTTCATCCATTAGACTTTAATAAAAGAAGAGATCATCAAACTAAAGGAGCTAAATCTAAACCTATTATTATTGAAGATGATGTATTTATTGGCGCAAGAGCTATTATTCTGAAGGGCGTAACCATTGGGAGAGGTTCTGTCATTGGAGCTGGTAGTCTTGTTAGTAGAGATGTTCCAGAGTATTCTACAATTATGGGAATTAATAATATTATTGAAAGAAATGAAAAATAAACTTTTAATACTTTCAAGAAACGTACCTCCACGCTTTAGCGGAACTTCCGTAGTAGTTGAAAATCTATTAAAAGGTTTTAAAGATGAAAATATAGTTGTAGTTGGGGAGAAATTTATTAGCGGTAATTCTAATCATCCTAAAATTAAATATAATAACCTGCGTTATATTACGATTTTATTCAATACAAACACTTTTTTAACAAAACTATTACGGAAACTTCAAATATTAAGTGGTTTTGTTTTACTTTTTTTTATAGTATTAAAACACAGACCAAATAAAGTTCTTGTGATTTATCCAAGTGCAGAATACTTATTTTTAGGCTTACTTCTTTCTAAAATTTATAAAGTTGATTATTATTCGTATTTTCATAATACGTATAAGGAAAATAGAGTTGGAACTGCAAAGTTTTTTGCATCTTGGCTCCAAGAGAGAGTATTCAAATATTCAGAAATTGTTTTTTTCATTTCAGATGGATTAAAGAATTATTATAACGATAATTATTTAAAGCATACTTCGAAATTTGAAACATTAACACATTCTTTTGTAGAAGGTATTAGCTCTGAAATAGATGTGAATATCTATGGCAAAACCAAAGTTGCTTTTTCTGGTAGTATAAATGCTAGCTGCAAAGATGCATTTCATAGACTTTTAAAGGCTTTATCTACATTTAACAATGTAGAATTTAATTTTTTCGGTAATCATGAAGAAGCTTTTTTTCTTAGCTTAGGGTTAAAAAAAGATTCATTCTTTATTTATAGTACCTTAGATAGAAGCCAATTTATAACTGAACTGAAAAAATGTGACGTAATGCTTTTACCACATGGGTTTGGAGGGGATTTATCAGAAATTGAATATAAAACAATATTTCCTACAAAAACTATTGAATATTTATTTTCTGGTAAACCAATATTTTATCATGGTCCACCTGATTCATACTTAACCAATTTTTTATCTGATAATAAATGTGCAATTATTGTAGATGTAAAATCTGAAAAGGAAATTAAAAGTAGCTTCAAAAAATTAATAGAAAACCAAGATTTAAGAAAAACGTTTGTGAAAAATGCATTACTCACATCAAATTCATATCACATATCAAAGATTATTAAAAATTTAAGAAATAAAATATATAAGTAATATGAAGCTATTTATTTTGTTAAAAAAAATTAGAAATCACTTAATCTACTACATAAAAGGAGGTGTTAAGTACTCAGAAACCATAGGTGTTAAAGTAGGTGACAATTGTAGAATATTCACTCGTAATTTTGGATCTGAACCTTTTTTAATAAAAATTGGAGATAATGTAACAGTTACAACAGGAGTGCAATTTATAACACATGATGGTTCTGGTAGTTTGATTAAAGATAGTAAAGGAAGAAGATATTATTATGCTAAAATTGAAGTTGGTAATAATGTTATGATTGGTGTAAATTCAATTATATTACCAGGTGTAAAGATTCATGATAATGTTATTATAGCTGCAGGAAGTGTAGTAAGTAAATCAATACCAAAAAACTCAATTGTAGGAGGTGTGCCTGCAAAAATAATCGGAAGAATGGATGAATTTAGCAATCGGGCTCTGAAGGAATGGTTAACAGAAGATAACATGAATTTTAAACTATCATATGAAGAAAGAATTTTAGAAATTTGTGATTCAGAATTTAAGCCTTGTTTAAAATGAGATTCAATTTAGAAACAATTTTTTTTATTTTATTATTTATATTGATTTCAGACTTAAATGGATCACTCAGTATAGTATTTAAAACAAAAGGTATATTATCAGAATTAATTCTGTTTTTTACAATAATTTTATTTCTTAAATCAATTTATATAACCTTACCACTAACAAAACAATCAATCAATTTTATATCCTTTTTTCTTTTTTTTCTTACTTACGGTGTTTTAATATATTATTTACTTGGTAACGGATGGGGGCAGCCTTTTGATAGAGTTAGATCACTTACTCCTTCTTTAATTTTAGTATTTGTCCTTTCAAAATGGTTTTTGCTTTTCATTAAACGTGGACAGTTTGATAAAGTATTAAAAATAATATCTATATCCTTATTTTTTAATTCACTAGTTATAATATATTCTTTCATTACAGGCGATGTATTGATTGAAGAAAACACAGATAGAAGTTCAGGTTTAATAGCTAGTGTAAATCAAGCTGGTGCAACAGCTGTTTTGACACAAGTATTTATGGTATATTATGTTTTATCATATAAATTGAAATTTTTGCACAGATTTTTACTTCTTGTTTTTTACTTTATATCAATTTTTGCTGCTTTAGTCACATTTTCTAAAGCTGCTATGTTAGGATCATTAATAGTATTTATACTTTTTATTCGAAATATATTTTCCAGAAATATTTATCATTTAAAAATTCTAAGACAAATTAAAATCCCATTGATTCTATTATTGTTTTTGAGTAGTGTGTTTGTAAGTAATTATTTTATTTCAAAGATTGATGCCGAACAATCAAGAAGACTAAACTTGTTTGGCGAGTTTTTATCTGGCAGAATTGATGAAGAAACAACTACACACCGTTCTGAGATAGCTCTTATGGTGCTAGATAAGGTAAAAGACGAAAATTACATGGGAACTGGCCTAGATTCATACCATAGAATTGAAGGTTTTGGATTAGGAACCCATAATCAATATCTTATTTTTCTGGGGGAAATTGGGATTTTTGGACTTATCATATTTTTATTATATCTAAGAAAGTTGGGGTTGAATTTGTACAAAATAAAAGAATTAGATATTAGATTTTTAGGTTTAGGTATATTTTGTGTTCTTGTGATAACATCTACTGTAGCACATACTATATTATTTACTAAAACTTATGTTGTAATGTTTTCATTGTTGGGCGTATTATCATTTTACCAACATATCTTAATAAATGAAAAAAGTAATGATTAATTATATAATTAGTTCAGACTTATATAGGTTTTCCCCAAAAAAAAAGTATTCTAAGTATAATAAGCACGTGTAAATATCCTGGTTTTAGATATATGCTTATAATACGTTTACTAGCTCAAATGAGTCGTTATAATCCTATAAAGTTAGTTTTAAGATTTTTAAAAAGAAGATATATGTTTAAGTACGGCTTTCAAATTTCTGAGAAAACAAAAATAGGGCCTGGCTTTTATATCGGCCATTTTGGCACAATTGTAATTAATCAGAATTCCGAAACAGGAAAAAATTGTAACATAACACATAATGTTACAATTGGAAGGACTAATAGAGGGAAACTAAAGGGGTCACCAGTTATAGGTGACGAAGTTTGGATTGGGACAGGGTCGGTTATAGTTGGTAAAATTATTATTGGAAATAATGTTTTAATAGCTCCTAATTCTTTTGTTAATTTTGATGTGCCAAATAATTCAATTGTAATTGGTAATCCTGGAAAAATTATTAGAAAAAATAATCCTACCAAAAATTATATAAACAATAAATTATGAAGATATTGTTTGTTATTGAAAATTTAGGATCTGGTGGTGCTCAAAGACAGATGGTTAATTTAGCAATAAGTTTTAAAAAAAAAGGGCATAATATTACCTTCCTTGTTTACCATAAGTCTGATTTTTATAAAGAATATCTAGTTGAAAACGAAATACCAATTTATGAAATAATAGAAAATCACTATATAAAACGCTTAATTTTAATGAGAAGATTTATTAGAAAGGGCAAATTTGATAGTGTTTTATCCTTTATGCAAACCTCAAATTTAATTTGTGAAATTTCTAGTTTACCTTTTAGAAAGTGGAAATTAGTAGTAAGTGAAAGAAGTTCAAATCCTAAGATTTTAAAAAATTTAAGTTTTAGATTTATTAGGTCTTTTCATTTGCTAGCAGATCATGTTGTAGCCAATTCGTTTGAAAATATTAAAATGGTAAAAAAAGCAAACCCTCTTATACCGAACAAAAAGTTTAAAGTTATTTATAATATGGTTGACCTAGCTAAATGGAAGCCAATACAAATTAATAATATTGACAATTTTAACAATTTTAACATTATAGTGGCGGCAAGTCATCAATATTTAAAGAATGCTATAGGGTTAATAAAAGCTATAAATTTATTGCCTGATGAACTAAAGCATAAAGTTAAAATTAGTTGGTATGGTAACACAAGAGGTGATAATTCGTTTAATGAAGCAAAGAAACTTGTTATAAAATATAAACTAGAGAACAATTTTATTTTTTTTGAAGCAATAAAAGATATACACATAAAGATTCAACATGCTGATGCTGTAGGTCTTTTTAGTTTTTATGAAGGTTTTCCAAATGCAGTAACAGAAGGAATGGCTTGTGGTAAGCCTATAATTTGTACGGATGTATCTGATTTATCACTAATAATAAAAGAGGGAGAGAATGGTTTTTTATGCAAGGCAAATGATATAAAGTCTATTTCGAGTGCTATTCAAAGACTTGTTAATACTACAAAGTATGATCTTGAAAAAATGTCTAAAAATAATAGAAAAAAGGCTTCTGAATTATTTAATCCGAACATTCTAGCAACTAATTATCTGAATATTTTAACGAATGAAAAATAAAGTAACGATTCTTTATATAGGTAATAAACTTAGTCATCACGGTTTAACTAAAGGATTAATAGAAACTCTTGGTCCACAATTAGAAGAATTAAACTTTAGACTTATATACGGAGGAGATAAGTATAACCCGATTTTCAGGTTGTTACAAATGCTAAAAAAAATATTTATTAATAGGGGTGATGTAGATTATGTGATTATTGACACATATAGTACTAAAGCTTTTTGGTATGCTTGGATATCTGCCATATTTTGTAGGATTTTTAAATTACGTTATATTTCAATATTACACGGAGGGAATATGCCTATTAGACTTCAAAAGT
>Ga0209119_1001727_pt1 | contig 21039 bp, 23 predicted proteins | sample COG_03_FD_184747 | JGI IMG/M metagenome (GOLD analysis project Ga0209119, IMG submission 184747) | Pelagic Microbial community sample from North Sea - COGITO 998_met_03 (SPAdes) (version 2) | ecosystem: Environmental > Aquatic > Marine > Neritic zone/Coastal water | place: Helgoland, sampling... | reverse complement strand
CTACCCACATGATCGATATCGATCATGTGGGTAGTATAATTTTGGAGCCGGTAGGCCGAAACACTGCGCCCGCCATTGCACTTGCGGCTCTCTCGTCTTTGCGCGATGGCAATGATCCGTTGTTATTAGTGCTTGCCGCCGACCATGTGATTCTAAATGAACCAAATTTTACTGAATCAATCCTAAGAGCTACTTCGCTGGCTGAAGAAGGTAAGCTTGTCACTTTTGGAATAGTGGCTGACAGTCCACAGGTGGGATATGGCTACATTAAAAGAGGGGCAGTTGAGGGCATAGGCTTCCGGGTAGAAAGTTTTGTTGAAAAGCCATCCATTGACGTCGCTCAGCAATACCTGGATTCTGGGGGCTATTATTGGAATAGTGGGATGTTTTTGTTTAAAGCCAGTAGTTATCTCGAAGAGCTCGAAAAACATCGGCCCGATATTCACAGTGCATGCATGCTTGCTATGCAGAATGCTACTGTGGATCGCGACTTCTTGAGGGTCGATAAGATTGCTTTTGAGGGTTGTCCAAGCGACTCAATTGATTTTGCTGTTATGGAGAAAACTAAGGAGGCTGTTGTCGTGCCTATGGATGCCTCCTGGAGTGATATAGGTTCCTGGACTTCGTTATGGAGTGCTTCTGAAAAAGACTCCTACGGCAATTCTCTAACTGGCGATGTTATTGCCTTTGATACAAATAACTCGTTGATTCGTTCAGATGGAAAGCTAATAGCCGCTTTAGGCGTCGATGATCTAATTGTCGTCTCAACGAAGGATTCACTACTAATCGCGCACAAAGACAGAGTGCAGGATGTGAAGCTTATTACGGATAAGCTAATGAAAGATTCACGCACGGAATGGGAGTCTCATAGAGAGGTTTATCGACCTTGGGGGAAGTACGATTCGGTTGATAATGGCGAGCGCTATCAAGCTAAACGTATCACCGTAAATCCGGGCGCCAAACTCAGTGTGCAAATGCACCATCATCGGGCTGAACATTGGGTAGTTGTATCGGGAACGGCAAAGGTCACTAATGGTGATAAAACGTTTCTCCTGTCTGAAAATGAGTCCACCTATATTCCTATAGGTACAGTACATGCGCTAGAAAATCCCGGAAAAGTATTGCTTGAAATTATCGAGGTGCAGACGGGGTCGTATATAGGCGAAGATGATATCGTTCGGCTTGGTGATTTGTATGGAAGGGTTGCTGATTAGCTCTTTAAGATACTATCTGCTAAATAAATCAGCATAATTTAAGCTGTATAAATAGAAAACTACTATGAAAATAGACTTCCCTTTGTCAATTAAAATATGTGAAAGCGACAACGAAAAGCGCAATTTTTATGCGAGCCTTCGTAGCTTACTGGTTGGAAACGTTATTGTCCTTACTGGTCCAACTTGCTCATATTCGTTAGCGCTTGATTTACTATCTAGGCTGAATTTTAAGCCAGATAACATAATTCAAGTCGATAATAATTCAGTCACGGGGTTGACTGATATTTTAGATTCGCTTTTGATTGAAGATATTACGGTTTTGGCTGTTGGTGGCGGTAAAGTGTGCGATATTGCTAAACGCCTTGTATTCACTGTTGGGGGGACGTTGATAATCTATCCAACAGTAGTATCAAATGATGGTCTTTTGTCGCCTATCGCGGTGATGTCTTCTGATGAGTCATCAGTGAGCTTGCCCGCTAAGATGCCTGACCATCTTTACATTGATTTGTCTATTATTCGATCAGCCCCTTCGAAGTTTTTGATTGCCGCCGCCTTTGATTTGCTCAGTAACATTAGTGCCACTCAAGATTGGCGCTATGCTGAAGAACATGGTGATGAGGGTATGAATCACTTAGCTTTTCAGTTGTCGAGAATGGCGGCTAATCAGCTGCTAGATTGTGTCTCATGGGATGTTGGGTCTGAAGAGTTTTTGAGGGCCGTTATTCATGGCCAGATATTATCAGCCATGTCAATGGCGTATGCAGGAAGTAGTAGACCATGTAGTGGAAGTGAACATTTAATCAGTCACGCATTGGATAAACTCAATATCGGCGAAAATTTACTTCATGGTCAAAAAGTGGGAAGGGCAACTCTATTTACGACATATTTACATATGAAATGTGTAAAAAAAATGCAAAAACTTTTTTCAGTGTTTAATTGTAGGCAAACTCTTGTTGATGAAGTAATGAGTGACGAAACCCTTTTAGCTGTTTTTCAAAGCTCTCGCACAGTAAGACCAGGTAGGAATACAGTTTTAGACGAATACTCAGATCAGGAATTATTGCTTCAATACCGAAAGTTCGAAAAGGAAATTATACAGCTATGAAAACGATTGTTATTCTTGCGGCAGGAGTTGGGAGCCGCTTACGACCTCTAACAGATAAAATTCCTAAATCATTGGTTCCAGTTAATGGGACCCCATTGCTACAGCGTTTTTTGAGTCAGGTCATACAATCGGGCGTTGAAGCAAAGATAATTATAGTTGCTGGCTACTTGTCAGGACAGATAATAAAGTTGGTTTCCGATCTTGGTGAAAATATCCAAGTAGTTGTAAATAACGACTATGCAAAAAATAATAATATGGAATCTTGTAGGTTAGGCCTTGAGTTCATTGATTATGATGACTGCATTATAGTGAATGCTGATTGTATCTATGATGATGAAATTGTAGGCCAAATGTTGAGAAAAAATGTAAGCTGTATTGCAATTGATTCTAGTCAATACTGCGAGGAAAATATGAAGGTGGCTGTCGAAAATAAACTAGTTTCCGAGATCAGTAAAGGCTTACCTGACCAAGCCAAAATTTACACGTCAATTGATATATATCACTTTATAAAAAGTGACGTTGATATACTTTTGGATATAATGAAAGGATTTCATGAAAGGTTAGATATTGATAAATGGAATGAAGTCGCAATTAATGAATTGGTTAAAATTTCAGGGGTTAATACTCATGATTTTAAAGGTAGTCGATGGATGGAAATTGATAATTTATCAGATCTAAAATATGCGGAAACCTTATTTAAATGAAGTTTAGTCATGCCTTTTTTGATTTAGATGGAACCGTCTATGTGGATGGTGAGCTTATTCCAGGAGTCCTAGATAGCTTGATCGATCTAAAAAAATCTGGAACTCAAATATTTTATATGACAAATAATACTTCTGTAGCAGTAACGGATTATTATAAAAAATTAGCTGATTTTGGACTACCAGTTGAAGATGGATGCATAATCACCCCAACTTTGACTTTGTCTGAGTGGTTAAAGAATGGCGAAATTGATCGTTTTTACTCGGTTGGAACCAGTGCCTTTGAGTCAGAGTTATCAGAATTTTCTGGAAAAAAAAGCTGCGTAAGTAACCCGCAAATAGTCGTGGTAGCGTTTGATACTGAATTGAATTACTCGAAATTACGAAAAGCGTGTCACTTTATTAATTCTGGCGTTCCATGGGTCATTACACATATCGATTTAGCATGTCCTTCTTTGGATGGGCCAGTCCCAGATTGTGGTTCTATTGCCAGGCTGATTTCGTCGACAACCGGTGTCGATTATATTGACCATTTTGGTAAGCCTGGAAAATATATGATGAACATGATCAAGGGCATCACATCTGCCTCACCGTATATTCTCGTTGCTGGGGACCGACTTTATACGGATATTCAGATAGGCGTCAGTTTAGAAGCTACAACTATCTTAGTGTGCTCCGGTGAGTACAAGAGAGGCATTCCAATACCTTTTAAGAGCGGAGATGTATGGGTTTATGAAACCTTGCACGAATATTTAAATACAGTTAATTAATGGCAGTTCGTGGTTGAGGCGATCTTTAAATCTATAAGCGGTTGGCTAATCATGTGTTTGGTTGTGAAAAATCTTTGATAAGTGTATTGCTTGTTTACACGGTAATTTCAAATTCAAGTAAGCGCTTCCTGAACAACAGGTAAAATTACAACGAAAATTACTGTGATGGTGTGGCTATAGGGTCAATTGTTGGCATTTTTTTATGCTGCGCGTTTTTATCAAGGCCATTTTTACTTAGTATTACAACATCTGATTTGGATAAATATAAATTAAGTTATGAAGTTTTTAGTTCAAGCCTTGAATCTGCCTTTGATGCTTATTTATGCATTATCGCTTATTGTTCCAAAAAATAAGAATCTGATCTTGGTTGGTGAGTGGGGAGGCGATCTAAAGGAAGATAATGCGGTTTGCCTAGGAAAGCTTCTTAATTCTCATCGGCAGTTCCGCGTTGTGTTTATAAGTAATGGTCATCCGGACGAAGCAAGCAAGATTATTAAGGCCCATAGCCTTAAATCCTATTGGCTGCACCTACGTGCCGCCATCTTTATCGTTGGTTCGGGCAAGAAGGACGTTGTCTATCCGTTCGTAACGTCAAGAAGTTTATTGATCAATGCTTGGCATGGGCTGCCAATTAAAAAGATACATAAAATGGTGAAATCGAACAGTATTAGTGTGAGGATAAGAGATGCCCTTATGCCTTTTTATGATGAGACACCTGATTATATAATTTCAACCAGTGCCTTTGCTAGTATTATGGAGGACGCTTTTCACCCAAGAGTTGGTGTTATAAAGATGCCTCAGCCTAGATGGATTCGAGGAGAGAATCCATGCTATAAAGAAGAAAAAGTATTTTTATATTCTCCGACATTCCGAGATAATAATAGGGGTTTTTTTCCTCTTTCAGAAGAAGAACTTTTAATCATTGATGATTACCTTCTTAAAAAAAACCTACCTAGTCTATTGATAACATTACATCCAGTTTGCACATATTTTAATAATAATCTCTATAAAAAAGTAAAGTTTATCAATTTGAGAGAAATAAATGTGTACAAGCATATTTTCCCAAATACTGTGTGCGTAATCTCAGATATATCTTCTGTGTTGATAGAAGCCTCCTACTTTTCAATTCCGACTTATATATATTTCCCTGATATGGATGATTATATCTCGAATAGCCGGGATATTATTAGCAGCGTTTTTGATAAATATTGTGTTAATAAAAGAGATGAATTTCTACAAATAATAGATGAATCAATGAGTCTCAAGTATGAATATAAACACTTTGTCACTGATGACTTTTCCTCGTATCTTACATCTGTTTGTAAACTGATCGAAGAAATTTAACATGCAGTATTAAATACTAGCTCACACCACTGAATCGTCACTAGTTTGCTAGACACCTTTTTGTCGCACAAAATGACGACTGAGAGGTGAAAACATAAGCAGAAACCGATATCCCGAAGAATTTAAAATCTAGGTGGTTAAACAAGTCACTGAAGCAGGTTTCAGTGCCTATGAAGTGGCCGACAGGCCCGGGACCACGACAAACAGCCTTTATAATTGGATCAGGTAAGTCGGATGTAATTCGAGGGTTTGTTACATCAAAGTCTTTAGTGATAAATACGTGGCATGGGCCTCCGCTGAAAAATATCTACCTTCTTGATGTTAAGGAACGCTTTAGAAATCATAATTGTTTGTCAAAATTACGGAAAGTACGAAACTCGTTGTATCCATTTCTTGATGAGTCTCCTGATTATATACTAGCTAACAACACATACTATATCGATATAATGGATGCAGCCTTTAAGCCGAAAATAGGTGTCCTTGAAGGTCGGTTACCTCGATGGGACTGGTTGCCAAATAGGCCACATAGTCTTGCTTTTCTTGACGAATATGAGTCGATTATATTGTATTCACCAACGTTTCGTGACTGTGATCTGTCATTTTTTCCATTAACAGCAGTCGAACTTGAAAACCTGTCCGTTATCCTAAAAGAAAAAAATATCTGCCTTTTGATAAGCGTCCATCCAGCATCAAGTCTTGAGCTAAAGTCTAACCTTGAAAACATTCACTCGTTACATGGACTTGAGGTCGATAATCTATATTCTCAAGTGCTTCCATTATGCAATCTCGTAATATCTGATGTGTCCTCACTACTTCATGATTCTGTTGCATTTGGTGTACCTGCAGTCATTTTTTTCCCTGACTATGAAAGCTACTCGTTATCAAGTAGAGGGTTGTTACCAGGTTACACAGAAATTATGGAAGAAAGTGGACTGCGTGGAATAGATTATAATCTTGATAGTTGGCTTTCTAAAGAAGATTCGAATACATATGTAAACAATCATTCGTTCTTTAAAGTCAGTAAACAAAAAAAGGTCAGCATCCAAGTACGAGAAATTCTAGAGGAACTAATTGATTAGAGGTCAGTTCTGCTGCTTCTCTATGACGTGCGGATCCATTATAGAATATTTATTTCAGAATTATGAAGTTTAGTGCCCACAAGGAGATTATAAATTGACTGCAAGTATAGTTATCGACTTAGATGACACTATTACAATAAATAGTTCAAGTGAGCTTTATCCAAATAAATTACCCAATATAGGCGTGGTGGAAAAGTTACGAGAATATAGAAGAGACGGCTTCAAGATAGTTATTTTGACCGCAAGAAACCAAAAAACTTATGATGGGAATTTAGGGCTAAGGAATCTACACACTCTCCCTGTGATATTGACATGGCTCAAAAAACATAACGTTCCATTCGATGAAATCAGGCTAGAAAAGCCTTGGTGCGGTGATGGGGGGTTTTATGTCGACGATAAAGCTATTAGGCCGAGCGAGTTTTTAAAGCTTGACTATAGTGCTATTAAGGAAATAGTAAATGGATAAGATAGGCGTCTTGTTATCATCTGCATTTATTGATGGATCTCTCGAGGTTGAATTTGGTAAGGTGCCAAGTTCATTTATACCATTTAAAAACCAGCGGCTATATTTACAGCAAGTGAATTTCCTCAAGAGGCAGAACTGCGCTAAGGTTCACCTATATCTGCCGATTGGTTTTCAGTTACCTATTTTTGATGAAGAGATTTTGTTTGAATTGGGCGTGCAAGTTTTTTATAGTTCGCCTTACTACTCTGCCTTTCAGGCCTATCAAAACGTGTTGCTTGATTTTTATAATCGAAATGGTTCGTCTGAGGTCCTCTTTCTGTTTGGTGATACTTACATTGAGATAGACCATTTAATTGAAAGTGGCACCTTGTTGGTAAATACCCCAAGCTATAATTACAAATGGTCTTTGGTCGATGATACAGATTTTGTTAATGTAGGTTGTTTCCTGGTAACTATTAATCAACTAGTGATAGAAAATATATTTAACAGTGGCATGCAGTCATATGATCAGTATTTTAGCCATCTAATTAAAAATTCCATTAATCTAGAGCGTAATTTCACTTGGTATGATTTTGGGCACCTTTTCACTTATTATGAATCCCTCACTAATGATTTTATTCTGCGAGAATTCAATGAAATAAAGTATTTGGACGGGATTATATATAAGTCAAGTAGTGATACTCAGAAGCTTGATCGTGAAATTAATTGGTATGAGGATCTTCCTACGAGGCTAAAAGTGTACTCACCCAGAATAATTGAATACTCAACGGGTGAAAAGGGATTCTATGCGATGGAGTACGTAAGGGCACCTACGCTCTCTAGCCTTGCAGTATTTGGTAATTTGCAGTCGGATCAATGGGATACTATATTCAAAAGCGCCTTTGGATTTATTGCAAAGTCAAGGATACATAAGCAAGACAAATCAAAAAACCTGCTGGAGATAGTGCGTAGTAAAACAATTGAGCGAATTGCCAATTATCCGGATGGCTATTCACTTGCCAGCCAAGTAAGCCATGATAAATTAATGGGCATGCTTGATATTATTAATAGTGAGCTTGACGGCTGTTTTACAGCTATGCCCGCGTATTCACATGGTGATTTATGTTTCACCAACATTATGTATGATTCTAAGAGTGCTGCTATTAAATGTATTGATCCTAGGGGTCGAAGTCGCAATAAGGCCGGGCAAACTATAAGTGAGTTTGATGATTCGCAGTATGATCTTGCAAAATTGATGCATTCTGTTTTTGGAGGTTACGACCTTATCATCAACAATAGATATTATTTGGATAGGGAATATACTGGGTCGTTAGAGTTACCTGACCTAACAACAAAGCAGTGGTCATCTTTGCGAGTATTGTTCCGAGATAGCTTTATAAATGAATTTGGTGTGGACACCTTTAAGTCTTCATATCTGCTGTCAATACACTTATTTATATCAATGGTGCCTCTACATTATGACTGTCAAAATCGGCAGATGGCCTTTTTACAAAATGCTTTTAGATTATTTGATGAGCGAAATCAATGGTTCTGATTACGATGGCTGGCAACGGTTCACGGTTCTGGCAAGCTGGATATAGTGAAATAAAGTATCTTCTTATGCTCGGAGAGCTGAATTTATTTCAGCGTTCGCTCTTAACATTTAAGGAGCTTTTCAATAATGACTTATTTGTTTTTGTTTACAGGCCTACGCACACAGACGAAGCAACGCTTCGGCGATTTTGTAAAGAAATTGGCTTGGACCGAGAATTAGTATTTGTTCCACTCTTAGAGGAAACATCAGGCCAGGCGGAGACGGCCTATAAGGCTATCTCTTTGCTCCCCGCGACCAAAGATCAACCGCTGATGATATTTAATATAGATACGTTTTATCAAAATATTCAATCTCATGTTGCGTTATATAAGAAGAAACAATCTTTCATTGACCTGTTTTGCGAAAAAGGGAGTCATTGGTCGTTTGCGTGTTTAGATGAAAACAATGAGGTTACCAGGGTCGCAGAGAAAATTAGAATTTCTGATTATTGTAGTACAGGAATGTATGGTTTTTCAGATATCCCTACTTTTCAAAAGGCATTTCTTGATTGTTCTTTCACGGATGTATCCGAAAAATTTGTTATGCCGATGTACAATTTGTTGATTGGAAATACTGTTGTGGTTGGTAATGTCCTGTCTCGGGATTCAGTTTTTGTATCAGGAACCCCTGATGAATATGAATTCCTTCTGGAGTCCTTCTGATATGCACTCGGTCCAAGTTATCATTCCTACATATAATCGTCAGTCGACGATAGTAAAGTGCATTGCAAGTGTTCTAAGTCAAAAGCACGGTTTGGATCTAAAAATAAAAATTAATGTAATCGAAAATAACTCATCAGATAGCACGTATGAGCTGATTTCTAGTACTTATAAGCGTGAACTCAATGATGGATTGTTGGAGATCCATAAGTTTGAAGATACCGTGCCCATTATAGAGAACTGGAACAGATTTTCGGAAATTCTTTCCCCTGAAACGTCCATAATAAAGTTTCTTTGGTCAGACGATTATCTTGATTCGTCTTATTTTGCTGTTACTGTCCCTGTCCTGAATTCTGGCTTTGATGCGGTGGGCTGTGATTTGCAGTATATTAATGACACCGGCGATAAACTCTCAATACGACGATATTCAGATGCACCTTTGGCGCTCTTATTGTCGCCATTTTATAAAAATTTAGTGGGTTGTCCGTCTAGCCTGCTTCTGCGTAGAAGCGCCTTCGATCATAAATTCAATTGTAAAAACCGCTATGCTGCAGATCTGGAGCATTTTCTTGATGGGATATTCCCGCGTAAATCTCAATATAAGTTGGTCTCGCAGGTTTTGGTGAATGTTACGTTAAATACCGGGACCGAAACAAACAGCCTATTTGGTTCTGACGTTATGATGGATAATAAACTCAATTTTGCCAAGCACGCAGCAAGAACATATTTGAATGGGGCATTTTTGGCTAACGTTATCACTGTCGGCTATGCGGTTATGCTAAAACTTAGATTTAAGTATCTAAAGAAATTGTTTCAATAGGTGGGTAGCGTGAATGACGGATTTGAGAGATAGCCAATTTAGAAATTTATTGAGGCTGCATTGCCATGTATAAAGATCTTTTTTTTAGCTTTACCAATATATTTGGTAGGGCTATCTTAGGTTTTGCACTGTTCCCACTGATTGCTGAAATATATGGTATGAAAGGACTAGGAAGCTATTCATTGGCGTATGTATGGAGTATGTGCCTTATGACTATTGTCGATTTTGGCTATACCATTACTATTCCTGTTAGCGTCTCATCGGGACGTGTAACTTTGGGAGTGTTCCTCGCACAAAATAACGTATCAAAGATCGCTTTATTGACGCTTTCATGGTGTCTTCTTGGGTTAATTTTGATTTTCGATATGTTTCCAGGTAATTCTTCTGTTCTGTGTGCCGTGTTTCTGTATTTTTCGGTAGGCGGTTTTTATCATTACGTCGTTCTTTATTTTCGCGGCTTAGGTAACTATCAAAGTGAGGCAAAGTATTCACTCTGGGGCGGTGCTATCTCAGTACTTTCTTTTTTTCTACTGGGGATCTTTGGCGTAACGCTTGCGCAGAATATCTTCTTAGTGGCGATTATCAGATTTGGTTACTCTATTTTTGTGTACAGACATTTTCTAACCAAATACAGTATTGATTCTCTAGGGTTCTCTAAAAATCCTGAGTTTAAAAGCGGTTTCTCGGCATTTTTCTTGACTTGCTCAGGAGTTCTTTATCTATATGCCGATTCTTTCTTGCTTGGATTTTATTTGATAGCTAGTGATTATGCGATATATCAGGTAATGATTCAGACTCTGATTGTAGGATCTCTTGCTGGGTTAGCTCTGTCAAATTTTGTTCTTCAACGAGCTTCTAAATTCCCCGATGGTGGCGCCGGATCTCGATTTTTTCTATTTAGAATGTTGATGGGATCGTTAATTCTGGCGGCTGTGATTTTAGCTGCTATTCAACTATCGTTGATATTACTTAATAACTTCAACTGGTTGCCTAACAATCTGAACGTGGAAATCAACAAATATTCGACAGAAATTAATCTTGTATGCCTTTTGATTTTTTTAAGAGTCACTTCATCGCCTCTTGGAGCATTCCTATCCGGCTTAAACAGGACTTATTTGAGGGTTTGGATGAATGTACTTGCCCTTACCTCTAGTGTTGTCTGTTTATCTTATATTGCAGTTTATAACGAGCCCAGTATCTTTTACGGTCTGATTAGCGGCGTGGTCGCCCATTTAGTGTTGCTGCTAGTTGGCCTTGCAATTTGTTTCCATGTAACGAGGCAAGGTACGGATGGCGTAATCATGGCACAAAATGACCAATAAAATCGACTTTAGAGTACTATTCGTCAGTTTTGGCTTGATACTGTTTCTATTGGCACCGGGTTCATTGTTCTGGAACGACACACTTCTTTCTGCTTTTCCTAGTGATATAACTTACCCACTCTGGGCCCCGGGGATCAATTATTTAGATATTTATTGGCTTGTATGCACTTGCTTAATACTTATTTCAGGGCTTCCAAAAAAGATAAGTTTTTACTTTTTTGTCGTGTCTTTGATTGCTCTTTTGCTGGTCGCATGGAGTTTTATATTGATAGCTGTTAACGGATTTGATGTTAGCGTATATCACGATGGTTTTCTTATGACTTATCGTATCGTGATTTTGTTTTTTATATTTAGTTTTTGCGGTCGTCAGAATCAGCTCAATGTTTTGGTTAAAGTTGTGTCCTTTTGTGTATTTATTCTTGTTTTGATTTCCCTCGGCGCCGTTGTGATTATGGGTTATGAAGGGGTTATTGGCGGAAGGATTAATCTGTTAGGTATGGGGCCAAATGTGTCTGGTGATACGGTTGCTATTGTATTCGGGCTTTTGATATTCCTGCGTAAGGATATTAACCTATCTCGGCCAGTATTTTATATTTCTTTATTGATACTGAGTTTGTACTTACCGTTTACGGGATCTCGACGAATACTTTTCTACTGGTTCCTGCTTTTGTTCTTTTATTGTTTTCATGTCGGCGCTATGAGGCGATTTTTGACTGGTTTAGCGATATTTGTCATGGTTATGGCTTCTTTTAGTTATCTATTCTTAGCAGATAGCTTTACTGATAGTAGTTTGATATCAATTGTTCGTCTTTTTGAGACGTTTGAACAAATTCGTACGGGTGAGTTAGTTGATGGACGCTCTGATATGTATCAAACAGCCCTAGGAGTGATAGGTTCGTTTCCATTCGGGTTAGGTGGAAGTGACTGGCTGATTCAAACTGAAATGCAAAAGATAGGTGTCGGAAGTCATACTCATAATGTATTTCTACAGTCTTATCTTAAAATTGGGCCTCTTCTTTTTATACCCGTTGTAGCAGCTACGTTGTTCTTTTATAGGAATAATCTTAGAGGTGTTGGCTACATATGGGTAATAGTTTTCATCCAGAATATGACTGGTCACGGATTTTGGAATCAGAAATATCTGTTGGTCGTTATTCTTTTATTGGTAATCTCATTAAGGCGGATAGTTAAAAGTGAAAATAGGTTTGCACGATAATATGTCAAATTTGCGACTAGGGTTTTTGATACTCAACTATAAGTCGGCTAGGCTCACTAAGAAGCTTTCGATTCAAGTCCGAAACAAATTTAGCAATCATAACGTTAATATTTGTGTTGTTAACAATGATGATGATATCTCAGATGCTGAAAAAGGAGATCTTATTGAGGTGTCTGATGATTTTATTTCTGGTCATGGAAATATTGGGTATGCCTGTGGGAATAATAAGGGGATTAGGCTGTTAGCATCGATGTCTGACGCTATTTTTGTTCTCAATCCAGATATTGAGATTAAATTGCTTAGTTCTGAATTTGTAACTAAGCAAATTCCTGCATTGTTATCTTCAAAATTTAATGTTGGTTCAATTCATGTTAATGGCGTTGCTGACTATGATTCTGGTCGACTATTCGACCTTTTGTTTCCTTTCTTTAGTCGATCTTTAAAGGGAGGGTCGAAGACTGCTGTATCACGAGAGCTGTATAGATTTCATGGCTGCGCGTTTGTTATAAACTGTCATAGGCTCGATGCAAGCGCTGAATTCTTTGACGAGAGTACCTTTCTCTACTACGAGGAACAAATTGCTGTGAAAAAAATGGGCTATAGAACAGTTTCTCTAACAGGCATGACTGTTGATCATGTTGGGTCTGTTACAGTGAATGAGACTATTAGGTTTAAAAAATATATCTTCCAGTTTGAGAGTCTTGTTTACCTGCTCCGTCTTTACTTTAAACCTGATTTCCCCGTTACTATATTGAAAATTCTGGCTTTTATCTCTGTTGGCTGCAGATTTATTTTGGATTTATTAAGGAAGGCTACTTGATATTTTCAATTGTCGATAGGAAAAAGTGGGGTCTATTTTCTCATAGTTATGATCTGCACAAGCTTTACCTGGGGCAGGATGTTTCGATTGAATGCCTGCACTGTGAAGATGCCAATCCGCTTGTCAGCACCTTTAGTTTCATAGACCTTGCTAGGCGCTGTCGTCGAGGCGATACATTGTTGATATGGAATGTTGGGCTGTGCTTTATATTGAGTCCGATCTTTAGGCTGTTTGGAGCTGTTACGATTTATACATATCACGAGCCTGCTAGTCTCAACGAGCGATTTGGGAAAGTGGGCTTGTCGATTAAACCTATAATAGTTTCACTCCTGTTTCTTATATATATGAAGCTGTTTACCAGGATTGTAGTTCTAAATCGTAGTAAAGCGGTAAGTCTTGGCTTTAATTATGCGCCACTGCCTTTTATTCAGGAAAAAAAATGTTCTGACAGGTTAATCATTCCCGGTTCAGATTTGTGTCTCGTTTTCTTGGGTGCGCCCATAGAGTCTAGAATGATTGGTCAATTTAGGGAAATCGTTGAATCCGAAAGCTTTAGATCTAGAGGCTGGACATATAGATTTTTTCCATCCAGAGATTGCTTTACGGAACAGCAAAAGACTGTATTGTTAACCGAACGTAAATCGGTCATTTGGAATCCATTTTCGGTACCGTATAATCAGTCAGGTGTAACGGTCGATGGCATGAGAAATTCTGTTCCAACTATCGTAAGTCAATATGAAGTAATCGGATTAGAGGAGCGAGATGACCCGTTTATGAGAGTTGACAGTCGTTGCATTGATCCTGAGATCTTTTTTGATGAATTGGATACTATTTGTAGGGATTATTTTCATTTTGTGGATCAAATTTATGCCTATTCTTGTAAGCACTTTTCTCCCAAGATAGTTCGTTCGCATTGGGATTTGGTTTTAGGTGTTTCAAGTCAATAAAATTTAGGGACTATATATGAATATTTGTGTGACAGGTGGTGCAGGATTTATCGGTAGCGCTCTTATCAGATATGTTTTACAGCATACAAGGCATGACATAATAAATGTTGATAAGTTAACTTATGCAGGAAATACCGAATCGCTCTCATCTATTGAGGGCTCTGACAGATATAGGTTTGAATGTTCTGACATTTGCGATTCAAATGAATTAGATAGGATCTTTAAGGAGTACAAGCCTGATCTGATAATGCATCTTGCTGCTGAAAGTCATGTGGATCGATCAATTGAAGGTCCTGCTGACTTTATTAGTACAAATATAATTGGAACATTTAGGTTACTCGAATGTGCAAAACGTTATTTCAATGGACTTGATAGCTCGCAGCGAAAGGAATTTCGCTTTCACCATGTCTCTACAGATGAAGTCTATGGTGATTTGACTGATACGGATGATTTGTTCACTGAGAAAACACCATATTCGCCATCATCGCCATACTCTGCAAGTAAGGCTGCTTCAGACCATTTAGTAAGGGCTTGGGGTCGCACCTATGGGTTACCGATCATTATTACCAATTGCTCGAATAATTATGGCCCTTACCATTTTCCTGAGAAGCTCATCCCCCATGTCATACTTAATGCTATCCATGGTAAACCCCTACCGATTTACGGCGATGGCCTTCAAATCCGCGATTGGCTCTATGTTGAAGATCATGCAAAAGCATTAATCAAGGTGGTCACTGAGGGGGAAGTTGGTGAGACCTATAATATTGGCGGTCATAACGAAAAAACCAATCTTGAAGTGGTTCAAACTATTTGCGATCTACTTGAAGAGCTTGCACCCGAAAAACCTTCAGGATTAGGCAAGTATCGAGATTTAATAACCTTTGTTAAGGATCGTCCTGGCCATGATGCGCGTTATGCTATTGATTCTTCTAAAATTCAGCGTGATCTTGGTTGGGTGCCGGAGGAGACATTTGAAACTGGCTTGCGTAAAACAGTTCAGTGGTATTTGGGTAATCGTGATTGGTGGGGGAGGGTACTTTCAGGTGATTACCGTCTTGAGCTTGTAGGATAATATTATGAGTATATATCACAAAGGAATCATATTGGCTGGTGGCTCAGGTACTCGTCTTCATCCGATAACCAGAGCCGTTTCAAAACAGTTACTACCTGTATATGACAAGCCGATGATTTACTACCCAATTTCCGTATTAATGCTTGCGGGCATTAGGGATGTTTTAATTATCTCCACGCCTGAAGATATTGGCAATTATCAGAGGTTGTTAGGTGATGGGTCTGAATTTGGTATTGAGATTGTGTATGAGATTCAGCCGAGGCCTGATGGGCTAGCCCAAGCTTTTTTGATCGGAGAATCATTTATCGGTGATGATAATGTTGCACTAATACTTGGCGATAATATTTTTTATGGTCAAAATTTCAGCGAAAATTTGAAGATCGCCACTTCTCGAAGTACCGGTGCAACAGTTTTTGGGTATCATGTTAAAGACCCTGAGCGCTTTGGTGTTGTAGAGTTTGCTAACAATGGCACGGTTATCTCTATTGAGGAAAAGCCTCTAAAGCCTAAAACAAACTATGCTGTAACTGGTCTATATTTCTATGATAATGATGTCATAGAAATAGCCAAGTCTATTAAACCTTCGCTTAGAGGTGAACTTGAAATTACCGATATTAATAAGGCATATCTAGCCCGAGGAGACCTTAACGTTGAGCTGTTGGGTCGTGGTTTTGCTTGGCTAGACACGGGAACCCATGACTCCTTAATGGAGGCAGGACAATTTATTCAAACTATTGAGCATCGTCAGGGGCTAAAAGTTGCTTGTCTAGAGGAGATCGGCTTTCACAAGGGCTGGCTGTCGAAGAAATTACTCCTCAAGCAAGCAGATAAGCTAAAGAAAACTAGTTATGGCGAATATTTAGTCAACGTTGCGGATGGTTACAAATGAATGTGATTAAGACAAAATTGGATGGCTGCTTAATTATTGAACCGAAAGTGTTTGGTGATGAGCGTGGATTTTTTTTGGAAACATTCCAAGCTGAAAGATATATCAGTGAAGCTGGTATCATGTTGCCGTTTGTTCAGGACAATCACTCGCGATCATCTAAGAGTGTTTTACGAGGATTGCACTTTCAGAAGACTAAACCTCAAGGTAAGTTAGTCAGAGTAGTGAGGGGTCAGGTTTATGATGTGGCGGTGGATATACGAAAGGGTTCGCCAACTTATGGTCAATGGGAGGGGTTGATTTTATCAGAGGAAAATAAAACTCAGCTTTGGGTACCACCAGGCTTTGCGCACGGTTTTGTTGTTCTCTCAGATACTGCAGATTTTGAATATAAGTGCACTGATTTCTATGATCCGTCCGATGAAGGCAGTATATTATGGAACGATTCTGATTTAGATATTTCATGGCCTTTAGATAATCCTATTTTGTCTAATAAAGATGCTAGTGCTGACAGACTGGCTGATCTGAAGCGATGAAAATACTTGTTTTAGGCTGTAACGGCCAGCTTGGGCGGTGTCTATATGATCAGTTAGAAAAGACAGATCATAATGTGATATACACATGCCGTGATCAGATTGATATTGCAAACTTTGAGGCTACTAAAAGTCAGATTAAACAGATTTCACCCAATATTGTCATTAATGCGACTGCTTATACGGCAGTCGATAAGGCTGAGCAAGATCAGGAGAAGGCGGATCTTGTTAATCATCTTGCGGTTGCTAATATCGCCGCGTCTTGCAATGAATTGGATTGTTGGTTAGTCCATATATCTACAGATTATGTGTTTGATGGTACGTCTAAGATGCCTTATAAAGAGGATGATCAAACTAATCCACAAGGCGTTTATGGCGACACGAAGCTCAAGGGTGAATTAGTAATTCAATCCTCAGGATGCAGGTATATAATTATAAGAACGGCTTGGGTATTCAGCGAATATGGCAATAATTTTCTTAAAACTATGTTGCGTTTGGGCGCTGAGCGTAGTGAGATACGCATTGTCGGAGATCAAATTGGTTGTCCCACTTATGCTCACGATATAGCCAATTCCATTGTTGTTATTCTAGAACGCCTTATATCGAACGAGTTAAACTCAGATTTATATCATTTTGGGGGTAACGTTTGCTGCTCTTGGGCTGCGTTTGCTCAAGCTATTTTTGATGAAGCGTTGGAGCTTAAACTTATTGCAAGAAAGCCTAATGTTGTAGCCATAACCACAAAAGAATTTCCAACTCTAGCCAAACGTCCTGTGCAGTCTCAACTAAACTCAAATAAAATTAGAACTAAGTTCATGATTGACGCGTCAGACTGTATGCGTGGGATTCGATCGTCGCTTGCCGCTATTAAAAACTAGTGAGAATTAATTTATGAATAAGAATGAAGTTGCAATTATTGGCGGGGCTGGCTTTGTTGGCTCACGGCTTACTGCTCGTTTTGATAGAGGAAGTGTTTTTTCTAACAGATATGATATAGATCTAAGCAATCAATTAAACAAAAGTATCTATCTCGATGTTGAGGACGTTGACTCGCTTGATCAACTTGCAGGCGTGAGCACAATTATTAATCTCGCTGCAGTTCATCGCGATGATGTACGCCCACTTACTCGCTATGATGATGTAAATGTTCAGGGAGCGAAAAATGTTTGCGAGGCAGCCTGTAAACATGGTGTCAATCAAATTATTTTTACAAGTTCTGTCGCTATTTATGGATTCGCTCCAGCTGATACGGATGAATCTGGAGAAGCCAATTATTTTAACCATTATGGCCGAACTAAATACTTGGCTGAACAAGTTTATAAGGCATGGCAATTGGATGATCCAGAAAGTCGAACTCTTGTTATTGTGAGACCAACAGTCATATTCGGTGAGGGTAATAGAGGTAATGTTTATAATTTACTTCGACAAATCGCTGCTGGCAGGTTTGTGATGTTTGGTAATGGTAAAAATAGAAAGTCTATGGCTTATGTTGAGAATGTATCTGCATTTCTAGAGTACAGTTTGTCGTTTGAGCCAGGTTTGCATATCTATAATTATATTGATAAGCCTGATTTTGATATGAATACATTGATTTCTGGTGCGAGAAAGACCCTGTTTGGCAAAGCTAATGTTGGATTAAGACTTCCTGGTTTTGTTGGTGTAGCCTTGGGTTATGTTGCTGACTTGGCGGCAATGATCATTCGTAAGCCTCTGCCCGTAAGCAGTATTCGGGTTAAGAAATTCATGGGGACCACCCAGTTTTTTTCCTCCGTCAGTGATACTGGCTTTGTTCCGCCCGTATGTCTTGAGGAAGGTTTGGCTCGAACGCTTCGTTATGAATTTATGGAAGATAACTCAGATAAGCGTACTTTTGAAACTGAGTAGCTAGTTTAATAAATCCAGTTTCTTAGGTATTGTATGGCAGTCGAATCCGTCTGCCATCCCCCTCTGAGCATTATCCTTTCAAGTGGCTCACCTTGCTCTAATAGATCAAGTGCTGCACCTACTCTAAATGAATGACCGCTGAGTGGTTGTTCATCAGAATCCATTTTCAAGTTCTTTTGTAGTCCTTTCAATACGGTGCTTACACTTGCTGCGTGTAGGTTGTTCCCAATATGCCCATGCCGGTTAATTGACCGTAGAATATAGCCTTCATCGCTGATCATACTCCTCCATTTTTCTAATAAGTCGAACAGTTCTTGGCTGATGGGTAGTATCTTTCCAGCCCCGAATTGATCCGTCTTTGAGAAGTTGAGTCTGATGGCCGGTTTTTTGTTAGGTGCTTGGCAGACGTCCTCAAACTTAAACGCGCAGAGCTCTGACCGGCGGCGCATTGTTTCGTAGCCGAGTCTTAATAGGACTTTATTCCTTAAACCCCTGAGACTGTTATCGCAGTTGCTAAGTAGCTGGTTGAGTAGTGGTTTGGTGAGAGGAGTAGCCTGGTGCTGGGCTCGTCCAATCTTTCTGTGCATTCGTTTGATGGCGAGTATTACCTCTGGCTGGTTGGTGGGGTCATAGTGTTTGGAGAGCTTTAGTACCGTTCCTAAGCTATTTATTCTTCGCCGGATAGTTGCACTTTTTCTGATGGTGGCAAGGTAGTCAACATACTGCGCCATCCCGTCGGCAGTCGCCGGTATTGAATCCATATTATTGTCTGAGCACCAGGTCTGGTATTGAATAAAGTCCGACCTATAGGCTCTTATGGTATTTTCAGCAAAGGCGCCATCAAACTTGGCTAAGATATCATCAATCATGGTATGATCTCTAAACTAATAAGCTATAAATATATACTAATAGTATATAAAAGTAAACTAATATGATATCTGTATGCCAAATAAAGGCTGGTCGCGTGATGCTGGGCTGGAGTGCTGTCGAGCTTGCCGAGCGCGCTGGAGTATCGTCGGCGACCATTAAGAAGTATGAGGCGCAGACTGGAATACCTAATGCAAATACACGAATTCTTAGTGCGGTTAAGTCGGTTTTAGAATCAGCCGGTATTGAATTCACCGGCGATCCGTTGGTTAATCCTGGTGTGACTCTGCGTATCAAGCGCGACGACTAGATTCCAGCTGCTCCCTATTTTAGTTTATGCGCTAACATGGCCACTGTAGTATTGATTTGGATGTTCTTATGTCGGTTGATCATAAAGTCAGTTCGCTTTTACCGTTACTATCCAGCCCAAGACTTTTGCCTGATGAATCTGGGTCTGAGTTTCAATCTGGTTTGCAAAGCCTGTTATCCGAACTAGACAATCCCTCACCCTTGGCGGTTGCGCTGATCAGTCAGCTCAATGAGAGCCTCTGGTGGATTAAGAGGCACACGAAGGATAAGGAGCTACTCCTCCATGAGGCGATGGCGAGGCTTCTGTCCAAGGCGGGTAGCTATAGCGAGACGTATGACAACCGGAAAGTCTCAGAGGCCCTTGAGCGTTATTTTGATGGCCGCGCGGACAAGGATGAAGCGGAATGGATTGATGAAATCCTCGCCGAGTCGAAGCTGACCCTATCGGATCTTCGGGTTAGGGCGTTTAAGGATGCGGCCAAGCACATCAAGATGGTGGATGATCTGATTCACCGCCAGCACCAAACGATTAGGCATCTTCAGCGGAGTATCGACTCCATAGACTATAAGTCACGCCTGATTAAGCGTATGGATCTTGAGCTGGCAGCACTTGAGTCAAAGCAGCCTGTGAAGGGGGTTCTGTCGCTTGACGATAAACCATCGTAGGAGCCTTACAAATCAGTGCAACGCACTTAAATCAGCGGGCCCGAGGTCAGTGGCGGGTAAACGGGCTAGTAGCCAAAATTCCCTTAAGCATGGTCTAAATAGTGCCCTCGACTTCGAATCGTCCCTTGAGTACAGGGCGCTTGTCGATCTAATCGCGGAGGAGGGCTTTTCTACCTTTGCCTGTGCCGATATTGCCGCGGGACTTCTCAATTATCGACGTGTGATGGATGCCTATTACGAGACCTATACCAGCTCCGAGCCAGTTGATGAGTTTTTGCGTGATGTGAATGTGAAGGGCTCGATCCCCATTTTTAGGGAGCTTCTCAGTCCGTCGGGCAGTGAGCCCCAAGATGTGCGAGAGATGGCTACTTTTTTTGCCGATATGCAAAGGCAGGAGCGGCGCAAGGGCGGGCCGGTATCTCGTCGCTCCGCGGATACGCACAAATTGATACGCTACCAGCGCAACGCCATTGCTCGTTTATCGAGGGCCGTTCGCCAAGGCTAGACTAAAAAAGTAACAAAACGAAGCCAAATCCAAATCCAAATCCAAATCCAAATCCAAATCCAAATCCAAATCCAAATCCAAATCCAAATCCAAATCCAAATCCAAATCCAAATCCAAATCCAAATCCAAATCCAAATCCAAATCCAAATCATGGCGTGCGATAAATAAGCTTATCAATTACTATAAGTACCTGAACTGACTATCAGGTCATAAATGTATCATATAATTGACATTAATATGTATATGTATAGTATATGAAACATCATGAAGAAAAGTATAGA
>Ga0209119_1001721_pt1 | contig 21067 bp, 25 predicted proteins | sample COG_03_FD_184747 | JGI IMG/M metagenome (GOLD analysis project Ga0209119, IMG submission 184747) | Pelagic Microbial community sample from North Sea - COGITO 998_met_03 (SPAdes) (version 2) | ecosystem: Environmental > Aquatic > Marine > Neritic zone/Coastal water | place: Helgoland, sampling... | reverse complement strand
CCTGATATTTTGGCTTTGTGTATCTCTAAAACTAAAGACATCATAAACTATAACCTCAATCTCATCATTGGCTGATAAAGCTGAAATATCTGTGATTGCGTTTGTACCATAGGCATAATCTGTATTTGCTTTGAGCAAAACACCATTCAAAAACACATCAACATATTGACCATCAGTAAAGCTAAAGGCTTTGCCATTGACATCCGTCCCAGAAACAATTGTATCTGAAGCTGAAGCTACAAATTGATAGCGTTGTCTAACGCCTACATTTATTGGGTTTTTGCCTAAGTACGCCATTAAGACCACTCCTCAGAGGGAACTGTAGGCCAAGTCACAGTGTCAATATTTGGATTTGTTTTGCGTATAGTCCTTACTGATGCCCGATAAGTAACAAAATTTGCAACGCAAGCATCAGTCAAGCCACTATCAGGAAGCTGTGTCCAATCTGTTTGCTTCAACAAACTATCAGCTATCTGTTCAGCAACCCCGCCATGTGGAATCCAATCTGTACTATATTTTGTCATTTGTCACTCCTGTTGCTCTGTAGACCAAACAACATCATATCGCTATACCGCTATTTCTGTTGCAGTAATAGTTGAAACACCGCGTTCGTAATTAGCGGCGTTCTGGTCGTCAATGGTTCTGTTTATGTACCAATCATAACCACTATTTGAAACAACAGCTACTTTGTAGGTAATTTGTGACGTAGTATTATGAGTGGAATCAAAATAAAAATAAGACACATTTTCTGGTGTCGAATCCCCATCACTTATATGGTAAGAAATGGCACTACCCATAGCTATACCAGTACCCCGACTCCCTACTTGTGGCGCAGACAGTTTTGTGCTGTCTCTTAAAAAATACCAGTAAGAATCAGTAGCCGCATTTTGGTGTGACCATTCCCCATTTATCATCGTTTCAATTTTTATTACGCTATTAGCCAAAGTAGGCGTTATGTTTACAGTTAAGTCTGTAAGAATCTTCTCTGTTGCAGCAGTCATAGTGTACTCAGTAGTGCCAGTAAACTGAGTATATTTTACTTGCAAAATTTTACCGCCTGTTCCAACGGACAGACTAGCAGATTTTATTTTTGAAACCATGCTTCACCTATAAATATTCGTATATAAGGACAATGCCATCCGCACCCGCGCCGCCAGTTGAATCACCCGCGCCTTGCGCACATCCACCAGAACCCCCGCCGCCTTTTGATACAGCATCTTTCCCATTATCAACATTGCCGTTTACAGACTCAAATGATTCTTCTGCGCCTTCTCCGAAAAATGATGAGCCACCAAACCCACCTATAGCATCCTGTCTATCTCCAGCGCCGTCACCGTTTCGGAATCCCCCACCACGACCACCAGCATAATTAACATCACCGCCTGTCGCTGTAGCTGGGGCAGTACCCCTTCCAACGTGTTCGTAAGTGCTTGTGGTTATGCCAGTTCCAGCCGCGCCACCATTGGCGGTAAGGGTTAAGGAAGCCCCATCAGTAAATGTTGTATTGCCGCCAGCCACACCGTTTTGTTCTCCAGCCGCGCCACCATTGCCGCCACTGCCAATAGTGACCGTATAGGATGATGCTAAAGGGGATATAAACTTCATGGCTGTAGCACCGCCACCGCCGCCCTGTGCGCCTCCTACGGCGGCTGATTCCCCGCCATTAGTGCCACCACCGCCGCCGCCGCCGCCTGTAGCGTAGACAAGAGCCTTTGTAGCCCCTGCGGATGGGCTGTAAGTTCCATCTGCGGTAAATGTTTGCAATCTAACTAGATTTGTTATTCCACTGGTTACATTGATAGAGCTAAATGTTGCTGTGCTTTGAAGTTGACTTACGCTTGAAATAGCCTTGCCCTGAAATACAATATAAAAGTCATCTGTTGAGGCAACCGTTCCAGATTTAATCGTCAAAGTGGTTCCTGTTGCTTCATATTCCGCAAAAGGCTCTTGACGGACGTTATTGATAAAAATTTCAAGCTCAGTTGCCGTACTTACTGAATGGTCAAGCGTGAAAGTTGTACCACTCTGACCTGTAAGGTCTTGGTATTCAATATTGCTGAATGACGATTCAGGATTGTTTCCGATATATGGCATTAGGTGATTTCCATAATTGATAAAACAGCATCAAGAGAATCAGCCGTATCACTTTGAACGACAAGAGTGCTTCCTGTCTCCATCACAACTTTATTGCCCCCCATATATTCAAATGATGATCCAACAGGAATCGGTATGTTTTTTATAAGATGCGCTGTTCCCTGTGATGTGCCAAGTTTTGCAGAAGCAGTTATTTGAGATGCCCCTATATTCGCAAACGTCAATCCAACTACAACAGTTGTTGTGTTTGATGGAACAGAATAAACAAGCATATCGGTTGATGCCGCTGTTCCTGTGCCTGTCGCCAACTTATTTTTGAACGTATTAGGCATTTAGCATCTCCTATCAAGCCACATCTTCAAGAAGTGCCGCCACAACACAGGCAAGCGTACCTGTAGAACTAACCGCATGGAGATTGGCAACAGTGGTATTTGGCAAGCTACCAAACCAAGAGTGACCAGCCGCAACTTTTATTGCATCAGTGGCAGATGTACTGGCAGTTCCGCCATCAGCTACAAGATAAACATCATTGGTTGCATCGGTGTTCTTTATAAAAATTAACTTTATTTTATCAGCCGAATTTACCGTCAACCCTGCGTCATCTGCCGTTGCATCATACTCAATAAATTTATGAGAATCATCAATCAGGTCTGCGCTTGTGTTTGTGACGCTTGTCAACTTGTAATACCATCTATCACCTGAAGCTGGCGTGATGGATGTTGAGCCAGCTATTGTTTTTGCTATCTCATCTGGCAAAACCTGTGCAGATAAAGACACTATTGCATCGTCAGCCATGTTGTTCTCCTTTAGGCCACATCGTCAATAAGAGCCGCAACAATGGCGGTTACGTTAGCATCACCCACATCTGCTATATCAGATGCTATGGCGTGCAAATTTCCAACGGTTGTGTTTGGGAATCGCCCCACAAATGTTTGCCCAGCCCCAATAAATATTCCGTCCGCAACACTATTTGATGCAGTGCCGCCATCAAGAACAAGATATATACCGTCTGCGGTGCTTTCATTTTTAACAAATAAGAATTTTACTTTATCAGCCGTATCAATAGCACTTGGCGCGGAAGCCGCTGTGACAGCCGTGTAATCAATAAATGAACCAGCAATCAAATCTGCGCTAGTAGTAGTTATGCTGGTTAGCTTGTAATACCACTTATCATTAGCATCATCAGGAGCAACAAGCATTGCGCCATCAATAACTACAGAAATCTCATCAGGCAAAAGCTGATTGGTTGATGTTATAATTGCGTCATCTGCCATGATACTATCCTAAAGCAATTGCAAGGGCTACAACCTGTGGGTCTTGTTCGCCACTTACAACAACAGAATCAGCGGCTTGGTCAAATGAAAATAGAGTAATCCAAGCATCATCATCCGCATTTCTGATTTTGAGTATATCAGTTGTAGTGTCATACCACAACTGATAAGCATAAGTCGTGGTTGGGGCAGAGCTTCCAGAGTTATTTGAAACAATCGCCGCCAAAGCATTGTTTATGTCTGAACGTGTTGAGGGAAAACTTTGATTGCTAATTATATAATCATGTTGTGCCATAGTAACTCCTATACCGCTATTCTGCCGATCCCAGTAGCATTATAATCAAATGTTCTGCTTATCGCTGTGTCTGTATTATCATAAAACGTAATTGTGAACCCTGTGGATGATTTATTGGTTATATCATAATATTCGCCGCTTCGCATATTTTGTGCGGCAATCCCTAGACCACCAAGAGTTCTGAACGCATAAGTAAAGGTGATAACCTTTGCTCCTGTTCCGCTAACAATGTCTTGCGCAGCCTGTGTGCTTACCTCTCCATGAGCCTCAATAGCGATACTTGTTATGGCAGGGGTATAATGCAGAAGCCCATCAGGGGTAATGGATTCACTCTTGAGCAAAACCCTTAATTTATAAGCCCTTGCTGTATATGCGGCTGAAATTATTACATCATTGAAAGCTGTGAAGGTGGGTGAGCCGCTTGGGTCATCATCTGTGGTTGCAATTTGAATTCTGACATCTGTACCTCCCATAGAAGCTCTGCCATAAAACTGTGGTCCACTCGATGCAACATATGGTCCGTAATTTATCCTCTCTGTGACCACGTTTGTTGAAAGAATTTTGAACCTTTGTTTTTGCCCTAAATCAACAACATTTGCAAAATCATATGTGCCACTTGAGGCTACACCCCCCGCACCACCATCAAACCGTCCAAACTGGTCATCAAAATTGCCTGAAACAGAGTCAAACAAATTGCTCGTTGACAACCTCAATGTAGGCGTTCCTGAATCTGAGAAAATATATGTGTCTGTTTTTGTGCCAGCAAAGGCGGTTTCGCTGAATGATTCAGTATCAGTCCTAAATAACTGATACCCATCAGTAACAAGATTTCTTTCAACCTGACCGACAATAGATGCCGCAAATTGAGATTTGCCCCCATATTTATCAACCGCCACGCAGAAAAACGTGCCTGTTGCTGATGGTATAATCACAGAGTTTCCAGGTCTTGATACCTTATCAACAATAACAACTGAGTTTTCAATATCAGCATTTGATGTCGCTGGGTCATACCTTATCTCATAATGGCTGAGGTCTTGGTCTGTTATTGCTGTCCATGACAATATAGCCGTTGAACCTTGATAGTTAATCTTTAAATCTGAAACAGTGCTTGGGAATGAAATGGCACTCTTGCCAAGTATGGTAATTTCTTCTGAAGCAAAAGTTGATAATGTGCCAAGATTTGAACGTGATCTTGCCCTGACTTTCCAAACATCTCCTTTCTCTACATCAGCATATTCAAATCTTTGGCTTGAGCTTCTACCTAATGAGATTATATCCTCAGTTACCGCAACCCCATTACTTGATTGCCTTTGAACATCCACATCAAAAGTTGTTGAATATAAATCTCTTGCTGTGACAGTAGCGACTATAACAGTAGTGGCTTTTTGATTGATGGTTTGAACTTCTTGAGAAACCACAAGCGTTGGCGGCAGAATACTGAATGGGTCTGGTAATCTTGAATCATCAAGTTCAAAAAGAACTTCATCCTCCGCCCTTAACCAAGCATAAATATTAGGATTGTATTCACGCAACATCATCTCAACGCCTAGCGTTTCAGTAGCTATGGGGGTAAGTGTCCAAGACGCTACCTCAAATAACTTGTTGGTAAATCCAAATCTTGCAAAGTTGATGGCTACAACATCCCCAGCTTTTAAGTTAAAAGCCTTGAGCGAAAATGTAGAGCTAATAGTGATTTGCTGTCTGCTTCTATACAAAGCTATTTTTGCTAATCTTTGAGCCATGACCGAATTGGTAGTGAATGGGGCTGGCAAATCTAGCGTTCTAACAATATTGTTATCTTCCGCCAAAAATGCGGCTGATTTCACAATTGGATAATCAGTTGGAAGATATGTATTGCCAAATGGAGTGGTGAAAGTGCCTTTTACTTGATTGTATTGATAGCCTATAGATGTCTTTGTTCTAATATCCACGGCAGATAAAAAATCACTTTCGTCCAATGACATTGAATAACTGAGATTTTCCTTGCCGACTTTAAGACTAAACTTACCATTTTGATATGTGAGTATACCCGCACAAGAACTCAAAAGCTCAGTAATGATTTGTTTATGGCTTCTGTCGACAGTAAATGAACCATTACATTCATATCTATTTTGTGTTGTGCCATCGTTTAGAGCCATCTGATCTTCACAATCATTAGCCGCTTGGATGAAAGAAGTGTCATCTATTTCAGCGGAGGATAAACCCATGCCATATTCAGAATTGGTAAGGTAATCTCTTATGCACAAGGCTGAATTTCTTGTGAATCCTGAAGTAGAAGTTCTTGGGTCAAATATATTAGTGACCCCACTAATAACAGCGGTTACATTCGGCAATCCATTAGGGTACGCCTCATCATCAAACTCAAATATAAAGTGTGCGTTTGCACATCCACTTTGCTTGTATTCTGAGGTAAAATTTCCAAACGCATTTGTGAGCGTTGTATGAGCCGCTTGATTAAAATTTCCAAGTCTAGTGTATACATGAACATAAAAATGTCTTGGTGTCCTTCTGACGTATCTTGCAGGGGCAGAAACCGCATTGCCAGAGAGTGTTACGTTTTGGTCATCTATTCGGAATGAATCAAAACTTTTAATGGGATGCCCTGTAAAAGTAACAAGAACATGAAGATATTTATTTTTAGCCCCTTCTGTACCAATAAATGTTATGACACCACCCACCCTAATCGTGCCATAAACAACCCTTTTCGGCTGGGTTGGCTGTCTAATAGTTTGAGTTCGACCTGTTGCTTCACTTACATAAGCATTGGTATTCAACCCACCTAAATCTGGTATCTCTGGGCTTGGGGCAAGGGCGTTCATAGCCGCCATGCCAGCCGTATAAACAGCCGCGCTTGCTAAATAGCCCATCGTGCCAATAGGGTTAATCCATGCCATTACAGCTATGGTTGCTAAAGATACTGGGTCTTTAAGAATTTTCCCAATATTCTTAGTCGTATTTGTTATTATTTTCCCAAGACTGCCAATAACTGCCATTTAACGCCCCCACCTGATAGCCTTGTCTTGGAGTGCGGGAACAAACCTAAAGCCCTTATCAACACCAGCTTCGCCCCTTGCAGCAACTACGGCTTCATGGTCAGTTGGTGTATATCTTTGAACCTTGTTCCTGTTCATGCCAATCAAAATGTTTTCACAGTTTATTGATATGTTTGAAAAATTGCCATCATCAGAGATGGTCATTGTATCCATCAATCCTTTGAAAAGTATATACGTTGCTACAACGCTGGAGTCCTCACCAAGAACACCCATCGTTATTGTAACAAATCTTCCTTGATATTGGTCAGTTAGTGCAACGGCAATATTTGATGAACTGATGCCGTTAATGGTGATCACAACGCCATTAGCTTCTAATTCCGCTGATTCCGTTTGCGGTGCGAAAGCAATGATGTCGCCAGCCCCAACATAGGTTTCTGTGTTTATTACCTTATCGCCATTCCCTGACCAGAAAAGAGCATCCCCGCCACCAAATTCAAATTTGACAGCAAAAAACGGCCTTACTACTTGACCGTTAAGGGCTGTATCAAGGGTGCTTCCTATGCCTCTGCCCATCTAGCCCCCCTGTTTACTTTTTGGATTTCATAGGAGCTTTGCCGCCTACCCAAGCCTCATTTTTGTTTGGGGTACTTTTATCGTCACCAATTAAAGTGCCATCGGCATTTCTAGCTCTCTCAGGCGTATTAGCCTTTGTTTCGCTAGGTGACACCACTTTTGCTTCTTCTGCCATCCCACCCCTTATTAAATTGTCAGCAATGGCACGTTGCCACGGCTCATCAGTAGGGAATGTGTCGCCAGCTTTGTATGTTGTCAAAGGTTGAACACCACGCTCATCAGAAATTGCTCTTACATTTTGCAAAATTTTAACAGACATATGTTCCCCTCATAATGGTTAGGAGGCAGAGTTACCCCTGCCCCCATATTTGTTTAGACGTTATGTGCGTCAAACGCATTATCGCCAGTATGACGCGCATTGCCTTTGATAACCATTGTTCCCAACGGTGTACCTGTGGAATGTGTGCCTGTCTTTGCGATTGTTGTGCGGATGTAACGCTTTCCGCCACGATAACCAACACGGTAAGTCATGCCTGCTGTATCTGGATTTCCACCAGTTCCAGCAGTACCAGTACCGTCCATGATTAGGAAAACACCGTCAGCGGCAATAGTACCGTCAACAATATCAGCCTGAACACAGTCAGTATAAGTTGAATCGTCATCGCTATGCTCTAACCCAATTTGAAAATTCAGGTTAGCGGCAAGTGTGTCACCCTCTGCCCCAGCACTAACAACAACAGTCGCTGATTCGTAACCTTGAAGGTCAACGCCTGTGCCGTTTGAAGCCGCTGTAGTAACAGCAACCTTATGGGATAAAGCGGTGGAGATGGAGTTTGAAAGGTCTTTCATATCAGTTCTCCCTTACGCTGAAGTTACTTGGATGCGGAGAGCTTCTGGCAGAACCACCTGACCACCAACACGACGGCGAGCTACATAACGAACATTGCCGCTAGTTGCCTGTGTGAATGGGTCGCGTAGAACGCTAAGAGCAACACGGTCAACGACCATGTATCCGCGTGAGAAATCACCAAATGCTACTGACTTAGAACCAGCACCTACGTCAGCCATGTCTGGCATTTCAACGTATGGGTAGCCCAAGATAGTATTTGGAACGCCAGCGGTAAGCATCATGCCAGCTTGGAACACATACTGACCCGCAGTATCTTTTAGGCTACGAATAGCCGCCAAGGTAGTACGGTTGAAGATGAATGTTCCGTTAGTGCCGTATGGCGACTTAACTGCATGAACCAAGTCAATGAGACCATCACCTGTAAGGGTGGAGGATGCTCCTGAATTAGTCGTGCCAACGCTTGAGTTTGTGATAATGCCTTCGGGCTTCCCTACAGCATCACCAACAATCATTGCATTACCTTCTGCTTTCGCAAACTGGTCTGCAAATTCCTGTTGCATTTCTGCTTCCAGATTGAAAACTGAATCCTCAAGCTCTTGCTCAGAAATATCAACCAAAGCATAAAGCTCATGTGTTGGGATTTCTTCAAGCTGAGTTGTATATCCAGTTGTTTCAGCGCGACTGCCTGTTTCAGCTACCCACTGTGCAGAAAATGTTGCTGTGCGTGATGGGATTTGAACAGACTTCTGTGAAGTTGCACGAACACGAGCGATTGACCGCATTGATGAAATTTCAGTAAGTGTCTTAATCAATTCACGAACATACTCAGGCGGAGCCAAGAAACCAGCGGCAGTATCGTCACTGACTGTAAGAGCTTTGATTTCGTCAAGCTCCATGTTTTCTTTGCCCTTGCGTAGCCACTTATCAAACATCACTGTTTTTGTGTCTACTTGCTCAGTAGAAAGACCAGCTTCAGGACGCTTTAAAAGTGCCTCAAAGTCATTCATCTTTTCTTCAACTTGCTTTTGCTGCTGCTGTGCAAGTGTGAGCTTTTGGTTAATGTCCTCAAAGCGGTCTAGGTCAGCTTCAATATTCTTTAGCTTTTCTTCAACCAGCGGGTCAGACGAACCCTTTTTTTCAATGTCAGCCAGACGCGCATCATTAGTAGCCTTGAACTCTTCAAAAGCTGTTGCGATACCCTCGACTGCATTTTTGATATCATCAGACATCATCAGTCTCCTTTTAGGATTTTGGTGAGTTTTGCCATTGAATCAATGACTTCCTTTTGCTCATCGCCAACCTCACGCTGGTCTAAAGCCTTAAACACGGCATTTGCCGCTACCTTTGATTCGCTTCTTGAAAGACCGCAAGCATCCCGCATGGTTTCTTCCCATTCACGAACCGTCCGTTGTTCCCCTTTGACCGCCTGAACTCTCGCTCTGGTATTCATCGGGAAGGTAACGGCACTAATCTCCATTAGGTCAACTTCTTTGAGCATACGCTTTTTGCCACGCTCATCGTAATCTGCACCCTTTGGAGAAACCCTGTAGCCAATGGAGAGGCCATCAATGGCTCCCATCTTCATTAGCTCATAAACTTCACGGCCTTTTTGTGTACCCATAGCCAAGCGGCCTTTTACACGCAGACCTTTTCTATCTTCAATGATTTCATCAAATACCCCGATAGGCTCTTTGGCATCATGTTGATATAGGAGCTTAACGCCCTTAGGACCCTTGCTTGCGATTGACTTGGCAAATGCACCCTGCACCATGACATCGTTGCCGAGGTCTTTATTGCCAAAGATAGAGCCGTATCCAGAGAACACGCCCTTTTCTTCTTCATCATCGCCGTTGTAAGCCTTTAGCTCTGCTTGAATATCAAGCGTCTCTGACTTCATCTCATCATCAAAATCATCAGTGAAATCTTCAACTAGGGCTTCATCCATCACAGTCTCCTCTTTCCCGCCCTCGCGGTAACTGCTCAGACAGACTGCAACCCGCTGGTCACGCTGTGAGTATTCGGCAAGCATGGTGCTATCACCTGTGCATCTTGCCATAAAATCAGATTCGCTTTCACCAGAGCTAGGCTTTGGTATCGGCATAAGCATCTCCTAATAGGTACATCATACACTCATGTTGAACAATAGACAACATCTACAATTATTTTCACTTTTTTTCAATTATTATCATTTTATGTGTTGACAATAGTAAACAACACCCCTATATTAAGAGGGTAAGCAGTTATTAACACAAACCACGGAGAAGAAAATGATTAGCATGAAACGCCACAAAGAAATTATGATTAACAGCCAAGAGTCTTTAGAGCGAGTGTTGCGGGTTTACCCAACATGGATACAACAAGAGATTGATAACCCACACCCTGCTGGCACTTCCGCAAAGGTAATTAAAAACCTACAGAAAAGATTGGATGCCGCAAGAGAGATTATGGCAATTAGAGTATTAAGCGGTAACGCATAGCAACAAGGGGGTGAAAGCCCCCACTAACCACGGAGACCACCACGATGAATTATTTTCCTAAAAGCACTGCTTATAAATTGGTAAACAAAGATACCCAAATAATTGAAGCAGAAGGCTCTGCAAGGGATATGCGTAAATTACGCAAGCAAGACCCTAGCAAATATGAAATTTACCTTTCCCCTAGCAGAAACAGCGTTGGCAAAAAGATGTATTAACCACGCAAGGGACTAAGCTTCTACTTCATCTTCTGGGGTGACGTATAGGGTGACACAGCGGCAGTTAATCACATTAGCCGCCCCGCCTCTTGGGTCTCCTGTGTATCCCATTGGCATACCCCTAACGATGAAGTCCTCATCTAACTCAACCTCTACGCCGTTCATGGCTGTGTGCCATTGCCTAGCCCTGTCATCTGATACAGAAACCCACCGCTTCTTTTGATTGGGTATCTTGAGGCTGGCATTGACTGCGTGATTAGCGTAGCTGGCGGCTGAATGAGTTTCAGTCCTTGCAATGGTCGCTGACCTTATTCTGCTAAATGAACCACGCATTGATTCAAAGATGTTGGTTGCGATAACTGATACACCCAAGCCTTCTAATTCACCCGCCCTGATAATCCTTTGTATTTGCGCGAGGGTTGTGCCGCTTATCTGCGATACCCGCATTGCTCCATACAAATTGATGTACTCTCGTATGATGATTTCAAACTGGCTATCTTGTTTTTGATACCTGAGTATTCGCAGACCGAACTCATCTATGACCGCCCTGTAATGGCTGTCCAAGATAACTTTAAGGTTAGTAGAAAAATCTCGCTGGGTGTTGATAAGCCTACCCGCATCCCTGTAGTCTTGCTGGGCTTTCTGCCCTGTCTCAGCGAACAAGGTCTGTAGTTGCAGACGCAGTTTACGCTCAAACCCAATACGCAAGCGGTTTTGTTCTATGTATTCCCTGCGTATGGATATGCGATTGCGTGGTGCTTTGTGTGCTAGTTTAGTCATTCTTTACATAAACAAACGTCATAGTGCCAGATATAGCATCTGACCCAGAACTCACCAATGCCCTTAATTCAACATCACTTTTTTCATCAATCATTAGAGGCACACCAAAATCCATCTCGATATGCGTATTGTGTAATGTGACAACAGCTTTTGTTTGCGCCACCTGACCGAATGGTGTGACTTTTAATCTGCCTGTTGCAAATTTGTTAGCGGCAGTTGTTCCTGATGAAAGTGTTATTTTGTGTAAATGCGCTGTATATCCAGCGGGGACACTCCAAACAGCCATCAAGGTTTGATTTTCACCAATAATTATCTTGGCAAACTTATTTGCTGGAACGCCTGATGATACCGCCCCTGTGCCAACATACACATCACCCTGTGGAGCATTAGATGTTACTTTGGCTCTATTGACCCTCAAATATTCATTTGATGTATTTACAGCAGTTTGACCATTCAAAGTAATGGTCTCTGTTATTGGTAAATAATTAGAGTCTAACCCTGACACAATAACGGTTGTAGCTGTATCAGATGCGTTACTGCTTGATACCTTCATCACTGAAGCTGAAGATGGGTGGGCATATAATGAACTGCCATCCCATATTGTTTCCTCATCTGTGCCTATTGCGGGATTGAAGCCAAATTTATATTCAGTTAAATGACCGTAAAATCTGCCTTGATTGAACTGCAATCCCAAAAGAGATGGAATAGTCATGTTAATCCCCTGTTCTTAATGGGTGGCCTTTCGGTAGCAAATCAGTATCAAACTTGCCGCTTTTGAACTTGCCTGTACGGACAGCCGCCAAGAATACATTTACCCTTGCATAAGCCCACTGGTCTTGACTTGATACGCTTGGCCTTACTGATTGCGGGTTTGTATTGTAAGCCCCCACGCCCCTACGGAATACAGCTTCAAGCATCCGCTGTGTGACACGCTTGCCCTTCTTGTCGCCATGCTTGTCGTTATGCTCTTTGACTTTCTTAGCCAAGCCCTTTTTAACAGCCTCACTGATAGGAGCCTTTTGGTCTAGCTCATTGTGCGCTATTGGGCTTTCCTGTAGCATAATGTCCATTGCTTCATTCTTGCCATCACGTTCTTTGTCTAGTGCCGCCGCTTTACGCCTTGCCCATGTTTGGCCTGAATCACCACCCCACAAAAGCCATGCGATTTTCCCTGCACTTGGGTAGCCTTCTTCGCCTTGCCTAAAGCCTGTGGCTCTTTTGTCTACTTCATGGCGGCTAAAGAAGCTGTGCATCCGTCTTACAGTCGAGGGCGAGAGCCTTTCTTTGGATACAAGTTGGACTGCTCTTGCGACACCAACTTCTGTTCCGCCTCTGTTGAACTCTTTACGCATGGCAAGACCACGTTCAGCCTCTTTCGCCATTGCGTCAGTAGGCGTTGTGTCAACATCGCTCTCTGCCTTTGCATCATCGTCAAGAACCTCACTGGTTAAACGGTCATAATCATCATGTGATTCACATGGCATAAAGACTGTGCCATTGGCTGTTTCATGTGAGTGCGTACCCACGCAACCTATTTGCTCCGCCCTATCTTCAGCCTCACCTTCAGTTGTAAATACGTCTTTTTCAACTTCCTGTTTAGCTTCTGCATCCATTCCATAAGCATCTTTACCATCTTGTTCGGCCTCCTGTCCTTCGGCTGGTGCGGTTTCTGTGGTTCCAAGTGGAAAGAGATTAGCCGCGATATAGACATCATCACCTCCTGTAATTGGCTCTAGCCCTAACCGTTCCCTAGCTTCATTACGAGAAATGATACCCTCACGGACTGCTTGCGTTACGTTTTCATAGATACGCCTGCGACGTTCCACCATTGCTGGCACTGCCTCAAAATCATACTCAATATAAATATCATCACCATACATCGGCGAAAGCCACTCATTCAAATCTGATTGTATGCGCTTGGCTAATGGAATTATCGTTTCTTCGTAAAGCGCGAGTCTCGCTTCTTGGACATTCGCATACGTCTGCGAATCTGGAATCCCAATAAGCTGACTTGGAACCCCAAAACACAAAGCGATATCCTTTGCCGCCATGTTTCTCTGTTGCAGAAAATCCATGTCTTTAGGGCTAAGACCCATTTCGCGCCAATCAAAATCCCCCTCCAATAAGAGTGGGCGACCCGCATTAGCTGGACCCTTAAACTTAACATCTAAATCATCCTGTAGCTGTTGACGTTGACCATCACTTAACTGGATAGGCATACCCCTATCGCTAGTTGGCTTGAATACAATAGCACCGCTTGGTCTTGCCCCATTGTTGAGAAGGCTGATGTTGTGCTTATTGATAGCGTTGTGATTGTCAATATCTACTGCCGCCGCCATAAGCGGGGATAGCCCATAGAAATCATCTAATGGGTTGTAGAGCTTCATGTGTTTGACTTCCGCCTCACCAGTAAGCGGGTTTGAATCATACGTTTTGACAACCTTGCCATTGATTACATACTCATAGCCTTCTGGCGTTGTTGTCTTGCTTGGCTTAACCCTCACGCGGTCTGGCCTTAACAAATAAAGCTCCCGCACCTCACCCGCCACATCTGAACGGATTGAGTAGTTATTACCTGATAAAAGCAAATAAGAATAAACAGCTTGGAAATACTCAACACCCGCTTGCATTGGGTTGGGGCGTTGAAGCAGACTTAGTATTGGGTGCTGGTCTAGCTCTATATCGCCTTGGTAGGCTTTGAATGGAATACAGGCCGCACCATTGGCAATTTCATTAACGCAACGATACACAATAGCGTTTTGTCGATAGCCCTCATCAGCATAGGCTTCATAGTTATCCCGCCTGTAGTGTTGAGTGTTTGTTGTGCTTAAGACAACCTGTGGTGCTTCCTTGTACTCTATTGTCTTGGTTTGTAGGAAGTTAAAAAAATCTTTGATGCCAGCCATTATGTGATTCTCCAAGTAGCCGTCCCACTGGATTGGCTCAGTTCTGTCAACGCCCAGACTAAGGCATCAAGTCTATCTGGTGATTTCCTACTGCCAACAGTAAATGAGCAAAGCTGTTCTTCTAGCTCTGTAAACATACCGACATGAGAAACCTTCTTTTGTTCATACAAAGCGGCAATAGGTTCTGCCCTTACCATCTTGCCCCTAGAAGCATTTACTGGTGTGTATGATACTTCGTTGTCTATTGTTCTTATCAGACGTTCCACCAAATCGCCACCATTATTCACTTCTGCAACAATGCGGTCAGCCTGATACTTGTAGTACATATCAATGGCTAATCGACCCCACCCATCTGGTGTCATCTTACCAGAAACATCGTCTAAGACATAGTACCTTCCATTATCCGCTTGCCCAGCTATCACAATACCAGTTTCATCAGACCCCTCATTGTTGGTCACGGCAGGGTCAATAGCCACAATAATTCTACGCAATTCAGGCACTTCATCCTTGGTGACTCTTGTTTCATCTAGGTTTTTGTAATTCCAAAGCGCACCTTCACTATCATCAAGAAGCTCTGCATAAAGCTCTTGTCTGCCTAGCCTAGTGTTATCGTACTTCTCTCTAAGCTGTTGCAATGCCGCTGGCGCAAGATTAGCCTCATTCTCAAACGTGCTTCCTCTGGTAATGACTATGCCCTTGCGCTTCATTAGCCCTCTAATGATAGGTGACGGCTTCGGGGTTGTGGTGATAACGCATTGCGGGTTCTGCCCCAAACGTAATCCAAACATAAGCTGGTCAAAGGTTTCTGGGTAGAACCAAGCCGCTAACTCATCGCACCAAGCCCTATGAAACTGAGGACCACGCAAACGGTCTGGCTCTGTAGCACTGAATCCCATTATCTTTGAGCCATTGTACAATGTTATCTCTGATGCTGAAGCGTTATATCCCCTGCCCCTGCCTGACATCAAACATTCTGTAGGCAAATTCTTTATAATCCCTGATACCCCGCCAAAGGCAACCCGCCGTATATCCCCGAATGTAGGCGTGACAACCGCTACCTGAACCTCTGGGTTGCGTAGAGCGTAAAGGATTGTATCCATAGCCCCTGTGCGCGTCTTGCCCCAGCCTCGCCCTGCAAGGATAAGCCATATATTATAATCGCCATATATACTTCGGGGCGGAGTTAATTGAGAATCACGAGCTGTTGATTGCCACTCATTGTACAGTGTGCTTGTAGCGAGATGACCTTGCCTCTGCAATTTCGTCAAGTTGCTCCATAACCTCTCGGAAGGCTTCTGGATTGCTGATGTCTGCACTGACTTTACTTATCTCCTGTGCTTGGCCTAAAGCTAGTTTTCCTATTTTTTGAGCGTTCATAGCGATTTGAGACAACTCTCTTAATGTCTCAGTCTCTAAGCCGCCGTGTTGCGGGTTGGCTTCTTCGTCTGCGAACCCTCTACGCATCCTTGTTGCAACCTTCTGCAACATACCTTGCGCGATTGTTAAAGCCCTGTCATCTAACTGCTTGCCGCTTGCCAACATACGTTCTAAACGCTCTGCGTCCTGACGTTGCTCTAATTCAGTCTGTATACGGTTTTTCTCTGCTTGCCAGTTTTCTTTATCAACCCACCTGTAAAGGGTTGCTCTGGCTACATCATGCCGCTTGCAAAGGGCTTCAACGGCTGGATATACACGCTGGCCTTCTGCATTGGTGTACCCATGCACGAACTCATCCCTGATAGTCTGTCTAAGCTCTGGTGTAATTTTGTTTGTCATAGCTCTACGTTATCACAATTTCTCAGTTAATCTTATTTTCTTCTTCCACTTGCTTTTTTAGCAGTATTTGATGCTTGCTTACCCAAGCCTTGTTATATTCTGCATCTGCAAACAATTTGGAGAAGCCTGTTATATGCTTCAGACGTAACAGTTCATCAGGCTCCATACCCAAGTGGTTACATACATCGGCATCCGCCCAGCCATTATCAAGCATATTGAAAACCATGTTAGACATACCTGATACGCTGTGTGCGCCTCTGGCTCTATTATGCCTTACAGTAGCCGCCATGCGTTCATTGATGTCTTTCTTGATAACTACAATTGGAACACAGCCATCAGTGCTGTCGTATATGTCCTTGTTGTTTTTGCAAGTAAAGTACCTATGGAAGCCATCAACGATAACGTATTTATCCTTGGTCTCATCATAAATTGTTACGATTGGCTGGGTATAGCCGTCATGCTTTATGCTCGTATGTAGCAGTTTCATTTCCTGACCCGCGACAGAATTAGGGTTGTAGTCGTTTGGCTCCACCTTATCTATCGGCATCCACATTACGTTACTTATTGGGTGATTCTGGCTCATGCTGCCCTCTATGTTCTGGTTTGATGTAGCGCAAATCACGCTCTGGTCTATTCCAATCAATGGTTTGACCTCTCTGTAGCTTGAGGAAATTGATTGTTTCGGGTCTGCCAAGAAAGTTCTGTAACTTGGTAAAATGCCAATCATTCGCTAAAATACATAGGACTTCGCTCTTGTGACGTTCTTCTGGCAGTGCCATGTTCGCAAATTTGACATCCATTTTCTTGAACTCTTTACGAAAGACCTCCCTACGTTCCTCAGTCTGCACAAGGTTATCCACAAGGTAATCCCTGTATTCCACCCAATCAGAGAACATCCACGGCAAGGTTTTGATGGAGAACATATCCTTCTTGGACATATGCTTGGCTTGGTTTATACCCCCTAGCCGCTTAGTGAGAGCGTTCCAAGTGTCCGCTTCCATCTCATGCAAATAGAATAGCTGGTCAATGGCTGTTTCATGATGAAGGTTTGATACCCTCATTTTCATGGGCTGGATACCATGCCGCCAAAATTCGTTGTATATTGTACAGTAATCCCACTGGTTATCGTGGATTGCCTTCCATACATCCTTATAGCTCCAATCATAAATTGGATAAAATGTGTAATGCCCTAGCTTTTCGCTCTCTCTTTTGCCCCACGTTATATGCTTATACGTCTGCCCTGTAGTCAGACCCGCCCTTCTGTTTGGGCTTTCCTCTGCCCTTACACCCCCGACATTGGCTATTGTTTTATTAGGGAAGGTGTATTGGAGATACTTGGTGAACATAGTCGTGAACCTGTCCGTACCATAAACATTTTCATGTATGCTGTTAGGCTCTTTAGGTCGCATCCATTCTTCACCCTCTGCCCAGCAATGCAACCATGAGGATTCCATTGATGCCGCATTGAACAGCTTGATAGGCACTTGTAGCCATTGAGGGTCAACCCTTGGGTCATTCATAACCTTGCGGACGTATTGAATTACAGCATCCCATTCGGCTTCTTGGTCAACAAACATAACCTTGATAGGCAATTTACCCTTGGATTCCGCCACCTCCAAACAAAGATTAAGAACTATGGTGCTATCCTTGCCCCCAGAGAATGAGACTATAACCTCATCAAACTCATCAAACAGGTATTGTATCCGTTCAATGGCGGCATCATAAACATTCTCATCCAAATAGAATTTCATTACATTCCTTCAAATCTGAATGATTTTGCACAATGTGGACACATTACTTCATGCCCCTTTTGTGAATTGTCCATGCCTCTTTCAGCAAAAGATGAGTTAATGCCATCACTAGCTTTGTTGATATCGCCTTCAGTTATCTCATCGTAGCTTGTCATAGGCTCAAGATTCGGGCTGAAATCCATCAAATCAAATTCATCGTCCATGCCCATTAGGGAGAGGTCAAAGCTACTGCTCTTGATTTGCTTTAACTCAGAATAAAGCAAGGCATTATCCCAGCCGCCTTTTTCTGCCAGCTTATTATCCGCTATGACATAAGCTCTCTTTTTTTCCTCTGACCAACCCTCTGCTACCATGCAAGGTACATCAGACAAGCCAAGCTGTTGAGCCGCATACAAACGCCCATGACCAGCTAACACAGTGTCCTTCTCATCAATTAAGATTGGGATAGTCCAACCCCACTCACGGATACTGTTAGCCAGTTGGTCAATTTGAGTATCGGGATGTAGCTTGGAGTTTCTATCATAAGGGATAATCTCTGAAAGCTGTCTACGCTCTACTTTATCTGCCGCCCATTTTATATCTGACATTTATCTTCCTACCTTATGGCATTGCAGTTCATCCCATTTTGGGGTTAAATAAACATTACCACATCAAGCCACAAAAACAAGTGAAGATAAAATGCTAGAATGTCCAAAATGCAAATCAACAGAGCTAAAAGTCGTAGCACTCAAGCCCAGAGATATACCAAAAGGCAAAACTAGATGGCGGCAATGCCTGAAATGCGATACCAAATTTACCACGCTTGAGAGCGTCTTTATCTTGCCAGAGCTACCCAAACCAACAAAAAAGACTAAACAGCCTTCACAGCCGCTTAAACGCCCAAGAAAGCGCAAGCTAACCCCTAGAAAGCCCATGCCATCTGTAGAGGTGGAGCCAGATTTTGACAGTATGTCAGATGATGAATTGGAATCTTTTATCTTTAATAAATAAAAAAAATTAAAAAAATGCGTTTTATTGCATCTTAGGTGTTTACAATGGTAAACAGTTGTGCCATTATAATTGAGTAAGGGGCTGTAACCCCAACAACCACGGAGAGAGAAATGAATATTTATAATAATTTTAAAGTTGGCGTTGAGATTGAGTTTAAAGGCGTTAGACTTGCAGAGGTTGAGAGATTCATGCGTAACAACCTAACGGATATTGAGGTTCGCAGAGAAGGCTATAACCACCGCACCCAGCCATATTGGAAGATTGTAACCGATGCAACGGTTTCCACAAATGGCTATTCAGACCCTATTGGTGGCGAGTTAGTAAGCCCACCAATGAGAGGTGAGGATGCGTTTGTTCAGCTTCGCAAGGTGCTTTTTGTTCTCAGCCAAATGGATGGACTTTATGTTGATTACCAGTGTGGTGTTCACGTTCATTTAAGTTGGGCGGATATGACGATTGACCATGTAAAAAATGTGGTTACAAGATATGGAGATTACGAGGAACAGATTGATACGTTTCTTCCTCGTTCTCGACGTGGGGATGCGAACCAATGGTGTTACAGCATCAAACCTAGTTCTCGGCACGGATACCCTCTCTCTCGTATTCAAGCCGCTACTAGGATTAGTTCGCTCCCCACCATTGCTAGCAAGTACCACAAAGTGAGCCTAGCCAAGATTGTTGAATATGGGACTGTTGAGTTCCGCCAACACGCGGGTTCATATGACCATGTTAAAATTGGCAACTGGATTAAGTTCCTAATGGCGTTTGTTGAGGCCAGCAAAAACCCGACTCAAGGTGCAAGCCTCACTTACAAGCGCAGAAAAAAGATTGCGTTTGGTGAGATTCGTGAACAGGTTGCCGCACAAGGTTGGGATTTGCGTTTTGCAAATACAGGGTACAAGCTGTTTGATTCCAATGGTGCGTTGCGCGATTTTCTCACACTCGACCAATTAGAAAATATGTATGAGCCAGCCACTCGCCAGCTTAACCAGAATTTCTCGGATTGGTTTGCCACTTACTTTTTCGCAACAGCCGATTCTATGTTCAACCAAGTTGAGCCAGAGGTTCAAGATTACCTAAACAACAGAGCCGCGCAGCTTGCGGCATAAACCACGGAGAGACCAATGATATATTTAGCTTACGGATCAAACTTGAATAAAAACCAAATGGCGATACGTTGCCCTGCGGCAAAACCAATGGGATTTATATTACTGCCTGACTACCGATTAGTATTCAAAGGCGTTGCTGATATGATACCAGCCAAAGGATTGCATTGCCCTGTCGGCCTTTGGACTATAACTGACCAGTGTGAAAAGGCACTTGACCGCTATGAGGGATACCCCAGCCTGTACCGAAAGGAGTATTTTGTAAACGCGGACGGTAAACAGTTTATGGCTTACGTTATGAATAGCCACGGATTAGGCTTACCGCCAAAACAATATTACGAGGGAATCCTTAACGGCTATAAAGATTTCGGTATTGACCAAACCTACTTAACTGATGCCCTTGCCTTTACAAAAGAATACCATTCTGATGATGCATACATCTCTAGGCAATGGGGTTGATGTAATATTCATAATAGCCCTTCGACAAACCATTAGGCGCATCAAGGATAGCCCCATTTTTCCAATCTCTGGAAAGTGGGGTTTGTCTTTCAAACCACCTCGCTACTTTTGATGGGTGGCTCTGCCCTAACAAGGATTTCTGCGCCGCCTTATGCTGGACTAAAGAAGGTTGCGGACACATAACCTTGTTGCCTGTCTTGACACACCACATTGCAAGTCGACTGTCATCATGCTTGAAAGATGGCTTGATATGCTGTTCTTCCCAAGAAAGAAACAAGGGAATATGGTCGGTTGGCATGATAACCGCTGGACCCCAAATTCCATCTGGTATTCTCACCCATCTTGCATCCTGTTCTTTTGCCTGTTCGCAAATTTTACGATTAGCATAAAGAGAAATAGGAGAATCAGGACACGCTCGTATTACTTCATGGACACCCAATAAGAAATCATCACAGACTGTTATATCATCTTGGAGTATCATGTGATGAGTTCCATCAATCCTGACCCCATGCTCCCAGCATCTTTTTGCAG